>ERZ1740060.66-NODE-66-length-98165-cov-6.129712_pt1 | contig 98165 bp, 98 predicted proteins | sample MGYA00581743_ERZ1740060 | MGnify/ENA primary metagenome ERZ1740060 (study PRJEB43018, sample SAMN04849235) | marine metagenome | isolation source: floating plastic debris | place: Pacific Ocean | collected 2008-08-27 | study: EMG produced TPA metagenomics assembly... | reverse complement strand
CAAGAGGGGTAAAGAGCCGAGTAAGAGCAGGTAAAGGATGATGACGCGGCGGATATAGTCTCCACCAAAGACGTCTGCGCCGGGGTTGAACGCGATGATGATTTCGTAAAGCGCCCACAAGACCAGCGCCACCACCACACCGATCCAAGTGTTGCGCCGGGCGAACTGCTCCGACAGCGGAACCGCCTGAAGCCAGGCGAAGGCCGTGGTGACAAAGATGCTGAGCAGCATCGCCCACCAGACCGGTACGCCCATGTAAAAGGTCATGACCGCAACGGAAAAACCGGCAAGGCCGATATAGACCTGAATGCCAAAGGACAGCAGGCCGCAGAACCCAGCCAGAAGGTTCCACGCGTGGCCAAGGGTCGCGAAGATGAACACGGTCATCAACAAGAGGATGAAGTAGCGCCCGTCCTCGCCAACCACCCAGGGGAAGGCTATGAGCCCGATGAGCAGCAGCGCAATCAGCCAGCGCGCGACCGTGCGTTCGGCAATGATGTTGAGCGCCTGACCGATCATCGCGAGAACAGCCCCTCACGGAAGAAGGCCAGCACAGCCAGCACCAACATGTAGCCGCCGACCAACTGTGCTGATGGTCCGAAGTAGGTGCCGGCCAGAACCTGCACGATGCCGAGCAAGACCCCGCCGACCAGGCTGCCGACAATCGAGTTCATACCGCCAATAATCACCACGCCGAACGCGATGAGAATGAACTGCGGGCCATCGAAGGGCTGGAAGGTCCGCGTCATGCCGATCATGAACCCGGCCACACCACCGATGGCGAGCGAGATGCCGAGCGCGACCGCAAACACATGCTCGGTGTTGATCCCCATCAGGGTTGCGTAGGTGGGGTTATCGGAGGTGGCGCGGATGGCCCTGCCAGTCGCCGAGTGACGCAGAAACAGGAACAGCGCAATCAGGAGCACGATGGCGAACAAGAAGAAGATGAACCGCAAGGTCGAAACCGACAGGTCCGAAGTGATGCGGATCGCCGAAAACGCCAGCGAGTTGTTGATGGACATGGCATCGGAGGCGAAGATCGCGAGGAGACCATGCGAGATGAAAATGCTGAGACCGAACGTCACGAGGATCGGGGCCATCAAGCCAAAATTGGACGACATGCCTCGCCGCTCCATGGCCTGAACGGAGACCCGGTTGAGCAGGAAGCGCTGCAGGCCATAGCCGATCCCAAACATGATTGGCACCACGATGAACAGCACGAAGAACGCCGGAATGTTCACCACTTGCAGGATGACCGCCGAGATATAGGCCCCGACGATCAGGAACTCGCCATGGGCAAGGTTCACCAGCCGCATCACGCCGAAGGACAGGGCAAGGCCAATCGACAAGATCGCGTAGTAGCCACCGATGAACGTACCCGTCAGGAGCGCGTTCGCCAGATCAATCAGCGTCCAGTAGACCTGCTCTTCGAACGATAGTCCGGCCATCTACGCCACCCCTTCGGGTCGAGTGCCGAAATATGCGTTGGTGATCTCTTCTCTGGACAGGTCATCGGGCGAGCCATCCAGAACGATATCACCCTCCAACATGACCAGGACATGATTGGCGACCTCAAGGGCGCGGCGCATATCCTGCTCGATCACAAGGCACGTCACGCCGCGCTCGTTGATCTGCCGAACCTTGTCGTAGATGTCGTCGACGATAATCGGCGCCAGCCCGAGAGACAGTTCATCGAACAGAATGACGGCCGGGTCCGACATGAGCGCTCGGCCGCTGGCGACCATCTGCTGCTCGCCACCCGACATCTGGCTCACCGACTGGGTGCGGCGTTCCGCCAGTCTAGGAAAAAACTCGAAGATCCCGGCTAGCCGGTCTTTGATCCCATCGCGCGCGCGTGGGATATGCGCGCCGACCAACAGGTTCTCTTCCACGCTCATGCGGCTGAATAGCATGCGCCCTTCGGGAACCATGGTGACCCCGCCTTCAATGATCTTTTCTGTGCGCAGCCTGTCCAGCCTGCGGCCCTGGCACTCGATCCGTCCCTCAATGTGGGCCCTTTTGCCGAGGTTCATCATACCGGTCATGGCGCGCAACAAGGTGGACTTACCTGCACCATTGGCACCGATGACGGACACCACCTCTCCCGCGTTCGCCGAGAAGCTGATGCCTTGCAGCGCGCGAAGCTCGCCGTACCACGCCGACAGTTTCTCAACCGTAAGGATCGGGTAGCGTCCGTCGCGCCCCGGCTTGGCTGAAAGGTTGCCTCTACTCCCCCAGGTAGACACGCTTCACCTCCGGGGCTTGAATAACCTCCTGCGGAACACCCTGCGCGATGATCTTGCCGCCGGCCAGCGCCATCAGTCTGTCAGTGGCGCGCAGCATGGTTTTCATCACATGCTCAATCCAGATCACCGTGATCCCTGCGCCACGAATGCGCGCAACCAGCTCGATGAACACATCCACTTCAGCATCCGTCAGGCCCGCCGCGACCTCGTCGATCAGCAAGAGACCCGGTCTCGTCGCAAGGGCGCGCGCCAGTTCGTGGCGCTTGCGGCCAAGCAGAGGCAGGCTTCCGGCCAGGGCTTGTCGTTCTTTTGCAAGCCCGGTGAAGTCCAGAACCTCATCAACCCATTCATCGGCTTCCGACTCTTCCAATTGGCCGGCGAAAAGCGAGGCAACGCGCAGGTTCTCGCGGACCGTCATATGGGTGAACGGGCGCGGCACCTGATAGGTGCGCGCAATACCGAGACGCGCCCGATGATGTGTCGGCAGTGCCGTCACGTCTCGCCCCGCATAGGTAATCCTGCCGGAATCCAAGGCGACCGTACCAGCCAGCAATCCAAACAGCGTGGTCTTGCCTGCGCCATTGGGGCCAATGATGCCAAGAACCTCGCCTTCATGCACATCAAAGCCGATGTCGTCGGCGATGCGAATGGCGCCAAAGGCCTTGTTGAGGTTTTGCGTGGAGAGCAGCCCGACCATCAGCGCGTGCCTCCTGGGAAGAGCCTGCGATCGATCCGCGAGCGGGGTCGGCGGTCCGCAACGCTCCATGTGCGGGCGCGCCGCGAGCGCATGGTGGAGGGTGCGACGGGGGTATGGTCCATCAGCGCCAGAACGGCGCGGGTAAGCTGGGTGTCGGGATTGCCAAGATCGGTAATGGCGTTGAAGTGGTTACGCCCCATCTGCGGAAAGTAGGTTGACCAGTTGCCAGCCTCATCCCACGCCTGACGAAACTCTTCCGAATGCCGCGAAAACTCGGAAGGCTCATCGCTGCCATACGTGATCAGCATGCGGGACGGGCAGTGGCGGATCAGGGTTTGAGGACTGGATTCTGCGATATCGCGCGCATTGATCCTCAGATCGTCGCGCATGTAGGAAATGTGTGAAATCGGTTCCAGGTCGAACAGGCCGCTAATGGGCACGAACGCTCGCACGGTGTTGGCGGGAAGGCCATACTCACCGGGCCAGTCGGTCAGGGCGCACATGGCCGCCAGATGCCCACCTGCGGAGTGTCCGCTGACGGTGATGTTCTCGCCATCGCCATTGTAGCGATGGATGTTGCGTGCGCACCAGGCAACCATCGCTCGCATTTGCCGGGATATCTCGCCGATGCTGACGTGCGGGCACAGCGCATAGTTTGCGATGACGGTGGTGGCACCAACCGGCGCGAAGCCCTGCGCGATGAACGAAAACTCCCGTGCCGAGAGCATGCGCCAGTAGCCGCCGTGGATGAAGATGTGAACTGGCGCGCCGGGCTGGCTGGCCGGGAAGATGTCGACATATTCCTCCACCGTCGGCCCATACTTCACCCCAAGCGCGCACGGAAGATCCTTGCGTGTGTTCTCGCTGGAGGCGACGTACTGGCGGGCGTACACCATAAAATCGGGAACCGAGTTCTCGACATCATAGGCCGCGTCCAGCGCTTCTTGGGTTGTGAAGGTTCCGAAAACCACGGCGAACAGCAGCTACACAAGGGGTAAGGGACTTCGGGCCCGCAGTGCGTGCGGGCCCGATCTTTGGTGCGCTTACTGCTGGAACAGGCGCATTTCCGAGGTTAGCTCAACCTCGGGATAGACGGCGTTGAAGACATTTTCTTTCTCCAGCTCGCCATCTTCATTGAGCTGCCATTGCGCGCCGCCAAGCGGAGCAACCGAGAAATTCTGCTCGTTGAAGTTGACCTGACCGGTCACCGTATCGAGATCGGTTTCAGCCAGCGCAGCGATGATGGCGTCGGTCTCCGTGGAGCCTGCGCGCTGCAATGCGTCGAAAAGGACGTCATAGGCGGCATCGGTCCATGCGAGACCGGGAGAGTACATCGTGCCCGGGTTGGCGTCTTCATACGCATCGACCAGTTCCTGACCGCTGTAGCCGCCATACTGCGACGTGCCAGGGAAAGCAGGGGACCAGAAGTTTACGCCCAGAAGGCCTTCACCGAACTCGCCCAGCGCGCGCATCGGCTCCGGATAGCCGGTGCCCTTGTCGATGATGTACATCAGCGGGGCATAGTCGAGCTGTGCGGCCTGCTGCAGGTATGTCTGCATGTCGGGCGGCGCGAGGACGCCGGTGACCACTTCCACGCGATTGCGCTTGAACTGGTTGATGATCGACGAGAAGTCTGGCAGGCCCTGCTCGAAGCGACCCGGATCGATCGTATTCCATCCCTCGCCTTGGAAGGCCGGTGTAAAGATCTGAGCAAAGACCTGTCCGTCAGGATCGTTAGGGTAGAGGAACCCGATGTTGCCGTTAAAGCCACCGGGCAGTTCCTTGATCATGCCGATATGGTTGGTCACCAAATCCGGCACGCCGAAGAAGAAGTGGAACGTGTAGTCATAGTCCTTGGGCTGGCCATCGGGGCCAAGGAGCCAGGCTTCAACCGGCGTATTGGTCGTTACGCAGGGAATTTCGTACCGCTCGCACAGGTCGGACGGTGCGTTGGTTGTGTCCGGTGTGCGCTGTGCGATGAGCATGTCCACTTCATCGTTCAGGATGGCTTCCTGCGCGGCTTCAGCGGAGCCTGCGGCTGTGCCACGGGAATCATAGACTTCGTAGTTGATCGCGCACATCTGGTCGCCGACTTCGAGCATACCATTGTCGAGCTGCGCCATCTTGTTTTCATCGAGCCATGGCGTCTCGCGGCCAACATCGACCAGCGGTCCACTGAGGGGCACAACGCGCCCGATCGTGATGCTGCATTCCTGTGCCTGTGCATCTTCAACACCGCCAGCATAGGCCAGCGCGCCGAGTGTAAGAGCCCCAAAAGCAAGGCCGATTGACTTGTACATCATCTGTCGTCCTCTCCAGTCTTCCAATGCACTTAAACCTAGAACTCAATAACCGCCGCGCCCGACCCGTAGGTCGCGCCATAGGCGTGAATTTGAGCGCCACTGATCCGGCCACCTAGCGCCCCGAGGATCCAGGCAAAATGCTTGAACCCCATGTCGGCCTTGGCCTCCTTGGCGTATTCCTGCGCAAAGGCCGCTAGTTCCGAGACCGATCCACCCTGTTGGATGCGGGCAAGCATTTTCCGGTTCCACTCATCATCGGAGGCGTAGGCAATGCCGTCGGTTGCGATGTCGATCTCATGTCGGAAGATCGAGCCTGACAGCCCTCCAACACCGACAACCGCTACCCGCCGGTTCAGGTCGCGCGCCCTGCCTACGGCCATTTCTGACAGCCGCATGGTGTCTTCAAAGGAGTGGTAGAGATTGTTCGCTCCGATCGTCAGCGGAATGCGCCCGCCGGGGTTCAGAAACCCGTTGGCGACGATGGTGCCGGTATCGATGGGGAACTTGTCATAGTTGACGCCCTTCGATGAAATACCGATCGCTTTGCTACCCTCAATGCAAGCTGCCGCGAGTTCCGTGTCGCAGGTCAGCTGGTACTCAAGATTGCCATACTCGTACCAGTTCTCGTCGACATGCAGATCATCAAAGGATGGGCGCATCTGCCAGAGTTCATCGAGCACGGCCATCCACTGCGTTGAGTAGATGAGAATGGTATCGGGCCGCGCGGCGCTCAGCGAGCGCCCAAGGGCCCGGCAGGCGGAGGCGATCCCCGCCCACGGCGGGTTCTCCGGCCGCAGATACGGGAGCGGGTTGGCCGGAACGATATAGGCAGCAACAACGGTCATGCGTGGTCTTTCTGCGGCTCTACTGGTTCAGCGGGCGTGCGCCGATGGACGGGCCATCGCCAGCAAAGACCCCACCGCCACTGACGCTACTGCCTAAACCTCTGCCGCTAACGGATGGCGCAACGGCAGCCGGTTGGGGCGCGCTCGCAAAGCTGCCATTGCGCTCGCCGGTCCACTGATCAACCGGCGTGGCAAGCCCATGCTTGGTCAGGTCCCACTTGAAAACCGCGTTTCCGGTGCCGATGACATTGCCGAAGCCGAGGAGCTCCCCAGGCAGTTCTGGATAGCCCATGGCCGAGCACATCCAGGTGAAAGATCCTGCCTTGAATTCGGCAAACGCTATCTCGACAAACTCCGGCAGCAGGTCATGCACCTCCTGCATGCGCCCTTCGCGCATCATTTTGATGAGCCGCATGTCCCATTGGTACATCTCCATGGAGTAGGGATGCTCCTGGCTCATGTCCTCCGGTGTTTCAGGTTCTTCCTGGAAATGCCGGTGGCTCATGGTGGCGGAACACAGCACCACCGCGCGCCGACCGCTGTCTTCGATGGCGCGGCGGGTCGCCTTGCCGAGGCGGTCCATTTCCTCAAAGCCTTCTTCGGTGGTGAGGTAGTAAGGCGAGTTGTTGGCCGACAGACCGACGACCGGAATGTCCCACTGCGGGCGCGCCAGATGCAAAGAGGTGATTGTGCCGTAGTCCACGCGGAAACGCGGGTTCTTCATCAGCTTGCTGACGAGACCCAGTTCACGGGCGTACTCGCTGGCAAGCTCGGCCAGTTCCACATCCACATTAAGCTCATAAGTGTAGCGAAAGAGGTTGGGAAAGATCGGATCCACTGACTTGCCGCGCAGCGTGGGTACGCCGAGAAAATGATGACCAAGCTGCGTGTTCCAGTGCGGCGAATGCACAAGCAGCACATCGGGCTTCAGCTCCTCAATGCTTGCGCGTACCTTCTCATAGGCCCAGCGCAGCTGCTCCCAACCGCCTTGCGACTTCGGCTCGTTCTGTTCGGGGTTTTCGCCGTAAACCAGGTGCGGCGGGTGCGGCGCGATAAAGCCGGCAACAACTTCTCCCTTAGGCATCAAAACTTTCCCTTTTATCAAGTGCGGTATGCTGGCACGCTAGCCAGTGCTTAAGCGTTTGTGTTTTGCGCGATGTAGGCAACGCCGCGCATTTCAATGAGGGCATTGGGGTCAGAAAGCCGATCAACCGCGACCGTGGTGCGCGCTGGACCGTTGACCGAAAAATAGGTGCTGTAAGTCTGGTTGTAGTCGACGAAATCGGCCATCTGTTTCAGGTAACTCGTTACTTCGACAAGGTTTTCCAGACCGCCGCCGACCTCTTCGAGCACGGCGCTGATGTCTTCGATGCACGCCTTTGTCTGCGCGCGGATGTCTGCACCCGCACTCGCCTTGGCTGCTGTGCCGGAAACAAAAACGAACGATCCGGCGCGACGATAGCGCGGCGGCTTGCCGAGGCCCGAGGTCGGTGCGTCGGCCTTTGGTCGCTCTGCAACCGAATTGGCATCAGCTTCGCGTGCGCTCATGCCCGTCGCTCTATAGCGGGATCGTAGATCAGAAAATCGGCTTCAACCTGCGCGCCGACAGGCAGCTGCGACACGCCGACGGCGCTGCGCGCAGGCAGCTGCGCTGCGTGCCCGAAATGCGCATCCCAAATGGCGTTGATCTCAGCGAAGCGATGGAAGGCCGTGGTGTATATGGTTGCAGACATGGGCCCGGCCAAAAGGTTGTTTTCGTCCAAGAAGGCCGTCAGGTTGACGAGGATCTGTCGGAATTCTTCGGGGAGGCCGCCGCCGACAAGCTCGCCCGTCTGCGGAGACAGGCCGACCATTCCGGCGGTCTGGACGAATGGGCCCATGCGTACCGCTGAGCTGTAGCGGAACCTTGGCTTAGGCTGACTTTCGAAACGCAGGTCCACGCGACACCTCCTTCGATCAGCTCACGGTATCTCAAAAATTGAGATTGTAAACCAATAAATGAGAAACTAGAATGAGGTCATCTGGTTGCGTGCCGAACGCCGAACCGATGGCAAGCTGGCCGCGCAAAGCACAGGGAGAGTGCTCACATGGGCTTCTTTGCAGGGACAGTGGTCGCGATCATCCTGATCGTCATTGCCATCGTGATTGTCTGGGTCTTGCTGTGGTGGCTCTACCGCCGGGCAACCAAAGAGGTGGCCTTCGTGCGCACGGGCATGGGCGGCCAGAAGGTTGTCCAGAACGGCGGCGCGTTCGTTATACCCGTTCTCCATGACGTCATCCGCGTGACCATGGGCACCAACCGGTTGGAGGTCAGCCGAACGGAAACCAAATCCATCATCACGCGGGACCGTCTACGCGTTGATGTGACGGCAGAGTTCTATGTGCGCGTGGGCGCCAACCCAGATTCTATTGCACAGGCTGCCCAGTCGCTGGGTGCAAAAACAGCGCGTTCCGACGCGATGCGTGATCTCATGGAAGGCCGTTTTGTGGATGCCCTGCGCACCGTGGCTGCAGAAATGACGATGGAGGAGCTGCATGAGCAGCGCGGCGAGTACATCCGCCGCGTGAAAGAGATCGTGCGACCGGAAATCGAACAGACCGGTCTTGAACTGGAAAGCGCGTCACTCACCGCGCTTGATCAGACCAACAAGGAGTTCTTCAACCCGTCCAACGCATTCGACGCGGAAGGTCTAACCCGCCTGACCGCTGACATCGAGGAGCGTCGTCTAAAGCGCAACGCGATCGAACAGGACAGCGAAATCTCTGTTCAGCAGAAGAAGCTGGAGAGCGAAACAAGGCGTCTGGAACTGACGCGCGAGGAAGAATACGCGAGGCTGAGCCAGCAGCAGGAAGTTGCCATCCGCCGCGCTGAGCAGGCCGCGATGATTTCCTCGCAGGAGGCAGCCAAGCGTCAGGAATCTGAAGAAGCGCGCGTCGCAGCAGATCTCGCCATCAGCCTTGCCGCCGTGAAGGCTGACGAGCAGCGCGAGATTGAGCGGCTCTCCTCGCAGAAAGAGGTGGAGCGCCAAAACCAGAAGACTCGCCAGGAAACCGAAGCGGCTGCAATCGAGACCGAGCTTGCGTTGGAGATGCGCCGTATCGAGCGACAGAAGAAAGTGGCGCTTGAAGAGGCGAATACCGGAGCGCAGACCCGTAAAATAGAAGCGGAAAAGAACCGCGAGGCAGAAGAAGCACGTATCGCCGCTGACCGTGAGATCAGGCTTGCCCGGACAGCCTCCGATGAAGAAACGACCTTGCGCGAAATTGAGCAACAATCAGCCATCGAAGCGCAGCAGCAGCGTGTCCGCCGCGACATGGATGCCGCCAAACAGGACGCTGAAAAGGACATTCGCCTGGGCCGCATCGAGCGGGAAAAAGAGATCGCGCTTGTCCAGGCCGACCAGGCCACGCAAATCGCCCTGACGGAATCTGAAAAACGCAAAGAGGCTGACGAAGCTGTCATCCGCACCCAAAACGAGATCGAACGCTTGCGGGTCGATACGGAGAAAAGCCTTGAGGCTGCGCGTGTTCAGGCCGAGGAGCAGGTTGAATTGGTCAAGGCGCAGAAGAAGGAAGCGGTTTCGGCCGCAAACATCAACGCTCAGCTGAGTGTTGATCTTCAAACCATCTCTCAGCAACAGAAGCTGAGCGAAGAAGAGCACAAACGTGACATCGCCGTCGCCAAGAGCACCCAGGCGCAGGTCGCAGCGCTCGCAGACGTCGAGACGGCGCGCGTCGCGCTGGTCAAGGCCGAAGCCGAGCTTGAGCTGGTGCGAGCGCAGGAGCGTGAAGAACGCGACAAGATGATCGCGCTCATTCAGGCTCAGAAGAACGCAGAGCGCGACACGGTCGCCATGCTAGTACAGGCTGAAGCGCGCTTCCGTGAAGCACAGAACATAGCTAAGGCCAGCGAAGTGGAGACCAAATCCCAGTCGGCCCGTGTGACCACGCTCGCCGAGGCCGAAGCCATGGCCGAGAAAGTCCGTCTGGAAGCCGAAGAGCAGCGCAACACGACCGATGCGGCCGCTGTTGCGGCCATGACCGAAGCAGAAAACACGATGTCGGAAGAGCTGATGTCGCTGAAGCTGCGGCTCTCCGTCATCGACCATCTGAAAGACATTATCCGCGAGAGCGCCAAGCCCATGGAAAACATCAACGACATCCGCATTTTACAGGTTGATGGCGTGCTCGGAAAGAACGGCGGCACGACGACAGGTGGTGGAGAGGGTGATGGCAACACGCCGCTGAATGGCGGCGGTGGTGGTGGTGGCACCTTGCCCGACCAGCTAGTCGACAGCGCCTTGCGCTATCGCACCCAAGCCCCGGTGGTGGATAGCCTTCTGAGCGAGCTTGGCCTCAAGGGCTCTGACACATCCGCGGTCACAGGGTTTTTGAAGGAACAGCTCGGCGACAGAGGTGACCAGCCAAAGCCCGATGAGGATGCCGGCTAGCGACCGACCCCATGGCCACGCCCAAGAACACCTCGGTCATCAAGGCGTTTGACATTTTGCGCCTGCTGGCGCGCGAGTCCCGCCCGTTGACGCAGCAGCAGATCGCGGTCGCGCTCAACGTCAACCTCTCCACCACCAATCGCTTTCTTCTGACGCTGGAGGAGATCGGCGCTGTGGCGCGGATGCCCGGCAATCTGTACCAGCTTGGTCTCTTGATCTCGGAGCTCGGGCAAAACGCCGGGCGTGAACAGATCCTAACCGAGCGGGCACAGCTTCACATTGAAAGCCTGTCCGAACTGCTTGGCGAAACGGTCAGTCTCACCCTGTTCTCCCGGGGTGGTCCGCGCAAGGCCGTCTGGCATGAGCCCAACCGGCCGCTCGTGTGCCGGGAGCGAGCGGATTTTGGGTCCAGCTTCTACGCCACATCCGTTGGGAAGCTTCACCTGACCGAACTCTCAGCGTCCGCGCTGGAGGAGCAGTTGACAATGCTCACCCTGCAAAGGCTGACGCCCAAGACCATCACCAGTATCACCGGTCTGCGTAATCAGGTGCGCCGCGCCCGCCAGGACGGATATGCGGTCAGCGATGAAGAAACCGAGATTGGTCTCATCGATATCAGCGTACCGATCTATACCGGATCGGGCGAGATGCTTGGCGCGATCACTGTCAGCGCGCCCACCTCGCGTTTGCCGCAGGACAAGATAGCTGCTGTCGTCGGTGCAACCGCACAGGTGGCTGCCGCCATCGTCGACCGCGCCTTCATCAAATCCTACACCCTGCCCGGCAAGGCCCGGCCCAAGGGCAGCTTTCCGCACGTCAAGCGGGTGGAAAACTTCGTGTTTGTGTCCGGCACCAGTTCTCGGCGTCCTGACGAGACCTTTGCCGGCGTTACGGTCTTCCCCGATGGCAGTCTGGTGCACGACACCTTTGAGCAGACGCGCGAAACCATGGCCAATATCAGCGATATCTTGGGATCGCTGCTCCTGAAACCGGAGGACATCGTCAATCTGGAGGCGTACCTGATCAACATGGACGATCGCGACCAGTTTCTCGACGCCCTAGCGCCGACCTTTCTGGCACAAACACCCGCCGTCACAATCACCAAGGCCAAGGCTCTGCCGCACCCGCACCAAGCGGTCATGGTCAAGGCCATTGCCTGTTTCCCCGACAGGCCCACCACCGCGAAACAGTAGAGGTCATCATGCTCACACAAGCTCAACGCGAACAGGCCGTCACCTCGCTTGCACGCTCGCATGAAACCAAGGTTCAGGGGGAACGGCCATCGGAGATGTTCCCCGAAATCGAGATTGAGGACAGCTACGCCATCTCGTCCATGCTGGCCCAAAAGCGCGTTGCCGAGGGTGCGACCATCATCGGCCACAAGATCGGTTTGACTTCAAAGGCCATGCAGGCAGCGAGCAAAATCGACGAGCCGGACTACGGCTACATCTTTGATGATCTTCTGATCGAAAACGGTGCGCAGGTGCCTTTCGAGAGCTTCTGCGTTCCGCGCGTCGAGCCGGAGCTGACGTTTGTGCTGAAAGAGCCGCTTAAGGGCCCCGGCGTTGGACTGGTCGATGTCTTGCGCGCCACCGAGTATGTTATGCCGTCCATCGAGATCATTGATGCGCGTGTGACTGAACCACGCCGCATCTTCGACACGGTGGCGGACAATGGCGCAGCGGCAGGCCTTATTCTGGGCGGCCGCCCGATTCGCCCCAATGAGGTCGATCTACGCTGGGTTGGCGCGATCTTCCATCGCAACTCAGAGATCGAAGAGACCGGCATTGCCGCCGGTGTCCTTGGTCACCCGGCGATGGCGGTGGCGTGGCTTGCCAACAAGCTTGCCCCATTCGACACGGTACTTGAACCGGGACACATGATGCTGTCTGGGTCGTTCACACGCCCGGTCTGGGCGAAGAAGGGTGACACGCTGATGGCGGACTTCGGGCCGCTGGGCACCGTGTCGGTGCAGTTCGTATGATCCCCGCACCCGTCAATGCGTTCAAGGCACGGCTACTGGCTGGCGAAACGCAGTTTGGCCTCTGGATGTCGATCCCGAGCCCTGTCACGGCCGAAGCGCTGTCTCTTGTCGGCTTCGATTGGATGCTGTTCGACAGCGAACACGCCGCGGTGGAAGTCGCAGCTCTCCAGCCCCTGCTCCAGGCGGCATCGGCAGGGCAAAGCGCGCTGGCTGCACGACCCGCGTGGAACGATAAGGTGCTTATCAAGAAGCTTCTGGATATCGGCGCGCAGACCCTGCTCATCCCCTTCGTTCAGAACGCAGAAGAAGCGCAAGCGGCTGTACGCGCCACCCGTTACCCGCCAGGGGGGATCAGGGGCGTTGCAGGGGCAACGCGGGCGAGCCGTTACGGTCAGGCGCACAACTATCTGAGCCAGGCGAACGATGAGATTTGCGTGCTGGTCCAGGTAGAAACCAAAGAGGCGCTGGACAATCTGGAGGCTATTGCTGCCGTGCCGGGCGTCGATGGCGTCTTTGTCGGCCCATCAGACCTGTCGGCCTCACTCGGTCACCTTGGCAGTCCGGGCGCAGAACCCGTCCAAGCCATCCTCAAAGAGCTCGCCACGCGTATCGCCGCCTGCCGCAAGGCACCCGGTATTCTGGCAACCAACCCTGAGGACGCCAATCGCTACAGGGATTGGGGCTATCGCTTTATCGCGTCGTCAGTGGATCTTGGCCTTCTAGTGGGCAGCGCACGAGAGCTACTGGGCGGCCTTCGGTGATCTCCCGATCACGTCTGTGTACTGGCTTCGTAGCATCGCGCCGGGTTTGGAGGCGGAAACGCCCCTCGAACCGGATTTCTCAGCATCGTGTGTCCGCTTTCCGCCCATTTATACCAAGGCCGGTTTTTTGGGAATGTCTCAAAGGTCCCGCACAGCTGCCTTTCGGACTCGGTAGAAAAGAGGCCTTATGGCAAGTGCGTCAGATCGCGACGCGCTTCGATAGGGAGCCCTGCGATAAGCACAAGCGCGCTGGTCTGGGGTGCATGTTGATCTGCGAACGCTAGCCGTCAGGCCAGCCCATCCAGGTGTGCACCACCTCAATCCAGCTGAAAAATCTCGCCGCCAGCGGCCTCAGCGTCCGCTGGATCATGCGTCACCAGCACGACCGGCAGTTTGCGGGCCTTGGCATGGTCGAACACCAGCCGGCGCATATCTTGGCGCAGTGCGGCGTCAAGCTTCGAGAAAGGCTCGTCCAGCAGCAGTGCTCGCGGACCAGACAGGAGGGTTCGTTGCAGCGCGACGCGTGCTGCTTGCCCGCCGGATAAGGTTGCCGGGTCGCGCGGGCCGTAGCCGCCAAGCCCAATGGCGGTCAGCGCATCTTCGGCCAAGTCCTGCCGCTCATGCCGATTCTTGGAAACAGCGCGCGGAATGGCAATCATGACATTGCCGCACACCGACAGGTGCGGAAACAAAAGTGGGTCCTGAAACAGCAGCCCCATGCGGCGCGTTTCAGCCGGCAGGGACAGAATGTCTTCCCCACCCATGGTCACCGTTCCCGAAAGATCGAACGCAGGGGCGAGCGATCCGGCCAATGCATGCAGCAGCGTGGATTTGCCAGCGCCCGACGGCCCCATAACGGTGAGAACCTCGCCGGGCTCCACGGTGGCAGAGATGTCGATCAGTGTGCGTCCATCCAGCCGGATCATCACATCGATCAGCGTCAGGGCGGCATTGTCGGTTGGCATGGATTTCATCGGATCTGCATACCCCGGCGGTGGCGCGCGAGGAAGGATGGCACGGCGAGTGCGATCCAAAAGGCGACAAAGGGCAGCAGCGCTTGCAAGGTGGCGGCGACAGCCAACGCCCTACGATCACCCCCGGCCGAAAGTGCGACCGCTTCGGTGGTGAGTGTGGGAACCCGCCCGGCGCCGATCAGCAGCGTCGGCAGGTATTGTCCGATGGAAACGGCAATGCCGATGGCAAGCGCCGTCAGGATCGGGCCGACCATCATGGGCAGGCGGATCTGAAAGAGTTGCCGCCAGAAGCCCATGCCGAGACCGGCGGCGACCTGAAGCATGCGTTTGTCAAAACGCCGATAGGGGTCAGCCAGCGACAGAAACATATAGGGCAGGATGAAGACCAGATGGGCCATCATGACCGACATGATCATGCCGTCCGTACGACCGACAATGGACAGAAATTGCAGGCCGAACAGGAAGGTGACCTGCGGCACCAGCAGCGGCAGATAAAGAACGAGGAGGGATCGGCTGCCACCGGTTCGCCCCGTACGCTGTTCCACTTCCAGGCAGGCGATGATGAGCACGCCGGCGACAAGCGTCGGCACAATAGCAACAATCAGCGAAGTGATCGTAAGCTCCATGGCATCGCTTCCCATCTGCATCCAGCTGCGCAGAGAAAGCGAGGCCGGGAAACTGTCGGGGAAGCGCCAGGGCCCGGCAACCGACCAAAGGATCAAAAGCAGGATGCCAAGCGCGATGGCGAGCATCGGAGCAAGGCCCAGCACAATGCCTGCAGCCCGCATGGGTGGACCGCCGCCGGAGCGCAGACCGGACGTTGTCACCTTCAGCCATAGCCAGCCGGCCACGCGTTCGCCAAGCATCCAGAGTCCAAGGACAGAGAGCGTTACGACGATCTGAACGAGGGCAGCCGCGGCGGCCATGAAACGGGTGGAAAGATCAGGGTCGGAGGACCACTCCAAAATGCGCACCGGCAGGGGAGCGGGCGTGGTCGGTCCGAGCACGATGGCAACATCGGCGACGGATGAGGCGTAGGCGATGACCGCGAACACCGGCAGACGGATGAGCCGGTAGAGCTGTGGCGCAACCGCCACAAAGAAGCCGGTCCCACGCCCATAGCCGAGCGAGGCCATCACCATCCGCCGCCGCGACCCATCAAGAGCCGGAAGGGCTGCCAGCGCCATCAGAAGGAGGAAGGGCATCTCCTTGGCGACGAGACCCGCGATCATCGCCAGGCCCCACTCATCATTGACGATGAGAAGGTCAGGCGGGCGGTCCCAACCGGTGAGCCCAGGCGAGATGAGCCGGAACAGAAAGCCGGAGGGCGCAATCAGAAACGCCAGGCCGACCGCCGCTGCAGCGTGCGGCACTGATAGGAGTGGCGCCACCAGCCGTCGCACCGCTGACAGGCATGGCGTGTCCCAAACGCAGGCAAGCAGAATGAACGTCAGGCCCAGTGCAATCGCTGAACTGACAAGTCCAACCATGGCTGCCAGAAAAATCGACCGGCCAATACCCGGCGCGCTCAGAACGTCGCGCAGTGGGTCCAAAGAGGGGCCCATCCCGCCCAGCGGAGGGAAGTATCCGAAGGCCGGAAGAAGGGCGGCGACGAGACCTGCGGCCACCGGCACAATCAAGAGCGCGATGGTGAAAGCAGGCGCCAGACGCAGCCAGCCAGGAAGGGTCCGGACACGGTCCGGAACGGTCCGGTGAGGGTCCGGCATAGGTCCGGCTCCGGTCCGATGGTGTCGGTTATCCGCCCTGGTATCGGGCAGCCCAGCGGATCTCGATCGCTTCCAGCCAGCTTGTGTGTGGTTCGGCGATGGCCGGGCCCAACTCTTCGGGCGTGAGCGTCGCCACACCCAGATCAAGGCTGCCAAACGCCTCGCGCACATCAGCTTCGAGTGCTGCCACATCGAGCACGGTGAAGTCGCCCCAGACGGCCGGATCCTGCTTTGCCAGTTGCGCTTCCGCGCTCATCAGGAAGTTGGCAAACACCAGCGCTGCTTCCGGCGCATTGGCATTGGACGGGATGGCGACAAAGTGCGAGTTGGCGATCATGCCGTCATCGAAAACGAACGAGCGGGTAGATGCCGGGAACTCTTCGCGGGCCACAGCGCCGGACGCTTCGGCCGGATTGTTGGCAAGGCCGATCTCAAGCTCGCCATCGGCGAACAGCTGACGCAGCGCAGCCTGATTGGCCGGGAAGGTGCGCCCGGAGCGCCACAGATGCGGATGCAACTCGTCGAGATAGGTGAAAAGCGGCTCCAGGGCGGCTTCCGCTTCATCGGCGGGCAGCGGCGCGCCCAGGCGTTCGCGGTCATCGACCGTGTAGGCCAGAAGCAGCTTCAAGAAAGTCGAGCCGAGGAAATTCGGCGGTTGTGGGTAGGTAAACCGGCCCGGGTTTTCGGCCGCCCAGGTTAGCAGTTCGTCAGGGTTGGAGGGCGTCTCGTCAATACGGTCGCTGTCGAAATAGAAGGAGAACTGAACCGTGCCCCAGGGTGCTTGCAGGCCTTCGACCGGCACGGTGAAGTCGGTGGTGAGCGACGGGTTGCCCTCAACATCCACAAGCTCCCAATTGGGCAGCCGATCGGCCCAGCCATCACCGTCGGGGGCAAAGAGCAGTTCAGCCTCTTTGAGCGCGATGAAATTCTCGCCATTGATCCAGACGAGATCGACGGTTCCACCGCTATCGCGACCGGCCGCGGTCTCCGCCAAGACAATGCCAACCACATCGGCCGTGTCGGTAACGCGCACATGCTCCACCGTGATACCGTAGCGCTCTTCGACCTGGTCGCCAGCCCATTCAATGTAGGCATTGATCGTCGGGTCGCCCGACCAGGCATGGAAGAACACCGTTTCGCCGCGCGCGCCCTCAGTCAGCGCCTCAAAATCGGCAAGGCTGTCGGCGTTGGCTGGGGCTAGAGACCCGGCGGTGGCAAGCAGCAGGGATGCAGCGAATGTAGCGGAGAGACGGGTGGTCATACGGGTCCTCATCGCAGTCAGTATGGGCGGTCAGCCGGGGTGGCGCGGGGTGGGTTTATTGGTTTGAACAAGCTTACAAAGCATGCCTTAGGGCGTGCGCCAGCAAGCCTGGCCATCGCCCATGCACGCTTTGGCGCACACATGCACTTCACAAATGCTTGACGGGTAGTCGAGTGTGAGGCGCTGGGCTCACCTAGCGCGGTGCTGGCCCATGCGTGGCGCGTGGATGGAACTCAGCCTCGATAACGTCGAGTGCCGTTGGTATCGCCTGGCCTTCCACCAAAGCGGTGATGCAGTCCGCACCAAGCCGGCCAGCCTCGCTGAGCGACCAGCTGACCGTCGATAGGCCACCACTCAGCCAGGATGCCAGTTGCGTCGACCCGATACCGATAATCGACAACTCGCCCGGCACGGAAAGCCCGCGGTCCACGGCCGCCATGTAAAGTGCGGCAACCGTGCGCTCGCAGCCGCAGAACACGGCTGTCGGCTGACCGGATACATCTTCCAAAATAGCATGTGCCCGCGCGGCCAGCGATTGGTCTGCACCGTCGGTTGCCAACTCATTGCCAAACACCGGCTGAGGCTCGGTCTGCACCGACGCAACAAAGCTTGTGTTGCGGTTGCGGCAGGCCGCTGACAGGATGTCGCTGTGCAGCTTTTGCAAGGCTGGCGGCGCGTCCTGGCCGAAATAGGCAAACCGGCTGTGGCCGAGGCTTGTCATGTAATCGACCAGCCCGTCCATCACGGCCCCATCATTGATGCGGATGGTGGGGACAAGGTCCGGGCTATGAGAAGGTGCGCCGCCACCGACAACCACGGCAGGAACCCGGCTGTCTGCGGCCAGAGCGATGCGGCCGTCGGCAGGATAGGCAAGGTTGAAAACGAAACCGTCCACACGGCGTTCTTCAAGCAGGCCCTTCATCGTTTCCTGCGCATGGGCCATGGTGTCGGCGAGCGAAACCAGCAGGCCATAACCACGTTCGGCGAGTGTGGAAGAGAGTGCGCTAAGGAACGAGCGCTCAACGGTCATCCAATCGGAGCCGAGCGCGACGTAGGAAATAAGTTCATTGCGGCCTGTTGCCAGCCGCCGTGCCACCCGGTTGGGCTTGTATCCCAGGCGGGCGGCCGCCTCCACGACCCGCGCACGGGTAGGGGCTGCGATTTCCGGATAGCCATTGAGCGCCCGGGAAATGGTGCCTTTGGAAAGGCCCAGATGCTCCGACAGCGTTTTGAGGTCGACATGGCTGGCTTTGCTGGTGGCCTGTTGGCGGGTACCGGCTCTCAGGCCAGTCGGGTTGATCCCGGGCGTTTTTTTGTTCATCGCCTTGCACCACCTTTCAATCCACGGGAATCGTGGCAAGCCGATTTTAGCGCCTTTTTGGAAAGAAACAATACTATTGTTTCCATATTGGAGGGGATCACAACATGAACGAATATCGAACAACGTTGCTTCATGCTCCCAAATAGGAAAAGCCGGCTCCCAGGGAGCCGGCCAAACCGGAACGCAAAAAGCGAGGCAAATGAGCGTTTTAGCGCGGAACGTCGAGACGGTCTGACTGTGTTGCAACCTCAGCGGGTTCGCTCAGCCCGCCCTCGGCTGCAAGGCGCTGCTCGGCATAGGCATTGGAAAGCCTCTCCGGTGCGCTCAGACGTGTGGCGTTCTCAATCATGCCAACGATGAACAGCCCGCCGCATAGGCCAAGAAGGGCTGCCTGCAACAAAAGTCGTCGCGGCGAAGCATCACGGGCGGCGCGCGCCGGATCGGCCGAAAGGCCATTGGCCGAGACCGTGTCAGCCGAGACAGGAACGAACTTCATCGGGCAGCACTCCACGCAACATACGCTTGCACAGGCTATCGCTCGCCGATCGATCAGATCGCAGCCACAGCGACCTGCACCCTAGAAGGGGGTGCTTAAGCGTGGGTTAAGGTTGACAAAGCCTGACCAGGCAGGATTGCCATGCCGGCATGACCAACCCGTCAAAACCCCGCCTGCGGACCGAGCCCGACCTACCCATCGATGCTGTCCTTATGGAGGTCGAACTTGCCCTGGCGCAGGGCAGCAACCTGGTCGTAATCGCTCCGCCTGGTGCCGGTAAGACAACCGGCCTGCCGCTCCATCTGTTGGACACCGGGTGGCTGGAAAACCAGCGCATCGTTCTGGTCGAGCCTCGTCGGCTGGCGGCCATCGGTGCTGCCCGTCGAATGGCGTCTTTGCTGGGGGAAAAGGTAGGTGAGACGGTCGGCCATCGTGTGCGGCTCGACACTAAGGTCAGCGCCAAAACGCGTCTGGAGGTTGTCACCGATGGCGTCTTCACGCGGATGATCCAAAGCGACCCAGAGCTCGCCGGCGTCGGGCTAATTCTTTTCGATGAGGTGCATGAGCGAGCGCTGGCCGCTGATCTGGGGCTCGCCTTCGCGCTGGAGACCCAGGCGGTTTTGCGACCTGATCTGCGTTTGGTCGCCATGTCGGCAACCGTTGAAGGCGAGGCGTTCCAAGCTCTGATGGCGCGCCAGGCGCCCTGCCGAACAATTGTAAGCGACGGGCGGGCTTTTCCTGTCGAGACCCATTATGAGCCCAGCGCCAAGCAGCCTGTCGAAGCCACGGTCGATGCTGCGCTTTCTGCACTGGCGCGGTTTGAAGGCGATGGGCTGGTGTTCCTACCTGGCCAGCGTGAGATCGAGAACGCTGCCCGACTGGCGCGCGACCGGCTGAACGAACAAGGATTGGAGGACGGAGTTGTTGTCCATCCCCTTTATGGCGCTGCATCAAGGGAAGCACAGGACTCAGCGCTTGCCCCAGATCCCGATGGGCGGCGCAAGCTCGTGATCGCCAGTGCCATCGCCGAGACGAGCCTGACCATCCCCGGCGTGCGTTTCGTGGTGGATTCCGGCCTGGCGCGTCGACCGATCTACGATCCGCTGCGAGGCATAACGCGGCTGGAAACACGATCAGCAAGCCGAGCCTCGATCGATCAGCGGCGCGGCCGCGCTGGCCGTACGGCGCCCGGTCATTGCATTCGGCTTTGGCGCCACGAAGAGGAAGGCGGTCGCCCGGCGCAGGATCGCCCAGAAATTCTTGACGCCAACTTGGCTGCAACGCGCTTGGCCATGGCCGCCTGGGGCAGCCGGGCGCGCGACGGCCTGCCTTTTCTCGATCCGCCGCCGCAAAACGCCTGGGACGAGGCTGGCCGGCTGCTGGCTGACTTGGGCGCGCTCACTGCGGAAGGGGATTTGACCACACTCGGAAAAGATATGGTCGCAAGCACCGCCAACAATCCACGACTGGCGGCCATGATGGCGCATCCCGATGGCCGTGAATCGGCCAGCGGTCTTGCTTGGGCGGCCGTTCTTGCTGGTGAGCTTGGCGACCGCGGTGCCATCGAGGCCGACCGCCGTTTGGCCGAGGCGCTTGCCGACCGCCGCCACGCCAAGGCGTTGCGGGCGCTCCATCGCCGTCTGATGCCGCCCGACTCGGCCAAAGCAGCGGAACCACCCTCTGCGCACACAATGGCCCGGCTTTTGTTGCGCGCATTCCCCGACCGGGTGGCCATGCGCCAACGCGATGATGGCGAGACCTCGATCTACAAGCTGGCACAGGGTATGCAGGCGCGCCTGGCGGCTCATCATCCTTTGGCACAAGAGCGATTTTTGATCGTGCTCGATCTTGGTGGAGGCCGGCCGGGTCGCGGAGCGCGTGTGCCCGACATTCGCTTGGCCCTGGCCGTTGATCACTCGGCCTTGGAAGACATACTGGGTGACCGCATTCACACCCAGACAACGCACACGTTCGATGCGTCTCTTTGGACCGTTCAGGTGCGCGACGTCACCCGGTTGGGGTCTTTGGTTCTGTCCGAGCGTGGCCTGCCGCGCCCGGACGAAGATGTCGTGCAAACGGGCATTGCTGATTATGTGCGCGCGTCTGGCCTGTCCAGCCTAACGGCTGGCGACGCCAAGGCTGAGGCGGTGTTGGCGCGCCATGAGGCCTTTCACGACGCCCAAGGCCAGGCGGGTGCCCTGATGGGCCGGATCGATCTTTGGCTGCCCACTTTGATCGGGAGTGGCGAACGCCCACCCTTTGTACCCAGCCTTTTGGATCGCGCGTTGCGCCAAGCGCTCGACTGGCAGGAGGGCCAAGCCTTCGATCAGCTTTATCCCACCACCGTCGCATTGCCGGAGGGGAGGCAGGCGACCATCCAATATGATCACCCCGCTGGCCCGACGATCAGCGTCCGAGCGCAGTGGCTCTATGGTCTTGACCGGCATCCAGGCTTGCAGGGGGGAAGCAAAACGGTGCGGATTGAACTGCTTTCACCAGCGCAGCGCCCTATCGCGACGACGTCCGATCTGCCCGGTTTCTGGCGTGGTGGTTGGGCGGATGTTCGCAAGGATATGCGGGCCCGCTACCCCAAGCATAATTGGCCGGAAGAACCTTGGAGGGCCGCGCCGACGAAGCGGCGCTAGAGCGTTTTCAGCAAAAGTGGGTGCCGGTTTTGCGTCCGAAAACGCGACAAAAAGAGAAAAGGGCTTTGGCCGCTAGACGTCCGCGCCTTCGCGCACCCACATCCGGTCATCGACATCGACCAAAAAGCGCGTCGGTGTCCGGGCATAGCTGCCCAAACCGGCCAGAGCGGGTCGGGGATGGGTAACGACGACGGTAGCAAAGCTCTTCAGCTTGTCTTCGTGCGGATAGCCTGCCTCAAAGATCGCCCGGAAGTCAGACGACTGAATGAAGGGCAGGATTTTCGGTGGAATGCCGCCCCCGATGAACACACCGCCCGCAGGCATGACGGTGAGCGCCAACTCCCGCGCGATGCGGGCAAGATAGATGACGAACCGTTCCACGGCCTTCACCGCGAGCTTGTCGCCGGCGAGTGCGGCTTCCGTGATGTCGGCAGCCTTCACGAGTGGTGCTTCCACGCCGTCCACAGCGCCGAGCCCATGATACAGCCGCTCCAACCCTTCGCCGCAGACAAGCTGCTCGCCTCCGAGGCGACGCTGGCCGCCCTCGGTGAGGTAGGCAAAGAGGCGATCATCCTCTTCATTCTCCTGCGGGATGGCCACATGGCCACCTTCGCTCGGCACCGTGATCCAGGTGCCCATGCAGTCAAGCAGCGCGGACGCGCCAAGCCCCGTACCCGGGCCAAGCACCAGCTTGCTGCCATGGCGTGGCGGTGACAGCGTGCCGATGATCTCCACATCGTCCGGCCCAAGATCGGGCAGGGCGAGTGCCTGGGCTTCGAAATCATTGATGGCGATGACGCAGTCAAAGCCGAGCTGATCCATGATCCGGCGCGGATCGATCTCCCAGTTGGCGTTGGTCAGCTTGAAGGTCTCGCCCAGGGTCGGGCCGGCGACCGCCAAAATGGCCGAGCGCGGGATGAGGGAGGTCCGGTCAAGGACACCGCTCTGAATGGCCGATTCCACCGTGTCATGTTCGCGCGTGCGCACCTGCGCGAAGCCCTGCTCCTGGGCATGGGCATCGCTCACCAGCGCGAAACGGCCGTGGGTACCGCCGAGGTCGGCGATGAGAACCGGAAATGGCGTGACGAGATCGGGGCGCTGGCGGTCGGGCATGAAAAGGCCTGAGAACAAGACAGAGGAACGGGCAGCCGAAAGCCGGCGGTTCAAGGGATTGGATCAAACCGCTTTAGCGGTCGGGGACGGTCGCGACAAGGTCGGTCAAAAGCGCTTCCGCCGTGGCCAGGTTCAACGCCATCGGCACATCATACACAAGCGCGAGCCGCATCAACGCTTTCACATCCACATCATGGGGCATTGGGGAGAGAGGATCGACGAGGAAGAACAGAGCATCGATCTTGCTTTCCGCGATCAGGGCACCGATCTGCTGGTCACCGCCCAATGGGCCGCTTTTCAGCCGTCTTATGGAAAGTTCGGGCACCGCCTCCCCGATCTTGCCACCTGTTGTGCCGGTTCCAACAAGGTCGTGGCCGCGCAACACATGGGCGTGTCTGCTGGCAAAGTCGACCAGAATGTCCTTCTTGGCGTCATGGGCAACGAAGGCCAAAGTGAGAACGGGCTTGGCGGGCTTGGGTGAGGCGGGCTGAGTCATGGCCGCCGCTTTACCACGCCGGGCTTTCTTGCCAACCCGCAACCGGCGTCCTAGCCGACCGGACGTCCTAAGGATTGCGACAGTTCTTCCTTCAGCCAGCCGGTGAAGCGGTCGATGCTGCGCGCTTTTAGGGAATGGCGACGCTCCAACAGCCAGTAGGAAATGCCGGTCTTGGCGCGGCGACGAAAGGGCTCTGCCAAACGACCGGCGGCCAGCGCATCGCAGGCGAGCGTTTCCCACGCCAGAAAAACACCCTGGCCCGCAATGGTTGAGTCCAGACACAAAGATGCATCGGAGAAGGTGAGGCCCGTGGTCAGGTCATCATCCGTCAGCTCGCCGTCTAGAAACCACTCATTCCAATTGAACATCGCCAGCCGATCACGGACGATGGGCACGTCTTTGAGGTCAGCCGGCGACGCGAGCCGCTCAGCAAGCGCAAGGCTGCAAACAGGATAGATGTACTGATCCATCAGTTTGCTGCTGCGCGCGCCGCCAGGATCGAGCGGGCTTTCCCGGCGTTTGACCCGCACACACACATCGACATCAGAGGTGGCCATATCGACCATGTCCATGCTGGCATCGACCCGCACCTTGATGGTCGGATAGGTTTCGTTGAAGGCGCTGAGGCGCCAAACGAGCCACTTGGAGGCAAAAACCGGGGGCACGGAGACTACAAGCGGATCGTCGCGGCTCTCGGTCAGCATGGCGACGCCGGCTGAGAGTTCTTTCATGGCCGCGGTGAAGTGCGGCATAACGTCGGAGCCGAGCGGCGTGAGGTGAAGTCCGCGCCCGCTGCGATCAAAAAGCGCACGGCCAAGCTGTTCTTCGGCCTTTTGAATGTGCTGGCTGATCGCTCCTGGTGTCACGCCCAGCTCATCGGCGGCCGCGGACAGACTGCCCAGCCGCCCGACGGCTTCCACTGCCCGCAATCCATTAAGATGAAATCTGTTCAGGTTTTTCATTTCAGAAAAGCTAAAGTGTCAGCGTTCTAATCTGCATGGAAACTAGGGATGGCAAGCACTATCTTGAAGTCATGCTAAAGACAATCATCACTCAGATCACAGATCGCTTCAAAAGCGGGCCGTCCCGGCCACGCAGTGTTTCTCACACCAACCATCTCCAGGACGACGTCTGGTACGCGGCCAACCCTTTGGCGCATCCCGACCTGCAACGGATGGACCAAAGAGAGCTCGGCGATCTGCCGTTCGAGCCCCGCTGCATCCGCAGCGGCCGTTAATCAGAACGGCTCCACACGTCCCGGTACGCGTCCTTGATGCGCACCTGATAGGCAAACCTCCCACAGTTTGTGCGCATCAACCGCCGCGCACGAAGCGACTCCCTCTTGGCCAGTTTCATCCTATGGCATAGGGTCGGCTCAGCTTGGCCGATCTCCTACCGGAGCTGCGGCGGCTAAAACGCAAACAAAACCCACCGGACCGTCACCATGCGAGCAATCAAGGGATCGGCTCAGACGGACCGCAACGGAGGTGAATAAGAATGACAAAACAGCTTCTCGCAACGGCTGCGCTCGGCGCGCTTCTGACGGGCACTGCCATCGCGGAAGACATCTCGCCAGCTGTGGTCTACGATCTTGGCGGTCGTTTTGATGAAAGCTTCAACCAGGCTGCTTACACCGGCGCGGAAGCGTTTATGGCCGAAACAGGCATTGAGTATGCCGACTTCGAGATCCAGAACGATTCCCAGCGCGAGCAGGCCCTGCGCAACTTCGCCCGCCGTGGCATGGACCCGATCATCGCCATCGGCTTCTCGCACGGTACCGCCGTTGAAACGGTGAGCCAGGAATTCCCGGACACGCGTTTTGCCATCGTCGACATGGTGGTCGATCAGCCAAATGTTCGCTCCATCGTCTTCAAGGAGCATGAAGGCTCCTTCCTGGTTGGTGTGCTGGCCGCGCTTGCGTCTGAATCCGACACGGTCGGCTTCGTCGGCGGCATGGACATTCCGCTCATCCGTCGCTTCGCTTGTGGCTATGCCGAGGGCGTTCTGTCGGTGAACCCGGATGCCGAAATCCTTCAGGCCATGACCGGCACGACCGGCGCTGCCTGGAACGATCCGGTGCGCGGCGGTGAAATCACCCAGAGCCACATTTCAGCAGGCGCTGACGTGGTGTTCCACGCCGCTGGCGGCACCGGCATTGGTGTTCTTCAGGCAGCGGCCGACGCTGGCGTGCTCGGCATCGGCGTTGACTCCAACCAGAACGGCTTGCAGCCGGGCTCCGTCCTCACCTCAATGCTGAAGCGTGTGGATGTGGCTGTGGCCGATGCCTTTAACGATGCCCAGAACGGCGAATGGACCAACGGCTTTGAAGTGCTGGGTCTTGCCGAAGGCGGTGTCGATTGGGCCGATGATGACAACAATGCAGACTTGATCACCGACGAAATGCGGGAAGCTGTTGCGGCTGCTCGTGAAGCGATCGTCTCCGGTGAGGTGAACGTCCATGATTACATGGGCGACAACACCTGCCCGGCGACCGACTCCTAAGGTCGATTGAAAAACGGACGGCCAGCCTGATGAGGTTGGCCGTTCGCCATTGCCCTTAGACCAGTTGCGTCGTTTGTGATGACCCAATCCTCGGCCGCCCGAACCCCGGGTGCATCCGACACCCAAAGCGATCAGCCGCTCGCCATTGAGCTGCGCGGCATCGACAAGCGCTTTGGGCCTGTACATGCCAACAAATACATCGACCTGAAGGTTGCCCGGCAGACCATCCACGGTATTGTCGGCGAGAATGGCGCCGGCAAATCCACGCTGATGTCGATCCTCTACGGCTTCTACGAGGCTGATGCCGGACACATCCTCGTCAGCGGCAACGAGGTCTCGATCAAGTCTTCCAACGATGCCATCGCCCACGGCATTGGCATGGTGCACCAGCACTTCATGCTGGTCGACAATTTCACAGTCATCGAAAATGTCATGCTGGGCGCCGAAGGCGCGGCGACATTGCATGCCGGCCGCGACAAGGTGCGCGCGGAACTCAAACACCTGTCCGATGAGTATGGCCTCACGGTCGACCCGGACGCGATCGTCTCGGAGCTTTCTGTCGGCCTCCAGCAGCGCGTTGAAATCTTGAAAGCCCTCTATCGAGGCGCGGACATCCTCATTCTGGACGAGCCAACTGGCGTGCTTACGCCAGAAGAGGCGGATAATCTGTTCAAGATCCTCCGCCAGCTGCGCGAGCAAGGCAAAACCATCCTTCTCATCACCCACAAGCTGCGTGAGATCATGGCGGTGACCGACGAGGTCTCTGTTATGCGTCGCGGCGAGATGGTCTCCACCCTCCAGACCCCCAACACCAATCCGCAGGAAATCGCCGAGCTCATGGTCGGCCGGCGCGTCCTTTTGGAGGTGGACAAGGGCCCATCCAATCCAGGCGAGGACGCACTTGTGGTCGATGGCCTCACCGTCCGCGACCGCTTCGGGGTGGATCGGGTGAAAAACGTCTCCTTCGCGGTTCGCAAGGGCGAGATTGTCGGCATCGCCGGCGTGTCGGGCAATGGTCAATCCGAACTCCTGGCGGCCGTTTCAGGCATCGCCTCGCCGGCGGCTGGCAGTGTCTCCATTATGGGCAAGACGCTTTCCCATCGCGGCGATCCGGCAGAGGCGCGCCATCTTGGCCTTGCGCATGTGCCCGAAGATCGGCTGCGCATGGGCTTGGTCAAAAGCTTTGAGGAAAATGAGAACTCGGTTCTCGGTTACCACGACGCCGAGGACATCGGCGGCAAGATCGTCATGGATGTCAACGCGGTGCGCGCCAACGCCCGCGATCACATTGAGAAGTATGACATCCGCCCGCCCAACCCGCGTCTGAAGACGGCCAACTTCTCTGGCGGCAACCAGCAGAAGATCGTCATCGCGCGTGAGATGGAGCAGGACCCGGAGGTTCTGCTCGTCGGCCAGCCGACGCGCGGTGTCGACATTGGTGCGATTGAATTCATCCATAAACAGCTGATCGCTATGCGTGACGCCGGCAAGGCCGTGCTCCTTGTGTCGGTGGAACTGGATGAAATCTTCGGTCTGTCAGATCGCATTCTCGTCATGTGTGGCGGTGAGATTGTCGGTGAACGCCTGCCCGAGGAAACTGATGAGAACGAGATCGGCCTCATGATGGCAGGCATCGATGGAGCAAAAACGATGGAGGCCGCCGAATGATTGCCCGTCTTATACTTGCTGCCGTGATGGCCGCCCTGTTGAGCCAACCCGCCATGGCCAGAAAAGGACGTTCCGTCCCAGCCGATACTGTCCAGGGCGTGGTAATCGAGCCTGCCGATGATAACAGTGCCGTCTCCGGCACGCTGGATGGCATCACGGCCACGCTGCAAGGGCGCGCGGAAAGCGATGAGACCACCACACCGGTGTTCACCATCCGCGATGCATCGGGCACGGCTTTGGAATTTGAAGGCGAGCCATCTTTTTACAGCTTTCTGCCGGTGACGTTGCGCCTTGTTCACCTTGATCCGGCAACGCCAGAGCCGGAAGTCGTCGCGACCAGCTACACCGGCGGCGCCCATTGCTGCGACCGGATTCAGGTCGCTGCCATTCAGCCTGATGGCTCCTGGGACATGAGCGAAATGGGGTTCTTCGACGGCGGCTATGGGGTGGCCGATGAGGATGGCGATGGCGTTGGCGAAATCCGCGTGGCCGACCAATCCTTCCTCTACACCTTTGATTGCTACGCCTGCTCGGCGCCGCCCCCGCTCTTCTATCGCGTGGTGAACGGGCAGCCGGTGGACGTCTCAGCCGATCCAGCTTTTGGCCCCGCCTTCAATGCCGAGTTTTCGCGCTTCGGTGCGCCCATTGAGATGGTCAGCGAGCCCGGCCGCTTGGCAGGCTGGGTCGCCCTCAACGCCCGCATTGGACTGGCAGAAGACGCGCTGGACACAGTCGTTGCCGTCAATGGCGGGGAGGGCTTCACCTATGATGTGTGCAGCACCGGCGGCTCATCGTTTGAGTGCGCGCAGGAGAATATCCGCCAAGTCGGCTTTGTGGAGTTTTTGCGCAGCCACCTGATTGAACGGGGGTACATGCAACGTGCTGGAAAGGGGTAACGACACGTGTCGTTGAGCAGGGGCGAACTGCCCAGATGGGTTGAGTACGGGCTGATCCCGCTTTTGAACCTGGCCGCTGCTTTTCTGGTGGCCGGCCTGGTGGTGATCGCCGTTGGTGAGAACCCGCTGGAAGCCGTTGAACTGATGCTGTTCGGCGCCTTCGGCTATGGCGAGGGCCTCGGCTTCACACTCTACTACGCCACAAGCTTCATCTTCACCGGCCTAGCGGTCGCCGTCGCCTTCCATGCCGGGCTTTTCAATATTGGCGGCGAGGGCCAGGCCTATGTGGCCGGGCTCGGCGTTGCCATCGTCTGTCTGTCGCTTGATACGCTTGTTCCCTGGTGGATCACCGCGCCCTTTGCGGTTGCTGCCGCCGCCCTGTTCGGTGCTTTCTGGGCCTTTGTGCCCGGCTATCTGCAGGCGAAACGCGGCAGCCACATCGTCATCACCACCATCATGTTCAACTTCATCGCCGCCGCGTTGATGACCTACATGCTGGTGAATGTTTTCCGTCAACCAGGCTCCATGGCACCGGAGTCGCGCACCTTCGAAGAGGGCGGGCGCATCCCGCGCATCGACTGGTTCTTTGATTGGTTCGGAATGAACCTGGGCGGTGCGCAGACCAACATCTCCTTCTTCCTGGCGCTCATCATGGCGTTCCTTGTCTGGATGCTGATTTGGCGCACCCGTCTTGGCTACCGCATGCGCACGCTGGGCCAGAACCCAACCGCCGCCGTCTATGCTGGCATGAAGCCGCAGCGCCTGATCATGATCGCGATGGCGATTTCCGGCGGCCTTGCCGGCATGATGGCGATCAACGAGATCATGGGCGTCCACGGACGCTTGATACTGGAGTTCGCTGGCGGTGCCGGCTTTGTCGGGATCGCCGTAGCACTCATGGGCCGCGCGCACCCTATCGGCATCGTGCTCGCAGCGCTCTTGTTCGGCGCCCTCTATCAGGGCGGGGCGGAACTTGCGTTCTCCATGCCGGCCATCACCCGCGATATGATCATCGCCATTCAGGGTCTGGTGATCCTGTTTGCCGGCGCGCTGGAAGGGCTGTTCCGACCGGCCATCGTTGGCTTTTTCAACGCCATGTATGACCGCCGACAAGCGGCTGAAGCGGCGGCCGCCAGCCGCCAGGCAGCCGAGTAGGGGGCGGACATGGGAACCTATGAAAGCTTCATCCTGCTTCTGGACTCCACGGTCCGGCTCTCCATGCCGCTGATCTTCGCGGCTTTGGCGGGGCTCTACTCAGAGCGTTCTGGCGTGTTCGACATCGGTCTTGAGGGCAAAATGCTGGCCGCTGCGTTCGCCGCTGCCGCCATCGGTGCGGTAACGGGAACCGTGTGGCTGGGTCTCTTCGCCGCTATCCTGATTTCTGTCTTCTTGGCATTGGTCCATGGCTTTGCCTGCATCACCGCGCGCGGCAATCAGATTGTTTCCGGTGTTGCGATCAACTTCCTGGCCGCCGGTATCACCGCGCTCATCGGTCATGCCTATTTCAGTCAGGGCGGGCGCACGCCGCGCCTTGAGGATGAGGCGCGGTTTCTGCCGATCCAGTGGCCGGGCGCCGAAGCGCTGCGCGATGTGCCCTTCATCGGTCCGCTCTATTTTGAGCTGATCTCCGGCCACAATCTTTTGGTCTATCTGGGCTTTGCCACCGTTGCGCTGACTTGGTTTGTCGTTTTCCGCACGCGATTTGGCCTGCGTTTGCGTGCGGTGGGCGAGAACCCGGCGGCGGTCGATACGGCCGGTATCTCGGTGACGCTGATGCGCTATCAGGCGGTCATCATCTGCGGTGTGCTGTGCGGCCTGGCGGGTGCCTATCTCTCCACCGCGCAGGCGGCGAGTTTCGTGCCCAACATGTCCGCCGGTAAGGGCTTCATCGCCCTGGCGGCGCTTATATTCGCGAAATGGAAGCCGCTGCCAGTGCTCTATGCCTGCCTGCTTTTCGGCTTCCTCGATGCGCTTGGCATCCGCCTTCAGGGTCAGGAACTGCCGGTTATCGGCGAGGTGCCAGTGCAGATCGTTCAAGCGCTGCCCTACATCCTCACAGTCGTTCTTCTGGCCGGGTTCATCGGCAAAGCCGAGCCCCCCAAAGCCGGCGGCGTGCCTTACGTGAAAGAGCGCTAGTATGCTGTCCGACAGCGACAAATCCCGCCTTGTTGAGGCGGCGCGCATGGCGCGTGAAACCGCCTATGCAACGTACTCACACTATCGGGTCGGCGCGGCTGTGCTGACCGATGGCGGCACCATCCATTCTGGGTGCAATGTTGAAAACGCGGCCTACCCGCTTGGCACCTGTGCCGAGGCTGGCGCACTTGCCGCAATGGCGCTCGCTGGCGAGCGGATCGTAACGGCTGTGGCCGTTGCCGGCGGCAAAACCGATCTGCAAGGCGATGACGAGCCGTGGGGTCTGGCCTCGCCCTGCGGCGGGTGCCGCCAGCGCATCGCCGAGTTTGCCGATGGCGCAGCCTGCCCGATCATCATCGTCTCGCCAGACGAGATCATGCTGGAGACCACCATTGGCGACCTGCTGCCCCACTCGTTCAATTTGAAAGACAACTAGCATGTCCGACGCTATTTCCGTCATCCGCGCCCGCGTGCCTGAGGCGAACCCCAAATTGGGATTGGTCCTAGGCTCAGGCCTGGGGGGGCTCGTGGATGAGGTCGAGGACGCCGTTCGCCTGCCCTACACCGACCTGCCGCATTTCCCGCACTCGACCGTCTCCAGCCATGCTGCTGAACTGGTGATCGGCAAGCTCGCCGGTGTGGAGGTGGCCGTGCTGGCCGGACGCGTCCACGCCTATGAGAGTGGCACGGCCGACGCCATGGCAACACCGATCGCCACGCTCAAAGGGCTGGGCGCCGAGCGCCTGATCCTCACCAACGCTGCCGGTTCGGTTCACAATGATATGGTGCCCGGCTCGCTGATGCTGATCTCCGATCACATCAATTTCTCCGGGCGCAATCCGCTGATCGGCGTCGATGGCGATGGCCGTTTTGCCAACATGGTCGATGCCTATGACCCGGCTTGGCGCGAGCGCGCCAAAGCCCTGGCCGAGCAGAACAATGTGGGCTTGCATGAAGGCGTCTATGGCTGGTTTCTGGGGCCGAGCTTCGAGACGCCCGCGGAGATTCGCATGGCGCGCACGCTCGGCATGGATGCTGTCGGCATGTCGACCGTACCGGAGACCATCCTTGCCCGTTTTCACGGGCTCAAGGTGCTGGCCATCTCCTCCATCACCAACTTCGGTGCAGGGATGACGGGCGAAGCGTTATCGCATCACGAGACCAAGGACGTTGGCGCGACAATCGTGCCGCAACTCACCACCCTCATCCGTGCCCTTGTTGCCGATCTGGCCACCGCCTGACATAAAACCACATGACCTATCTGCCCCAGGAACTCATCGCCAAAAAGCGCGATGGCGGCACCCTTTCCGGCGCTGAAATTGCCTTTCTCGTTGACGGTATGACGACCGGTGCGGTGACCGACGCGCAGATTTCGTCCTTCGCGATGGCGGTCTTTTTCAAAGGCATGGAGATGGACGAGCGCGTCGCGCTGACCCTTGCCATGCGCGACTCGGGCGATGTGCTCGACTGGTCCCATCTGGATGGTCCGGCGCTCGACAAGCATTCCACCGGCGGTGTTGGCGACAATCTCTCGCTCATGTTGGCGCCCATCGTGGCAGCCTGCGGCGGCTATGTGCCGATGATTTCAGGTCGCGGATTGGGCCACACGGGCGGCACGCTCGATAAAATGGACTCCATTCCAGGCTACACAACGCAGCCTGACAATGCGCTGTTCCGCAAAGTGACCCAAAGCGCCGGCTGTGCCGTCATCGGCCAAACAGCAAGCCTCGCCCCGGCGGACAAGCGCTTCTATGGCATCCGCGATGTCACAGCGACGGTCGAGAGCATTGATCTCATCACCGCGTCCATTCTTTCCAAGAAGCTCGCCGCCGGCCTGCAAGGGCTGGTGCTGGACGTAAAAACCGGCTCGGGCGCCTTTATGCCAACCCATGAGCAATCCGAAGCGCTGGCTGAAAGCCTGGTGGCCGTCGCCAATGGTGCCGGCACGCGTACCTCCGCACTTTTGACCGATATGAACGAGGTGCTTGGTCACGCGGCGGGCAACGCGGTGGAGGTGGCAACGGCGGTCGAGTTCCTTACTGGCGCGGCGCAGGACCCAAGAGTACGCGAAGTCACGCTGGCGCTGTGCGCGGAGATGCTGGTTTTGGGCAATCTGGCGACCGAAACCGAAGCTCTTGCCAAGGTTTCCGCGGCCCTCGACAGCGGCAAGGCAGCTGAGGTTTTCGGCCGGATGGTCACCGAGCTTGGTGGCCCTGCGGACTTTGTTGAGAAGTATCAGTCTCACCTGCCCGAAGCGCCGATCACCATGGACGTCCCCGCGCCCTCCGCCGGCTACGTGAACGACATGGACACGCGCGGTGTCGGCCTTGCTGTCGTGGCGCTGGGGGGCGGACGCACCGACCCGAAGGACACCATCGATCATGCTGTCGGGCTCACCCACATCATCGATGTCGGGACCAAACTCTCCGCCGGTGACCCCTTGGCACGCGTTCTTGCCCGCGATGAGGAGACGGCGAAAGCTGCATCCAAACGTGTCGCCGAGGCGATCACGCTCAGCGATAAGGCGCCGTCGCCACGCCCGGCCCTCTACCGCCGCGTCGCGCCGACGGAGGCAAGCTGATGCCCCGCGCTTTTCTCGTGGTCCTCGACAGCGTTGGGATTGGCGGTGCGCCGGATGCGGACAAGTTCTTCAACCATGAGACGCCGGACACTGGCGCCAACACGGTCGGCCACATTGCCGAGCACTGTGCCTCTGGAAAGGCCGATGAACCGGGCTTGCGATCTGGGCCGCTGAAGCTACCGAACCTTGCGCGTCTGGGCCTCGGCGAGGCCATGAAACTTGCCACTGGCAGCGACCATCCCGACCTGGAGGTCGAGCCGATAACCGGCCGCTACGCTGCCGCAACCGAAGTCTCGAAAGGCAAGGACACGCCGTCTGGCCATTGGGAGATCGCCGGCGTGCCCGTCCCATTTGAGTGGGGCTACTTCCCGGAGGAAGACCCTGTCTTCCCGCCCGACCTGATGGAAGCCTTCATTCGCGAGGCCAATCTGCCGGGCACACTCTGCAACACGCACGGCTCGGGCACCGTCGTCATCGCCGAGCTTGGTATGGAGCATATCCAGTCCGGCAAACCCATCGTCTACACCTCGGCGGACTCGGTGTTCCAGATTGCAGCCCATGAGACCCATTTCGGCCTGGAACGCCTCTACGAGATCTGCAAAGTGGCTCGCCGGCTGGTCGATCCGCTCAACATTGGCCGCGTCATCGCGCGGCCGTTTGTCGGAGAGAGCGTGGAAACCTTCAAGCGCACGGCCAACCGGAAAGACTATGCAGTTCCGCCGCCCGAGCCGACCGTGCTCAACCGCGTGCAGGATGGCGGCCACCGCGTCATCGCACTGGGCAAGCTGGGTGACATCTTCGCCATGCACGGCATCGATGAGGTGCGCAAAGTGCCCGGCATTGAAGGCCTGTTCGACGTTCTCATGGGCACGCTGGAAGGCCCCGAAGCGGCCAAGGATGGCGATCTGGTGTTTGCCAATTTCGTCGACTTCGACTCTGAGTTCGGCCATCGCCGCAATGTTGCCGGCTACGCCGATGCGCTGGAACGGTTCGACCGGCTGCTGCCACGCTTCACCGACGCGATGCGGGCAGGCGACCTCCTCATCCTCACCGCCGACCACGGCAACGACCCGACCTGGGTCGGCACCGACCACACCCGCGAGCGTGTGCCGGTCCTTTGCTTTGCCAAAGGTCTGGAACCGGGCAGCGCCGGCGTGCGGACAACCTTTGCTGACATTGGCGAAAGCGTCGCGTCTTGGCTCGGTCTACCCAAGGGCGCGCATGGAGACTCCTTTCTTTGATTCCTCTTGCTGAACTGCACTGCCACATTGAAGGCGCCGCCCCGTCTGATCTCGTCCGCGAACTCGCCCACCGCAACGGGCAGGAGATCAACGGCCTGATCGATGAAAACGGCCACTATATCTGGCAGGATTTTGACACCTTTCTGGGCGCCTATGACCGGGTCGCCAGTGTCTTCACGCGGGCTGAGGACTATGAGGCGCTCGCCCACGCCTATGCCAGCGACCTTGCAGGGCAGGGCGCGATCTATTCGGAAACCTTTGCCTCGACCGACCATGCAGAACGGTCCGGCGTCGATGCCATGGCCTATCTTGATGCGCTGACCGATGGCGTAAAGCGTGCCGAGCGCGAGCATGGCATTGTCAGCCGTATCATCCCCACCGGTGTGCGCCATTTCGGCACCGAGGCCATCAACCGGGCGGCGGACATCACCATCCAAGCGGCCAAGACGAACAGCTTTATCACCGGATTCGGTATCGCCGGCAGCGAAGTCGCCGGTTCGCTACTCGATGCCAAGCCGGCCTTTGCGCGCTGTGGTGCCGCGGGGCTCGGCCTCACGGCCCATGCCGGTGAGTGGACGGGCCCGCCTACCATCCGCGACGCGTTGCAGCTCAATGTCATGCGCGTTGGGCACGGCATCCGTTCAGCCGACGATCCATCTCTGATGGCCGAGATTGCAGAGCGCGGGATCACGCTGGAAGTCTGCCCGCAATCCAACATCGTTCTGAAGGCCGTGCCGTCTGCCGCTGAGCACCCCGCCAAGACGTTGCTGGACGCCGGCATCAAGCTCACCGCCAACTCCGATGACCCGCCGCACTTCGCTACCAACCTTGCCAAGGATGTGGAGACAATGGTGTCGCTCCTGGGCGGTGATGAAACCGAAATCCGCGCGATGCTCACCCGCAATGCGCTGGAAGCGGCCTTTGTGGATGAACAAACGCGGGCAAAACTCATCGCAAAGCTGGATGCAGCGGTGGACAGCGCCTGATGGCTTGGGCAAGAACGGAGCACCTTCCAGCCCGCACCTAAGGAGTTCCGCCATGCAAGGCGTCACCGTTGTCGATCATCCACTGATCCAACACAAGCTCACCTTGATGCGGGACAAGAACACGTCGACCGCCAGCTTCCGGCGGCTTTTGTTCGAGATCTCCCACCTGCTTTGCTACGAAACGACCCGTGATCTGGAAACAGAACTGGTCGATATCGAAACGCCGATTGAGCCGATGAAGGCGCCCAAGCTTTCTGGCAAGAAGCTGGTGTTCGCCTCGGTCCTGCGAGCAGGTGATGGCCTTTTGGAGGGCATGCTAGACCTCGTGCCGGCCGCCCGAGTGGCCCATATTGGCCTTTACCGTGACCCGGAAACGCTTCAGCCGGTCGAGTACTACTTCAAAGCGCCCGAAGACCTCTCCGATCGTTTGGTGATCGTGCTTGACCCTATGCTGGCGACCTCAAACTCGGTGTCAGCCGCCGTCACCAAACTGAAGGAACGCGGGGCACACAACATCCGCTTTGTCTGTTTGCTCGCTGCGCCTGAAGGTATTGAGCGATTTACCCAGAACCATCCCGATGTTCCTGTTGTCACCGCCGCCATCGACGATCATCTCAATGACCATGGCTACATCGTGCCAGGTCTGGGCGATGCTGGCGACCGGATGTTTGGAACAAAATAGCGACACGATGGTGTCGCGCCCGTTAGGGCGCTATCCCAGGGCCCGACGCCGGCGCAGCGGCTCGGACTCCACCGCCACGCGTTGCAAATACTTCAACTGGCCTAGCGCCTCGACAAAGTCTTCATGCGCGGGCTTGCGCTCCAGATAGTCCATCATCCGGTAGATGTTGATCGGCTGTTTGGTCACCAGCCTTCCGACCTGGTCCAGCGCCTCGTCGTAGCTGTAGGTATCGATGAATTGGCAGGCCGTTTGGGTGGGCGTCAGGAGAAAAAAGTCCTGCGAGCGCCTTTCGGCATAGCGTGTGATGTCAAAGGGCGATGCACCGAGCGCGTGGAACTTTGGGATGATGCACCGCACGTCCGCATCGCGATTTTCCAGGACATTGCCTGAGATCTGCCGGAAGCCGACCTCACGCAGCTTGCCGATGGCATGCGTGCGCATAGCCGGCGAGAGCATGTCAGCGTCCGAGCGATCATATTTCAGGTCGTCGAAAATCGAGAAAAGGCGCAAGCGCCAGTCAGCCACCAACATGTAAGGCCCGAAATCGACCTCTGCGGTATCTACCTTGTGTGTTGCGGGCAGGTCCGAGGAGATCTGACTCAAAAAGGCAGTGGCATGGGACATGGGATCAAGCGTACAGGCTTTTGCCAGCCGCCGCGAGATCGGCATTTCCAGACCCGGTCATGGTTTGATCCGCGCGATCACGAACTCAGCAATCAACAAGTTCAGCGCCCAAGCAAAAACCATATAGGCGTCCCGGACGGCGCCTGCCGGCCCATGCAATATTGTTTAAATCTCTATTCTCGTCATGCCAAAATGATGAGGCGGGCCAAGGCCTTTAGGCAGCTTTCCGATAGATGCTGGCGGATACGCCGTTCTCCAGCGCTTCTGCGGAAACACGTGTCAGCCCTTGGGCCGGGTTTGATCCATCAAACACGCGCTTGCCGCCGCCGACCAACACCGGAAAGGTCCATAGCCGCATTTCATCGACAAGGCCGTGCGCAAGCAACGCATGGGTTAGCTCTGCGCTGCCATGCACCTGGAGTAGCGGTCCGTCCTCCGACTTCAGTCGCTGCACGTCGCCAGCCAAATCGCCGTTAAGCACCTCTGAGTGTTGCCAGTGATTGGTGAGGGGCGAGGATGTCACCACATATTTGCGGGCGTTGTTGAGCTGTTCGGACACATGGGACTGCGGCGCGTTCGGCCAGTAACTGGCGAAGAGATCGTAGGTCTTGCGACCGAGCAAGATGTCGTAGGGCTCCGCCATGGCCGTGCGCTGAACGTGGGCCATCACGCCCTCCCAATAGCGCGCAGCCCAGCCGCCTTGGTCAAAACCACCGGACCGATCTTCCGCAGGCGAACCGGGCGCCTGCATCACGCCATCAACGGTCATGAAGATGAGGATGGCCAGTTCACGCATGCGAGCTATCCGCGCCCATCTGCGATCTGATGCAATCAGCCAGCTTGTCGAACGCCTGATTCCAGCCGCCGGCGCCTGCCGTGCCCTCAGCAACGCCAACATGCACCATGACCATTTTGGTCTTGCCGCCGGCCTCACTGAGCTCAACGCTGACCTCGGTGATGTCGGGAAAATCGTCAGGCATCCCCATGCTTTGCGGGGAGAGGATTGTTCCCGCCTCGTCGCACATGCTCTCGGTGTAGACGAGCCGATGGGGTGCGCTAACTTCCTTGTAAACGCCGGTGAACCACATGGACATGGAACTGTCTGGCCTCTGCATCACCATGCAGATTTTGCGGGTGCCGCCGACTGTTAAATCCATTTCCGCCGTTGGCACCGACATGCCTTTGGGGCCGTACCATTGCTTGAAAAGGTCGGGATCAGTCCACATCCGCCAGACCATCTCGATCGGCGCGTCAAACTCGCGCTCAATGCGCACCCATTTGCTTTGATCGCTCATGATGATCTGTCCTTCATTTCGTCCAGAAGTCTGTCCATCGCATCAAACCGCGCTTCCCATATGTGACGGTATTGCTCTGTCCAGCCGGCCACCGCTTCGATGGGCGTGGTATCCAGTGTGCAGTGGAGAAACTGGGCATCTTTTTCGCGCGTGATCAGCCCCGCATTCTCCAGAACACGAATGTGCTTGGAGACCGCCGGCAGGGACATCTGAAAAGGCTCGGCCAGATCGTTCACCGTGGCCTTTCCCTGGGCTAGGTGCGCCAGGATTGCCCGCCGGGTCGGGTGGGCCAGAGCGGCGAAGGTCGCATTCAGCGCGTCATCGTCTGTCATGCAGCCTTTATTTAACTGATAAGTTAATTAGTCAAGAGGTTAAATAACTGCTACTAGGGCGAACCGCTGGATGGCGCGAACCGGCTGAGCCTAGTTAGGCGATGTCAGCACTGGCTCACTCCCGCTTTAGCCAGCGTTCGACTGCCTCACTCAAATTGCGCTTAACGAGGTCGCGCTCGCTGTCGGCCGCCTCAAGAACCTCGCGGGTCTTCAGGAAGTTGAGGGCCGGAAAGTTCTCAATGGGCGGGCGGATCAGAACATCCGGCGGATGTTGGGCAAGATGCGACCGGGTGATCGTCTGCATGCAAAGCTGTGTGGCACCCAGTATGCTCTCCATCTGGGTTGGAGGCTCATCGGTCCTGTTGCCGCCATTTTCGCCCTGCGGTGTTGGTCCACCAATCACATCCACAGCAACCACGAGATCACACGGACCCAGCCCGCCGGTCGGCAGTGGGTTCACCACACCACCATCCACATGCACGCGTCCTTCCAGGACGGCTGGTTTGAAAACAAAGGGAATGGCGATGGAGGCGGCCACACGCGGCTTGATTGGCCCAGCCGCAAAGGTCTGTGACCGCCAGCCATAATAGTCAGTCGTGTTGACGGCGAGTGGGATGGAGAGCTCCTCGAACGTTTCGGCGAGCTTGCGATCCGGCAGAAACGCCTCCAGCACGACCAGCGGATCAAGCTGGGTTCCAAGGCCCTGGAAGAAGGTGCCCAGACCCTTGGGGCGCATCCGCCAGGCACGCGATGCAACCTCGCGGCTGTCCCCGAAGGTTGAAAGCGCGTACTCCCGCATCGCCGGTCCGGACATGCCGGACGCGATGCCCCAGCCGATGATCGATCCGATCGAGGTTCCCGATAGGCAGGCGATGGGCAGGCCAAGCTCCTCAACGACCTCCACAATGCTGATATGGGCCAAACCCCGAGCGCCGCCGCCGCCAAGCGCAAGGCCGAGGCGTGGCAGATCGGAACCGGAGGAAGCCGGAGAGGAAGAGGCAGTGGTATCACTGGTGGTCATGGGACTTCTTTCATGACATGAGGCGAGAGGACGCTGCTCAGTTTTCGGGTGGCGCGCAATGCCCTTCTTTGTGTGACTTGCTTTCGTGACACCTTCGTCAAGCCAAACCAGGCCCGCGCCGGCCACGCGGGGCGCGTCCTCTGACGCGCCATTGGAGCGCTATGACTATGCCCTCTACATCGTCACTTGTTTTGTGTGGGGGACGAGTTGGCTGGGCCTTCGCATGCAGCTTGGCACAGTTGCTCCGGAAGTCTCCATCGTCTGGCGCTTTGCGCTGGCCTCCCTTTTGGTTTTCGCTTGGGCGGCGTGGTCCAAGCAGCGCCTGCACTTTGGATGGCGCGAGCATGTGCTGTTCGCGGCCATGGGTTTCTTCCTGTTCTCCACCAACTTCCTGCTGTTTTACAATGGCGGCCTGGTGATTACCGCGGGCCTGTTGGCGGTGGTTTTCTCTCTCGCCTCCATCGTCAATTTTATCATTGGCATCGCCTTTATGGGCCAAAAAGCCGATCCGCGGCGGTTGGGCGGTGCCGTGCTCGGCGCCTGCGGTATCGGTTTTCTGTTCTGGCCGGAGATCGTTGGCACGACGTTCAACCAGGCCGTGTTTGTTGGCCTTGGCCTGTGCGTCATGGGCACACTTTCCTTCTGTGTCGGCAATGTTCTTTCGGCGCGGGCACAGCGCCAGGCCCTGCCGATCCTCTCCACCAATGCATGGGGCATGTTGTACGGCACCGTGTGGATGACCTTTCTCGTCCTGGTCCAGGGCCACGCCTTCGTGATCGAACCAACCGTCAGCTATCTCGGGTCCCTGCTTTGGCTTGCCGTCTTTTCTTCGGTCATTGCCTTTTGGAGCTACCTTACCCTGCTTGGCCGGATCGGTGGGGCACGAGCCGCCTACGCCACGGTGATCTTTCCGCTTATCGCGCTCGCCTCATCAACGCTGTTTGAAGGCTATCAATGGACCATCTTCGCCGTCATCGGCGTGGTGCTGGCGCTGGCCGGCAATTGGCTTGTGCTCGGCGGCGGCAAACGGCAGTTGGTCAACAAGGGCGGTTAAACAAAAGTCCAGAATACTGTATTTCGCGACACCATTTACGCACGCGCATGTATTCGCTTAGGGTCGCCACTACGAAAGGCGCGCAGAACCTTTCATTGTTCATCGCGGTCAGTCCACTCCTCCTAGCCGCGACAATGCCAATGCCGAACTGGCTGACGTTAGTGCAACCAGGACGAGGAAGTGAGCAATGCCCGGTCCTTCTGAAATTCAAATCGACAATCTGCTACGGTTTCTCAATGACGTTGAAACCGTTGATGACCTTATCTGCGGTTTCCCAGCCGAGCTTTCCGAGCAATTGGCTGAAGGTGCCAAAGCCATCATGGCGCTGCGCGAGGAGACAGGGGCGTTCTTTTCGATGGCAGATCTGGCGCCTCTCGATGAGATTCTGGCCGAATTGATGCCGGCGTTGCTCGATGCCGCCCGCCATCCTCTGTTGCCCACACCGCCACCTGAGCGTTTTGCCCTCTTATCCTTTGACGCAGCACCCATGCTTGTCGCCGGGCTGGTCGCCACACCCATTCTTTTCGCTATCAAATGGGAGCCCACGCCCGGACATTGGAGGCGCACCTATCCCACTCTTTACCTCGGGCTTGACGCCAAGCGCGTTGATCTTGCCGTAAGGGAAGTAGAGCTGGAAGCCCGCATCAAGGCACTGAAGAAGAAAATTGATGACGAGACTGACAAACGAGACAAAGCGCTGAACGAAAATCCACCAGACTACACGGTAGCCAATCAGTCTGAGATATTGGTGGCCGGCGCCAAGGACGACCTCGCAACTGCAGAAAAGCTGCTGAAGAAAGTGCTTCGCGATGCGGAGGCGTTGAACAAGGCAGTAAAAGCTGGCGACAGGAAAAAGGTCGGTGCGATCGTCCGGACCAACTTGCTTGCCGATCTCAAGAAGAAAAAGGCCGTGGAACGCGACGCCCAAACAGACTTGGTCAATGCCCCAACGCCTGCCGAGCAGGACAAGGCAAAGGACAAACTGACAGAAGCCCAGGCGGACGTGAAAGCTGCTGAAGATAGAATTAAGGACCTGGACGCAGAGCTGGCCAAAAACCCCTAAAAGCCTTTTGGCGCTGTTAGCTCGCCGCCTTGCCTGAGGCGAAGGGCGCTGTCTCCGCGCGATGGGGCAGGGCCGTGTGATCATCGCCCGGCGGTTCAAGCCCTTGCATGACGATGTAGGCGGTGATGACAGCAGCCAGACCGAAAACAACCGAACCCAGCGCCTGACCGATCAAAACGCCTGATGCACCGCCCCATTGGGCCCCAAGCCAAACGAACGGCAAAGTTCCGAGCGTTGCGCGGCCCCAATTGAAGAAGGTCGAGTAGGTGGCAAAGCCAAGATTGTTGAACGAGGCATTGGCCACGAACAGCGTGCCGTTGAACATGAAGCTCGCTGCGACATAGGTGCAGAACAGGATCACCAGAGCTGCCGCGTCGCCTTCAGCATCGAACAGGGCAACGATCGGGTCGCGCGCGACGAACAGGATCGCCCAGACGGTCGCGGTGTAAATCAAGATCAGAATGAGCGAGTCCATGAAGGCACGCTGAACCCGGTCGATCCGCCCGGCACCATAGTTCTGGCCAAGGATCGGTCCCACAGCGCCCGAGAGCGCGAAGATGGCGCCAAAGGCCACCGGGATGATCCTGCCGACTATCGCCCATCCGGCCACGGCGTCATCGCCAAAGGGTGCGATGGCCCGCGTGACGATGGCATTGCCGACCGGCGTTGCCACATTGGTGAGGATGGCGGGGACGGCGATCCCGGCAAGCGCGTTCGCCTGTTCGCGCATGGCGCTGATGTGGGGCCGCGCCACAAGATCATGAACCACCATGACGCCATAGATGCCCATGCCGAGCAGCACCAGTCGCGACAACGTGGTTGAGACCGCCGCACCATTGACGCCCATATCAAGAAAGAAAATGAAGAACGGGTCCATGATCGCCGCTGCGATACCCGCTCCGAGCGTCACATACATGGCACGCTTGGCATCGCCCACTGCACGCAAAAGGCCAGACATCGCCATACCAAGCGCCAGCAAGGGCATGGATGGCAGCACGATCTGCAAGAAACCGATGGCGACCTCCAGCGTGATGCCGGATGCGCCAAGGCCAACCAAGAGCGGCCTTAGAAAGACCAGCGCAATGATCGTCAGAAGGCTGATTAAGGCTGTGATGAGCACCAGCCCGGTTGCCGCCATGGTTCGGGCGCGTTCCTTGTCGCCGGCCCCAAGCGACCGCGAGACAAGGGCGGTGATGCCGATGGTCGACCCAATCGCCGCCGACGTGATGAAGAACATCAGCGTGCCGGCATAGCCGATGGCAGCCGCAAGCTCGGTTTCACCAAGCTGGGAGATGTAGAAGAGGTTCGCAAAATCGACGATGAAGATCGCCACCAGCCCGATGGAGCCGGTCGCGGTCATCACGACGGTATGGCGCATTGTGGAACCGGTGACGAAACGCGGTGTCGTGTCGTCGTCACGCGTAGAAGAAGAGGCACTCATTGAGCCAACTTAGCGCTTTATTCCAGCGCCGCGAACCCTTCAGCGAATCCAGCTAACGCGACCGGTATGCCGATACCTTCATCGGGCGTCTGGAAGATGACGAACCAGGCCGTCTCACCGGTCGAGAGCGTATCGACCAAGGCTTGATCCATAATCATCTCAACATAACAGCCAGATGGCAGACAGATCGCAAAGTCTGCCGTTCCCACATCCGTGTCGTCGATGCGCAGGCCAAGGCCGCCTTCAAGAAGAACGCCAAGCGGTACGATCACGCGCAGAATATGTCCCCCGCCGTCGAGCGTGCGCACAACGGTAATGCGAAGTTCCACATTGGGGCGGTCGACGGCGGCCACATGCTGCACCAGGGCGCACAATTCCGCGTCGGCGCCTTCAGGTGTCTCGCACTGGATCTGCCAGGCTTCAAAGCTTTGCCGCACCTCCAGCTGCGCATGGGCGGGCATAGCAAAGAGCATGCAGCCCAAGACAAGGCTGATGGCGCGCAAGGGATGGAAAAAGGGGATGTTGCTCATTTTCGTCCAGATCGACAAAGCGCCGAAAGCCCGGCCACCTCAGGTGATTAGCCAGCGACATTAGGCAACGCCTAGCAATGCGGCCAGCAAAGGGCGAGCGTACGAAGACCGCCGGAAATGCACCCTTCGACGCGAAATGCCGGTACGGCTCACGGGGCTTTTTTGGGTATGGTGCTGAAATGACGCAGCTTGTGGGGCCACGGTCCCTTTTCATCGCACAGACAGTCGGTTAGGTAGTGCTTCAAGAGGGGGAGTGCGATCCGCCGCGCCGGCTATCGGGCATGCGCTACCAAGCGTTTCTGCCTCGCACCCTTGCCTGGTTGGGAGACCAAATTCTGATGATCGTTTCATTTCGACGGGCGCATCGCGCGCTCGCTTTGATGATGGCAACGCTGTTTGCCAGCCTCGGCGTGACCGCACCGGCGTTTGCCGCGCAGCCCACACCCTGGGGCATGGATTTTCAGCCCGCCGCCACCGTGGTGATGGACCATATTCACTGGTTCGAGAATTTCACTTTGATAATTATCACTGCGATCACGATTTTCGTGCTCGCTCTGCTGCTTTATGCCTGCTGGCGGTTCTCTGAGAAGAACAACCCGACCCCATCCAAAACAACCCACAACACCATGTTGGAAGTTGTTTGGACGGTCGTGCCGATTGTTATTCTCTTGATCATCGCCGTGCCGTCTTTCCGCTTGCTTTGGGAAGAGGCCGTCGTGCCGCCGGCCGACATGACGATCAAGGCCATCGGCTACCAGTGGTATTGGGGCTATGAGTATCCTGACAATGGCGACATCGCTTTCGACCAGATCATGCTGCGCGACGCCGAGCGTCTGGAGCGGATGGAAGCAACCGGCGGAACGGAATCCGACTTCCCGCGTCTTCTGGCCGTTGATTATGACATGGTGGTGCCGGTCGATACGACCGTTCGCCTTCAGGTAACAGCTGCTGACGTTCTACACGCTTTCGCCATGCCGGCCTTCGGTGTGAAGATGGACGCCGTACCCGGCCGTCTCAACGAAACCTGGTTCCACGCCGAGCGCGAGGGCATCTATTACGGCCAGTGCTCGGAGCTTTGCGGCACCGACCATGCTTTCATGCCGATCGCCATTCGCGTTGTCAGCCAGGACCAGTTTGATGTCTGGGCAGCTGCCGCGGCTGAAGACATTGACGAGGCGAGCGAACTGTTGGCCCAGATGCTGCGCGAAGATGACGGTACCCGTCTGGCAAGCAGCAACTAATTTCGACTTCGAAGGCGGGCGCGTGACAAGCCTGCCTTCTTCCGACCCGCGAGCGAGGATGAACACCCACCATGGCTAGCTACGCAGACGCATCGGCGCACGACGATACACCGTCCTTTTTTCAGCGTTGGTTCTATTCAACCAACCATAAGGACATCGGCGTCCTCTATCTGATCTTCGCGATCATCGCGGGCATCATTGGTGGCGCCTTATCGATCGGCATCCGGTTGGAGCTGCAAGAGCCCGGCATGCAGATCTTTGCCGATGGCCATGGCTACAACGTGTTTGTGACCGCCCACGGCCTCATCATGGTTTTCTTCGTGGTGATGCCGGCCCTTATCGGCGGCTTTGCCAACTACTTCGTGCCCATCATGATCGGCGCGCCGGACATGGCGTTCCCACGCATGAACAATATTTCCTTCTGGCTGCTGCCGCCGGCGCTGATCCTGCTCGTCATTTCCATGTTCGTTGGAGGCCCTCCAGGTGGCAACGGCGTGGGTGGCGGCTGGACGATTTATCCGCCGCTTTCCACCTCTGGGCACCCTGGGCCGGCGGTTGATTTCGCCATCCTGTCGCTGCACATCGCGGGTGCATCCTCGATCCTTGGCGCGATCAACTTCATCACCACGATCTTCAACATGCGTGCGCCCGGCATGACGCTGCACAAGATGCCGCTGTTCGCCTGGGCCGTTCTGGTCACCGGCTTCCTGCTTCTTCTGGCTCTGCCCGTTCTGGCTGGCGCCATCACCATGCTTCTGACCGACCGCAACTTCGGTACGACCTTCTTTGACCCTGCCGGCGGCGGTGACCCGATCCTGTTCCAGCATCTGTTCTGGTTCTTCGGTCACCCTGAAGTGTACATTATGATTTTGCCGGCCTTCGGCATTGTCAGCCACATCATCTCCACCTTCTCCAAGAAGCCGATCTTCGGCTATCTGGGCATGGCCTATGCCATGGTGGCCATCGGTGTGGTCGGCTTCATCGTGTGGGCTCACCACATGTACACCGTCGGTCTGTCAGTGCAGACCCAGGCCTATTTCGTCGCCGCGACGATGGTGATCGCCGTTCCGACGGGCGTGAAGATCTTCTCCTGGATCGCGACCATGTGGGGTGGCTCCATCCGCTTCAACACGCCGATGGTTTGGGCCATTGGCTTCATCTTCCTGTTCACCGTTGGCGGTGTGACAGGCGTACAGCTTGCCAATGCCGGCCTCGACCGTGCCTTCCACGACACCTACTATGTGGTCGCACACTTCCACTATGTGCTGTCGCTGGGTGCCGTCTTCGGTATCTTCGCCGGCTGGTACTACTGGTTCCCCAAAATGTTCGGCTACATGTACTCCGAGTTCCTCGGCAAGCTGCATTTCTGGGTCACCTTTATCGGCGTGAACCTTCTGTTCTTCCCGCAGCACTTCCTGGGCCTGAACGGCATGCCGCGCCGCTATGCCGACTATCCAGATGCCTATGCCGGCTGGAACTACATTTCCTCCATCGGCTCCTACATCTCAGCACTCGGCGTGGTGATCTTCCTAATCGGCGTTGCCCATGCCTTCGCCGTGAAGCGCCGGGCTGGTGACAATCCGTGGGGCGAAGGTGCCACGACGCTGGAGTGGACCCTGTCCTCGCCGCCGCCGTTCCACCAGTTCGAAAAGCTACCGCGTGTCACCTTCGACAAGCACTAAACGCCACGCCTAGAAAGACCCACTGGAATGAGCCTGACGGACGCCACACCCAACGTTGCCGCTCCCAGCCTGTCACTTCGGCAGGCCGGGCTCTCCACGGCGTCTGCGCGTGACTATCTGGCACTTCTTAAGCCACGGGTCATGTCGCTGGTGGTGCTTACCGCCTTGGTCGGTCTGCTTGCCGCACCGGTGACGCTTCATCCTGTGCTCGCATTCGTCGCGATCCTTTGCATCGCCATTGGGGCTGGAGCCTCCGGCGCGCTCAACATGTGGTACGATGCCGACATCGACGCCGTCATGGGCCGCACGGCAAGTCGTCCCGTGCCGTCAGGCGCGGTGCAGCCGCGCGAAGCGCTGGCCTTTGGGTTGGTGCTGTCGGTATTTTCCGTCATCACGCTCGGCCTGGCGATCAATTGGGCCTCGGCCTCGTTCCTGGCCTTCACCATCTTCTTCTATGCCGTCGTCTACACCATGTGGCTGAAGCGCTCGACGCCTCAGAACATTGTGATTGGCGGCGCGGCAGGCGCTTTCCCGCCAGCGGTTGGCTGGATGGCTGCGACTGGCTCGCTCGCGCTTGAGCCAATCCTGATGGTTGCTGTCATCTTCATGTGGACGCCACCACACTTCTGGGCGCTCGCCCTGTTGAAGTCCGAAGACTATGGTCGGGCCGGTGTGCCGATGATGCCGAATGTTGCGGGTGATCGATCCACCCGGCTTCAGATCTTTGTGTACGCCCTGCTGCTTGCACCGCTTGGCGTTTTGCCCGCCGTTCTGGGCTATGCCGGTGCTGCCTACGCGTTGGTCTCAGCGGTCGGAGGCGCTCTGTTTGTCGTCCAGGCCCATCGCCTGATAAAGGCGAGCGACCAAGATCGAAACAGCGCCGCTGGTAAACTGTTCGGCCTGTCGATCACCTATTTGTTTGCCCTCTTCCTCACCATGCTGGCTGAAGACTCAATAAGCCGCATCTTTGGTCTGGAATGGCTTCTGCCGAGCGCGTTGCGCATCACGGTGGGTGGCTAGACATGGCCAGAACCCGCCCACAACCTGCAGAGCCCGTGCCGACCGACCATGAACCGGTGCCCATGACCGAAGAGGAGCGCAGCCACTTCCATCAGCAGCGGCGCTCGCGTTCTGTCGCTCTGGCCGTCGCGCTCGCAGTTGTTGTTGTCCTTTTCTATGTCGTCAGCCTCATCCAGGGGCCCGGCATCTTGAACCGGCCGATGTAGCAGGGGAGGCAAAGATATGACCGCACGCAGCACAACCTTTTCCCGCCCTGTGAAAACGGCTCTGGCTCTGGCCACCTTCGTGGGCTGCATGGTCGGCGTCGCTTACGCTGCCGTGCCGCTTTATGAGCTCTTCTGCCGGGTGACAGGCTTTGGTGGCACCACTCAGGTCGCCGACGTGGCGCCCGAAACGGTGGCAGAGCAGACCATCAAAGTGCGCTTTGATGGCAATGTTGCACGCGGCCTTGGCTGGGACCTTGATCCGCTGGTCAATGAGATTGAAGTGCCGATCGGCCAGGTCACCGAGATCGCCTATCGCGCACAAAATCTGACGTCCCGCGACACTTATGGCACGGCAACCTTCAATGTCTCGCCGCCGCAGGCCGGCATTTACTTCCACAAGATGCATTGCTTCTGCTTTGAGCTGCAGCATCTGGAGCCCAATCAGGGCATCGACATGGGTGTGGTGTTTTTTGTTGACCCGGAGATCCTTGATGATCCCGATTCAGCAATCATTGATACCATCACCCTTAGCTACACCATGTTCGAAGCCGATGCGCCGGCGGAAGCCGAAACCGCGCAGCTGGCACCGAATGTGAACTAGGAAAGACTTCGCTCAAACGGGGGAGCGGCCATCCAGCGATGGATGGAGATCGAAGGAGACCTTCCATGGCCTCAGGGCACGCAACCGATCACGACTATCACATTCTGCCACCCAGCCCTTGGCCGCTGGTCGGCTCCATCAGTGCGTTGATCTTGGCCATTGGCGCCATCGTTTGGATGCATGATGGGTCCTGGTTGTGGTTCGCACTTGGCATGCTGGGTGTGCTCTACACCATGGTGATGTGGTGGCGCGACGTTGTGCGCGAGAGCATCGCTGGCGACCACACTCCGGTAGTCTCGCTGCATCTGCGCTACGGGATGATCCTGTTCATCGCCTCAGAGGTGATGTTCTTCGTTGCCTGGTTCTGGGCCTATTTCGATGCCGGCTTCTATCCTGGCCCGGCCGAACAGCCCATGCGCGCTGAACTGCTGGGCGGTGTCTGGCCACCGCTGGGGATCGAGACCTTTGACCCCTGGCATCTGCCGCTGATCAACACGCTGATCCTTTTGACCTCAGGCACGACCGTGACCTGGGCGCACCACGCGGTCATCCATGGCGACCGCAAGGGCTTCAAACAGGGTCTGGCGCTCACTATTGCGCTCGGTGTCTTGTTCTCGATCGTTCAGATCTATGAGTACAGCCACGCGCATTTCGATTTCTCAGGACATATTTACGGCGCGACCTTCTACATGGCGACCGGCTTCCACGGCTTCCACGTTTTCGTCGGCACCGTGTTCCTGGCCGTGTGCCTCTTCCGCGCCATGCAAGGCCAGTTCACCAAAGAGAAGCATTTCGGCTTTGAGGCGGCTGCCTGGTATTGGCACTTTGTCGACGTCGTCTGGCTCTTCCTGTTCGTTGCCATCTATGTCTGGGGTTATGGTGGGGGCGGCAATTTTTAGCATGTCGCCGCATGCCCAAACATGATTGCAAGGGGGCGGCCTTCGGGTCGCCCTTTTGCTGTTTTGAGAGACCTTATGGCCGACTACCAACCCACATCCGCCCCGCTGTCTGCCGGGTTCCATGGCCGCTGCCCACGTTGCGGCGAAGGCGCCATGTTCGATGGCTACCTGAAACTGCATGAGCGCTGTGAGGTCTGCGATCTGGACTATGGCTTTGCTGATTCAGGCGACGGACCTGCGGTGTTCATAACCTTTTTCGCAGGCTTCATTGTTGTCGGCGTCGCCTTATGGCTGGAGGTGGCGTTTCAGCCCTCCTTCTGGGTCCACGCCATTGTGGCAGTCCCACTCATCCTGATCACGTGCCTCCTGCCGCTGCGCCCGCTCAAAGGGTGGTTGATCGCCCGTCAGTATCAGATGGACGCGCTGGAGGTGCGCAACGACGATGTGTCGGGTGGCACCCGCCGATGAAGCGCCTGTTTGCCACCGCTCTGATCGTCGGGGCGTTTTTTACGCGTCTGGGTCTTGGCACGTGGCAGGTCCAGCGGCTGGCCTGGAAACAAGATCTCATCGCGCAAGCGGAAGAACGACCGTCGCTGCCGGCGGTGGCTCTGGCGGACCTCATCTCCGAGCATGGTTTGGAGCCGTTGTCCTCTGGTCTGGAGGAGGGTGGTGCACCTGACTCCGGTGCTCTGGCCTATCGCCGCGTCTCGGTGGAAGGCCGGTTTGTCGGCGAGCCGGTGCGTGTGTTCACCACATTGTCGGACCCTGTCGGAGCCTTTGAGGGGCCGGGCTATTGGATGATGCAGCCTTTTGAGATCGAGGGCGACACGACCGGCCATCTGTTCGTCAATCGCGGCTTTATCCCCTTTCTGCTACCGGACGGCGTGACGGTCACGCGCCCGCCGGAAGAGCCAGTAAGCTTTGAGGGGCTGGTACGTCCCAACGACCCGGTCGACTGGATGACCCCCGATCCTGATCTGGGCGATCGCATCGCCTACCGACGCGACATTGCGCAGATGGCGATGTTGTCTGGCATCGAACAAGTCTTGCCAATCACTGTTGATATGCCCGCTGGCGAACAAGGCGTCCTGCCCCAGGCGGGCGAGACCAAGTTTGCCTTTTCCAATCGCCATCTGGAGTATGCCATCACCTGGTACGCATTGACAGCGGTGCTGGTCGGCGTGGTGGGAACAGTAATGTGGCAGCGGCGCCGCTCTGCCTGACATTGCCTGGAAGAAGAGGTCAGGGGAACGGCGCCGCTGCCCAGGCTGTCCGGCTAGCCGTAGAAAACAGCAACCTGCGGTTCGCTGAGGCCCCATTTCTCGCCGGCAATCGGCGAGTTCTTCTCGCTGGCCACGGCTGTCAGTGCCTGGTTCACGGCCTCCTCATACTTGTCCATCGTATCGGCGGCGGATGCGTCACCGGCACCCTTGGCGAACTCCACCTCAAGCTTCGCACTGCCGGCAGCTGCCGAAATCTTGGTCGGCTTTAGGTTGTTGGCGAACTTGTCGATGAGGTTTTTCAAGAGGTAGGTGACGGCAGCGGTCGTAAGAGCCGTTGTGAACGTGGCAAGAACCTCCACCATGATGCCGCTGCCATCCAGATCCTCTGTGACGGCATCCATCGAAACCGCCGAAGGCAGGCCTCCCTGCACCCAATCGCCGGAACTGGTGTAGCTGATCGTTTTACTGGTAGTGCCGCCGGAGAAGGTCACCGATCCGGCATTGCTCACATTGTTGGCAATTATCGTGCCGGTGTCTTGGTAAGAGTCGAACCAAATCTGATACTCGTCGATCGGCGTCAGCGTTGATGTACCAACGTCCATCCCGCTGTAGTCGTTGACGTAGATCGTGTTGCCTTCATTGTCATTCAGGATGGCATTCGGGTTGCCTTGAAGCTCGTTGGTGATCGTGATCTCACCAGCCGTCCCGGTGTTCGTCGGGGTGGCGAACAGACCTTGGCTGTCCAGATCGACTGTCTGGCCAAGGTCGATATCAACCGCCTTGCCGCCGGCCGAGAACGAAATTGCACCCTGCTGGTCCGTCACCGTGCCGTAGTTCACCTGGTAGGACGGGATTGTGATGTTGAAGGTGTTTTTGTACTCGTAAACCGCCGGGTTGGTCGCGGTCGCGATCGGCCCTTTGGATTGCCAGACAACCGTGTAGTTGCCGTTCACTTTCTTCGCCAGATAGAGGCTGTAATTGTTCTTCTTCTGCAGCGACAACTGTGTCGTGTCGATGTAGACGATGATTTGCTCAGTCGCCATGAATTTTCTCCTTTAGGTTTTGCTTAGGAATTTAAGCAACCTATGGATGCAGCAAACGGCGAGTGCGAGAAATAACTCCGTTGGGGTAGACAGGTCACTCAAGCTGGCGAATCAGGAGCGCAAGATCGGCGACCGAATGGACGCCCAGTTTGGCAAAGATCGCGCGTCGATGGGTTCGCACCGTCAGCGGGCTAATGGCGAGCTCGCGGGCGATATGCTTGGACGTTTTTCCCTCGGCGACCAGCAGCGCAATCGTCTCCTCTCGTCCAGTCAGCAAATGCCATGCAGAACCTCCTTTGAGTGCTGATCTTTGTTAGAAAAGTGCTGCACCGCGTAAGCTTGGAGCTGGGCAGCGTCATGAAGATTAAGCTTGGGCAAGATATTCGATCTGTGTTTGCGAACAGTGTAGTACGCGATGCCAAGAAACACCGAAATCTCCCTGCTGTTCATGCCTTTGGCTATCATTTGTAACACTTCAAATTCACGTTGCGTGAGATTCTCATGGCCGTGTTCCGCCATTGATTTCCTCACCAATCAAATAAAAACGAAATACATATTCATTTTACATGAATTATAAAAAGAGTCTAATAAGAGAAATGTAAAAAGAATACAATTCAAGGATGTAATGATCACTAAGGCAAGGAAAGGTAAATTTATATTGATATGTTATAAAGTATCAACGAACAGAAGTATCTTGGACTGCCAGATAAGAGGCCGCGTTGTTTGGCACGATTTTGCCTGCCAAACCATCACCGCTCGCCTTCCGGCAAAAGCGCCATAACCGTCTCAAGGGTGTCAGCCTCGCGCGGTGGCTTGTCCCAACGAAGGCGGGAGATGCGGGGAAAGCGCATGGCGACACCGCTCTTGTGACGTGTGGAGCGTTGCAACCCTTCGAAGGCAACTTCCAGCACCAGGCCGGCATCCTCGCCATGGATCACTTCGCGCACTGGGCCAAAGCGGTTGACCGTGTGCTTGCGCACGAAACTGTCGATCTGCTTCAGCTCCTCATCGGTGAAGCCGAAATAGGCCTTTCCAACCGGCACAAGAGCCTGGCCCTCACCATCGGGCCGCCAGACGCCGAACGTGTAATCGGAGTAGAAGCTGGAGCGTTTGCCGTGGCCGCGCTGCGCATACATCAGGACCGCGTCGATCAGCATCGGATCGCGCTTCCACTTCCACCACGGCCCTTTGGGGCGGCCCGGCACATAGGCGCTGTCGGCGCGCTTGATCATCACGCCTTCCACCGCATCAGCGTCCGCACCTGCGCCGTGAGCGCTCGGGTCTGAGCGAGCAGCGGCTAGCGCATCCCAGTCGGCGAACCGAACCATGGATGAGATATCAAGGCGCGGGTGGTCATGCGCGGCCACCAGTGCTTCCAGCCGCTCACGCCGCTCCGCAAAGGGCAGGGGACGCAGGTCATCCTCACCCTGCCGCAAGAGATCATAAACCCGCATATGCGCAGGATGGCTGGCCAAGAGCTTGGACGACACCGTCTTGCGGTTGAGGCGCTGTTGCAGCGTGTTGAAGGTCTGCACCCGACCATCGAGGAGAATCAGAAGCTCTCCATCCAGTGTCACATCCTCAGGCAGCGCCTCGACAAGGTCGGGAAAGGCGCCTGAAATCTCGTCGCCGGTCCGTGAGTAAAGCCGGCGCACTGTTGCTCCATCCTTACCCACACCAGTGGCCGCCTGGACACGGATGCCATCCCACTTCCATTCGGCAAGAAAGTCGTCGGCGTCGAGCTTGGCGAAGTCGCTGTCCTCAATCGGGTGGGCCAGCATGGCTGGTGAGAAGGGGGCGGGATCGTCATTCTCCGGTCGCTCGCCTTCGCCTTCAGCCCAAGCAAACAAGCCCTCATATGGCGGTTTCAGCCCGTGCCAAACTTCCTCAATGGCAGCGGGTGCCAGATCGCCCAGCCCAGCGACCGCCGTTTTGGCAAGACGTGCCGAAACACCTATGCGCAGGCCGCCCGTGATGAGCTTCAGCAAAGCCCAGCGCCCGGTTTCATCCAGCGTGTCGAGCCAACGGGCAAGGACACCGGGCAAGTCAGCCTTGCCAGTCGTCGCCAGCGTCTCCACCACCACCGTTAGAGACGGCGAGGGCACGTTGACCCCATGATCCGCCGGCCAGATGAGCGCCACTGTCTCTGAGAGGTCGCCGACATAATCATAGGAGAGGCCGAACAGTACCTCGTCAGTGCGCTCTTGAACGAGGCCGCGAATGACATTCGGCTTGGCGTTCTTGAAATCAAGCCCGCCCGTCAACGCCGCCAGAGCCAGCCCGCGTTCCGGGTCTGGCGTGTCGCGGAAGAAGCGCGTCATGAGGCGAAGTTTGCCGTTGCGCCGGGGCTCGTAGGCCAAGCGATCCAAAAGCTCGGCAAACGCCTTCATGACGCTGCCTGGTCCGTTTCTATTGGTTCAGCCGCCTCATCCCCTTCGTCGCCATAGCCGATCAAGTTGAGCGGTTTGGCGGCGATGCCTTGCGTGCCGCACCAATGCACCAACCCATCTTCCTGGCCGTGCGTCACCCAGACTTCCGAGGCTTGGGTATCCAGAATGGTCTGGCAGAGATCGTCCCAATCAGCATGGTCCGACATGACGAGCGGTAGTTCCACGCCGCGTTGACGGGCGCGCGCCCGCACCCGCATCCAGCCCGAAGCAAAGCAGGTGATAACCTCGCCGAACTTGCGCGACCAGCGGTCAGCCATGGAGCCTGGTGGGCAAAGCACGATCTGCCCGGCCACATCCTTTGCTTTGAGCCCGGCCACTGGCACGAGCTCACCCAAAGCCACGCCTTCGGCCTCATAAAAGTGGCAGAGCTTCTCCAGCGCCCCATGCAGGTAGATCGGCGCGTCATAACCCGCTGCCCTGATTTCGGCGATCACACGCTGCGCTTTGCCGAGCGCATAGGCCCCAACCAGATGCGGCCGGTCGGAGAACAACTCAAGCGAGGCAAGAAGCTTGGCGACTTCATCTGCACCGGGCGGATGGCGGAACACCGGCAGACCAAAGGTCGCCTCGGTGATGAAGGTGTCGCACGGCACGACCTCGAACGGCGTCACTGTTGGGTCGGCGTGCCGTTTGTAGTCACCAGAGGCAACCAGCCGGTGGCCGCCATGCTCGACCAATATCTGGGCTGATCCCAAAACGTGCCCGGCGGGATGCAACGAGACACGCGTGTCGCCCAGCATCAGCGCCTCGCCATAATCTACGCTTTGGGTGCGTCCGGCATGGCTGGCTCCGTAACGGATGGCCATGATGGCGAGCGTTTCCGGCGTCGCAAGCACTGCCCCATGCCCCGGCCGCGCATGGTCAGCATGGCCGTGGGTAACAACGGCACGATCAACGGGTCGCACGGGATCGATAAAGAAGTCACCCGGAATGCAGTAAAGGCCTTCCGGGCGAAGCGTCATGAAATGATCGGCACGCATTCCCATGTGCCGCTATGTGGTGCGGATCAGGCCGGCGTGTAGGGGCCGCGACCGCTAGCCAGGGCATGATCGAGGTAGTCGATGCGGTCCTGACCCCAAAAGGGTTCGCCGTTGAGCACATAAACAGGCGCCCCAACCGCACCAGCGGCAATTGCAGCTTCGGTGTTGGCCGTCATCTCCGCCAAGATCGCATCGCTGGTTGCTTCAGCAAGAATGGTGTCGGCATCGTGGCCGGTCTGCGTCAACAAGCGGCGCACCACAGCCTCGTCGGCGATTTGCTCGTCATTCACCCAGCAGGCCTGAAAGGCGGCGAACATGAAGTCTGCTGGGTCGCCGCCTGCCTGCGCGATGGCCGCCACACAACCATTGGCAAGCGCAGGGTTGGTTGGGAAGTGTGCTGGCCGGAGCGTCAACGGCACCTGCCGGATATCGGCGATGCGCTGCAACTCAATGAGACGATAGTTCTGTCGCGACTGCGGGCGTTCGGGGATCGGCAGTGCACCTGACGTTTTGAAGACGTCCATCAGGTTCATCGGCTTATAGGCGATCGTCGCGCTATGCTTGGCTGCAACGCTCAGAAAAGCTTTGTGACCAAGATAGGAGAACGGCGAGATAAGGGTGACGTAATAGTCGATCGTGGCGCTCATGGGCGGGCTCCTGTGTCAGGCGATGCCCGCTGGTAGGACCCTGGTCGATCAAGCGCAAGACCGGCTAGTCGTCACGATAAGGTGAGCCGCCCTGCTTTTCTTTCAGCATGCCGGTGACGACCTCAACAGTGCGCTGAAGCTCTACAATGGCTTGCTCGATATCTTGCTTTTGCTTCTCCAGAAGCGCGATCTGCTCCTGAAAGCGCGTGCGTGCGGTTTCAAGCTGTCCCGGCTGGCCATCCTTCAGATCGTAAAGGTCAAGCATCTCGCCGATCTCGTGCAACGAGAAGCCAACCCGCTTGCCCATAACGATAAGCTTCAAGCGGGCCCGGTCTCGGCGCGAGTAGAGACGCTGCATGCCCTTGCGCCGCGGGCGCAGCAGGCCCTTATCCTCGTAGAACCGCAAGGTCCGTAACGTTAGATCAAACTCCTTGGCGAGCTCGCCAATGGTGTAGTCGGTTTCGCGCGCTCCGTTGTCCAAGGTCTTTGCCGTCTTTCTTGCCGATAGGAAATGTCATCGGCACTTACGCGCCCGGCACCTGTTGGCGCAAGGCAGGTGGAAAGGAGTGGTTAGCCATCTATTAGAGCCAACCCCTGATCTTGCCCCAGCCTCATTATGAAGCGTTTACCGCTTGGTGATCTTTACCCGTCGTTTACCATGTTTGACGCACCATTGCAGCGATCAAACGCCGCTACGGCGTTGGGCCGGTCTTGGGCTGTCCGGCCAACAGCGAGCAAGGTTGGGTAGGGATGGTGCAGCGATCCCCCATGGCGCATGACATGGCGCCGCAAGAGTATTACGGCGAAAACGCCCCGCAAAACGGTTCCACCGGTTGGGCCGTTGCCCGTTCTGGTGCAGGCAACTATCACCGCGGTGCGCCGGCGCCCCAACATCATGGCGCGCCTGGCCCTCAAAGCGCTCCGCCTGATTTGCAAACCAGGCTGGCCGCCATCGCCCGCAACATACAGTCCCTGGAATCCAAAATATCTGGAGCTCCGTCCGCGCCTGCGCCAAGTCCTGCAGGCTCTGCTCGGCCGACCGCCCAAGCTCCCAGCCCTGCAGCCAATCCACTTGATGTGCTGCGACGTCGCAAACGCGAACTGGAAGCAGTCGGCATGGTCAGCAGTGCTGCGCCAGTCACGCCGTCACCTGACTATCGCCGACCGATGCCCCCGCCAGCCGCACCCCCGGCTCAACCATCTTATGAACCGCAGGCACCCACGGCCGTCGATGGGGAGGGCGACGGGCTCGATCTCCTGGCTCAACACTTGGATGCTCAGTTTGCCCGGCTTGCCGATTCACTCAGCGATGTGCGCCAGTTGGCCGAGACCAATGCCCTCGGGCAGGCGCGTCTGACGGGCGAAACTCTGCCCTCCATGCGCCAGCAATTGCAGGCGTTGGAAGCGCGGCTTTCCCAGCCCTCATCGAACGATGGTGGGGTGAGCGGTCCAGCTCTCGCCGATCTAAGCGCGCAGATACAGTCGGTGCAGGACACCGTGTCGGCCATGCCGACCCCCGATGCCATCCACTCGTTGGAAGCCGGTTATCGCCACATCCTTGCGCGCCTTGATGAGCTGAAGTCTGGCGGCAGGGCCGCCGACAAGATTGACGCCCTTTACGATGAGGTCACCAGCCTTCGCGAAGCACTGGACGGCCTGTCGGACAGTGGCACCGCAGCTCTGGTTAGCGACATGCGCGGCATGATCGCCCGGTTGGAAGCAACACCGCAAGCCGATCCAGCCGAGTTGAGGGAAGCTCTGGAGAGCGTCAAAGCCATGGCAGCGGGTACTGCCGGGCAGGACGTTGGTGAAGCCATTGGAGCGGTCGTTGAGCGTTTAGTGGCGCTGGAAGCGCGGATCGAAGCGCTGGCGGTTGGTGGTGGTGGGGAGTTGCCGTCTTCGGTGGAACATCGGTTGGATGCCTTGCAGGAAGAGATGCAGCGCCTGACGGCCTTCCAGGACGAGGCGCGCGGCCTCACCGGCGCCCTTGATACGATCCGAGAGGAAATGCGCGGCACATCGTCTGGCCCGTCGCTGGCTGGCTTTGATGATCGCTTCAAGGCTCTGGATCGTCTTGAGGAAATGACGGGCGGTTACGCTGCTCAGATCGCTGCCCTGTCGGATCGGTTAGAGCACCTTGACGGAACGCTCGCCAGCCAAAGTGAGATGGTGCGCGAACTGTCGGCCCTCTCGCGCCATGTCGATACCTTCACCACCACCATGCCGGTCCGTGAGATCGAGCAGGCTCTTTTGGACCTTACCGGTCGGGTTACCTCGCTTCAGGAAGATCGCAGTGCCGAACGCTTGGCAGAAGCCGTTCGCGATCTCGGCGAGCGGGTCGAATCCTGCCTGCAGAGCGTTCCACGCACCGAAACGCTGGTGGCCGCGGTTGAGGCCGAGTTCGATAGCCGCCTGTCCAGTGCGCTTGCGCCTTTGGGAGACGAGCTTCAACAGGTCAACAACCGTCTGGTGGGCCTTGAGCGCACTATCGGCAAGGCCGATACGCCACTGATCGACCATCTCTCCGGACGGCTGGAAACACTGCTGGCCGCGATGCCAACGCCCAATCCCGACGGTGCGATCTCGCAGCTTGAGGGTCAGCTTTCCGAGCTTCTTGCTAAGGCTGAAGATGGCGGTTCGGTCGCCTCGGAAGACCTTCTGCATCTGCATGACGAGCTTGCGCGCGCCCGTGCCTCGGTGGAACTTGGCGGAAATCATGCGCTCCAGCAGAGCATCGTCGATCAGGTCCGCCACTTGGCCGACCGCTTCGATATGGTCCGCCAGTCGGGCGATGCGGCTCTGTTGCCGGAGATTGAGCAGAAGATCGACGATTTGGCCGAGCGGGTTCAGGCCATTGGCTTGTTTTCCGCCGATTCTGGCACGCCGGCCCACGACCCCTCCGTGGTCCCCGATGCGGTGTTGGACCGGATCGAGTCGCGCTTTGAAGATTCCCAGGCTGAGCTGAAGCCAAGCGTTGATCGCCTCCAAGAAGAGCTAACAGATCTGCGCAACAGCGCCGGCGAACAGGATGCCCGCCTGCATGCAACGCTCGAAGCGGTCCAGGGCGCTCTTGGAACGGTGTTGGACCGGCTCGGTACGCTGGAAGCAGAAGGCCACAGGTTGCCCAAGGCCGAGCGCCCAGTGTCTGAACCTCCAAGTGCCGCGCGACCGGTCGACAAACAGCCGCGCAGCCATGCCGATCAGGCGTTGGAGCGTCTTGCCGCCGAAGCCGAAAGGTCCGAGCGCCAGCGTCAGGAGGCGCAGGTTCATCCAGAGCCAGCGCAAGAAGCAGCCTCTGAACCCACAGTCGAACCGGCGGCTCCAAAACCTGTTGCCGAACCGGCTGCACCCGGCGATGCGCAGACCCTTCTCAATCAGCTTTCCAGCGCTCTTCATGCGCGTGCCCAGCAGGCAGGTAATAGCGCGTCGGCAAGCGGCATCGAACCGGCCGAGCATCACGACGCTTCGCCAGCACCAAGCGCCGATACGGCCGCCCAGCGAGCAAATTTCATCGCAGCTGCCCGCCGCGCTGCGCAGAACGCCGCGCTTGAGGCGACAGGCGGTGTCGGCGACCTTGGCCGCGATAAGGCGAGAGCCGAGTCGACCGAACCAGCCTTTGCAGAACCCAGTGTTACGCCTCAACCGCAGGTGCCGGAAACCCGGACCGCTGCGCGTGTTTCGCCAGACATGCCGCGCATGCCGCAACCCGCCACCGAGGATGCTCGGCTTGCTGGTTCGCCAGAGGGCAGCAAGCAAGAAGGCGAGAAAAAAGGCAAAGCGCTTTTCTCCGGCCCCATCCGCCTCGCGCTTTTCTTCTTTGTACTCGCCTTCGGCCTTTACGCGCTGACCTCCTTCCTGCCCTCCGGTGATGAAGGTGGGACCGGCCCAGCACCAGTGATCGGCCAGGCCGACGATGCCGAGGTCACAACCCCCACTGCGCCGGCCTCGGACGTCGCGCCGGCGTCTGATGCTGCACCCGCCACGGTGCCCGACGAACCGGCACCGTCCGATCAATCAAGCCTGCCCTCATCTGGCGGTGCGATAGAAAGCTCGCGTCTGCCGGCAATCGATACCGACGTCGCGCCGGCGGACCCGCAAGTACCAAATGCACTGGTCGCAGCGCCAGCGGGCGTTGACACCGCACTCAGCTCTGGCTTTTCCCGTGACCGCGGACCAGTCATGGCGGCAACTCCAGGGGCTGTGGAGCCTGCAACGGCAGCCCAAGAGCCTTCCGCTGCGGGCGATGCCGGCGATCTGGCAGCTCAGCCCCCGGCGCGTCCTAGCCCGCCGCCTGCCAATGATCTGGGCCTGCTACTGGACCCGACCATTCCACCGCTGCCTGGAAACACGGCCACCGACCTGGCTGAAGCAGTGGGTCCACCTCGTCTTCGTTTGGCTGCGACCAATGGCGACGCCGCGGCACAGTTTGAGGTTGCCACGCGTTTCATGGAAGGTCGCTTCGTTACCCAGGATCTGCAGGCAGCCGCCTATTGGTATGGTCAGGCCGCGCGACAGGGCCTCGCGCCGGCTGCTTATCGTCTGGGAAGCTTCTACGAGCAGGGACGTGGTGTCGACCGCAACCCAGATGGTGCCATTGGCTGGTATGAGCGTGCCGCGCTCGACGGCAATCCGCGCGCCATGCACAATCTGGCCGTCATGGCCGCCGAAGGCCGCAATGGCGGACCAGACTTTGTGCGCGCTGCCTCATGGTTCCTGCCAGCCGCCAATCGTGGCCTCTCCGACAGCCAGTTCAATCTCGCCGTTCTCTATGCGCGCGGCATGGGAGTCGAACGCGATCTGATGGAATCCTACAAATGGTTTGCCCTGTCGGCCAATGCTGGCGACAGCGAAGCCGCCAGCCGCCGTGACGAGGTCGCCGGCGTGCTGGGTGAACAGGCGCTCGCCCTGGCGCGCGCGCGGGTCGACAATTGGGCGCCGATCCCGGTCGAACAGGTTGCTATTGAAGTGCCTGCTCCCGAGGGTGGCTGGGACCCAAGCAGTGTACAGGCTCGTGCCGATACCGCTGCCTCGGCGCAGATTGCCGAAGTTCAGCGCCTTCTGGCCGAGCGAGGGTACAATCCAGGCCCCGCCGACGGCGTGATCGGACCACGCACCAGCGATGCCGTGCGCGCCTTCCGTCAATCCCTTGGCCTTGGCCAAGGTGCCGCCATTGACAGTGCCTTGCTGGACGCGCTGCGCGCTGGCACCAGTCTTTAGTCGTATGCACGGACTATCCATCGCCCAAAACGGCGAAAACGTTTGCAAGCCCGCTCTTGCAGCGATTGACCCGCCCATTGCGGCGGGGTCATACACAAAAGACATCCTTCGATCGCGCAAGGGCTTTCACCGGGCCTGACACGTGGTTTCGCCCCGCCCCGGAAAGCCGCTGCCACCATGCAGATCTATCTGCCCATCGCCGAACTGGCCGTGAATGTGTTTCTCATTCTCGGCATGGGCGGTGCGGTCGGGTTCGTGTCGGGCCTGTTTGGCGTGGGCGGAGGATTTCTGCTCACCCCTTTGCTCATCTTTTCCGGCATACCGCCGTCGGTGGCTGTTGCCACTGTGACTTCACAGGTTGTCGCGTCGTCGACCTCTGGCGTGCTCAGCTATTGGCGCAAGGGCGGCGTTGATTTCAAGCTGGCTGGGGTCCTATTGTGCGGCGGCATCATCGGTTCGTCGCTGGGCGTTTGGTTGTTCTCCATCCTGCGCTCGCTGGGCCAGCTCGACCTCATCATCTCCGTTTCCTACATGGTGTTGCTGGGTGCCATCGGATCGATGATGCTGATCGAAAGCGCGCGCGCTGTTTGGCGCGGAGCGCGAGGTGGTTCTGTCTCGCTGCGCCAGCCAGGGCGTCATGGCTGGATCCATGGTCTTCCTTTCCGCGTTGGCTTCAAGAAATCACGGCTCTATATCTCCGTCATTCCGGTGGTGCTGCTCGGTCTTGCCATCGGCTTCATCGGTGCGATCCTGGGCATTGGCGGCGGCTTCATCATGGTGCCGGCGTTGATTTACCTGCTGCGGGTGCCCGGCAATGTTGTCATCGGCACATCCCTGTTGCAGATTTTGGTGACGATGGCGGTCGCGACCATGTTGCACGCCTTCACCACCGGGTCGGTGGATGTCATTCTCGGCCTCATCCTCATGGTGGGCGGCGTGCTCGGCGCCCAGTTCGGGGCATCGGCGGGCCAAAAGCTGAAAGGCGAGCAGCTTCGTCTTCTCCTGGCGCTTCTCATCCTGGCGGTGGGCGTTCGGTTCCTGGTTGATCTTGCGATTGAACCGACTGACCTGTTCTCGGTTGCGGGGTTGGGCGGATGATCGGCTGGTTACGCCTTGCTGCGCTTGCGCTTTTCCTGGCCGCCGTACCGGCGCGGGCAGAAACGCTGCTCGTCACCATGTCCGAGCGCACGGTCGATATTACGTCCAATTTCACCGGTTCGTCGATTACAGTGTTTGGAGCCGTTCGCCGTGACGCTTCCACGGTCCCTCGTGCATCAGACTATGATGTGGTTGTGACCGTCACCGGACCACGGGCTGATCGCGTCACCCGACTAAAGGATCGCGTGGCGGGGATTTGGATTAATCGGCACGCCGAGGCCTTTGAGGATGTGCCAACGGCCTACACGGTCTTGTCCAACCGCCCGATTGAAGACATCGCCCATCCGGCCTTGCTGACGCGCTTTCAGATCGGCATCGACTATTTGCTGGCGTCCAGTGATGAGCCCAATACAGCCGGCGCGGACGGTGACACCGGCGAGGCTGAAACGCTCGACGACATGGACACCAGCGAACGCCCGGCGGACCATGTGTTTGAACGTGCCTTCCTGCGCTTGCAGCGCGAAAGCGGGCAATATCAGGAAGACCCCGAAGGCGGTGCGGTCATCGACAACACTCTGTTCAGGGCGCGGGCGACCTTTCCTGCCGATGTGCCGCTCGGCAATTTCGAGGTTCGCGTGTTCCTGTTCTCCGGCGGTGCCTTGCTTGCTGAGGAACAGGTCGGCATCGTGGTGCGCAAAACCGGCTTTGAGCAGTTCGTCTTCCGTCTCTCGCAGACCGATCCCTTCATCTATGGCGCTCTGGTCATCCTGCTGGCCGCCTTCACCGGCTGGTTGGGAGGGGTGGTCTTCCGCCGATCCTGACCTAAGGTTCACTCCAGGATGAACGCTCCAAATCTGAAGATCGAACCGTCATGCGCGCACTGACCGCTCTGCAATCCGTTCCGCCCGTGCCGCGCTGGCTTGGCCTTGCTGGGGCGATCCCCTTCATGGCCGGTCTGGTCATCTTTGCTAGCGGCGGTCTTTGGATCATTTCCGCTGATCTCGCCTTGCGGGCGACGCTTGGCTATGGCGCGGTGATTCTGTCTTTTCTAGGTGGCATTCGTTGGGGGATGGCGCTTAGCCTGTCCAACCATGAGAAGCGCGATGCCCGGCTGATGCTGTCGGTCGTGCCATCGCTTCTGGGCTGGGTTGCGCTATTGATGCCAGCCTTCCCGGCTCTGGTTCTGCTCGCGGTTGCCTTTGCTGCACAGGGCGCGTGGGACGTTGGAGACGCCAAGGATGACGGCGCGCCGGACTGGTTTTCCACCCTGCGGTTGATGCTAACGGCGCTGGTCTGCTCATTCTTGTCGGTGACCGCAGTCCTCACGATCACCTGACCCCAGCAGCCTCTACCGCCAACCAAGGATCGATTTGGCCGGCACGGTGAAAACCCGCGAACGCCCGCAAACGGCAGCGCGCAACGATTCCTTCCCAAACAACGGTCCGAACGGCTCGGCCGACAGGCAAAGCCCGCCGGCATAAGCACCGAACGCCGGAAGGATCAGCCGGTTCTGGTCATAGGCAAAGGCGGGCCGTCGCGTGGACCCGCCACGCCCGATCACCCGTGCGGCCGGATGCAAATGGCCTGCGATCTCCGCCTGACCGGCGCCGATCACGCCGCCCGGCTCGTGCCGAAAGTTAAGCGGGCCGACAACGAGATTGTCCACCGCGCGGCCTGGAACACCTGCCGGCGGGTCTGGATCATGGTTCCCGGCAACCCAGAACCAGTCTCGCATCCGTTTCGCAAACGTCTCGATCTCGGACCGATCCGTCTCGTCCAGACGGTCCCATGCGGACCGGTCATGCACGCTGTCTCCAAGCGCGATCACGCGCTCGGGCTCATAGGCCTCAATCACGCGCCCAAGCTGCCGCAATGTGGCCTTCGTATCGTAGGGCGGAAGATGTTGGCGGAACCTTGCGAAGGAGGAGCCCTTCTCCAAATGCAGATCGGCGACGATCAGCATGTTCTCCTCTGGCCAGTAGAGCGCACCGGACCGGTCAGCGATGAGATGCATGCCAGCCAAATGGATGGAGGCGCTCGTCTCCTCATCCGGCTCTTTGGCAATCTGGCTCAACCAGGCTGACATCGGTTACCGCAAGTCCTCATCCATCATGGCTTCGGCCAACAGGGCATCCTCGTCCAAACGTTCTGCCTCTTCCAGAACCTGATCGCGCGCCTCACCGAACACCGGTTCCTTGCCGATCTGCATCATGATCGGCACGGCGAGCGGCGAAATCCGCTCCAAGCGCTGGTGGCTGATTCGCCCTTCAATGCGTTGGAGCATAGAGCCGATGCGGGCGATGTCGAGGAGCCCGGTTGCCGCGTCCGCCCAGGTCGCCTGCATGAGAATGTGATCGGGCTCATGCTGACGCAGAACGTCATAGATGAGGTCGGTCGAAACGGTAACCTGCCGGCCGGATTTCTCCTGGCCCGGGTGACGCTTTTCGATGAGACCGGAGATGAGAGCGCAGGCCCGAAAGGTGCGTTTGAGCAGATAGCTCTCGCCCATCCACTCTTCCAGATCATCGCCAAGCATGGACTGTTCGAAGAGCTCATCGAGCGGCATGCGACCTTCGGCAATCAGCTTACCAAAATCCGCAAGACCCCACACGCCAAGCACATAGTCGGTGGCGATGAAACCAAGTGGTTTGGCGCGTGCCCGCTCCATCCGGCGGGTGAGGAGCATGCCGAGCGTCTGGTGCGCCAGGCGGCCCTCAAAGGGATAGCAGATCATGTAGTGGCGGTTGCCGCGCGGGAAGGTCTCCACCAGCAAGCCATCGCGACCGGGCAGGGCGGACTTGTCCTTCTGGATGCGCAGCCAGTCGGCGACCTGATCGGGCAGTTCATTCCAGCGCTTGGGTTCGGCCAGCATCGCTCGAACTTCGTCCGCAAGATAGGTGGACAGCGGGAACTTACCGCCCGCATAGGACGGGATCTTCGGGTCGCCGCCTTCGGTGCGCGAAACAAGTGCATTGTCCTCATGGATGCCTTCAAAGCGCACCACCTCGCCGCCGAACAGAAAGCTATCGCCAGGCACCAGCGTCTCTAAGAAGTACTCCTCGACTTGGCCCAGAATGCGCCCGCCGCGCAAAGCGTTCTTGGAGCGTTGGGCGGCCTGCTTGGCCGAGACGAGCCGCACCGTGAGCACCGGCATCTCAACAATCGTGCCAACATTCAGCCGGTATTGCTGCGCGACCATGGGGTTGGCGACCCGCCACAACCCGTCCTTGCGCTGGCGGATGCGGGCATAGCGCTCATAGCTTTTGAGCGCATAACCACCGGTGGCGACAAACTGCACGACGCGCTCAAACGCCTCGCGGGTGAGGAGTCTATAAGGGTAAGCAGACCGCACCTCCTCATAGAGATCACCTTCATCAAACGCATCAGCACAGGCCATGCCGAGCACATGCTGCGACAGCACATCAAGCGCGCCATCGCGGATAGGCGGCGTGTCCTGCGCTCGCGCATAGTTGGCGTTGAGCGCTGCTTGACATTCCAGCACCTCGAACCTGTTCGCCGGCACCAGGATGGCTTTCGACGGTTCGTCCATGCGGTGGTTGGAGCGTCCGATCCGTTGGGCAAGCCGGCTGGCGCCCTTCGGTGCGCCGACATGGATCACTAGGTCCACATCGCCCCAGTCGATGCCAAGGTCGAGGGTGGAGGTGGCCACCACGCCGCGAAGGGCATTGCGCGCCATCGCCTCTTCGACCTTGCGTCTTTGGCCGACATCAAGCGAGCCATGATGGAGCGCAATCGGCAGACTGTCTTCGTTGATCGACCACAGCTCGCGAAACACAAGTTCCGCCTGCGCGCGCGTGTTGACGAAGATGAGCGTCGTGCCGTGGGCGGCGATGGCCTTGATCACATCGGCATAGGCATAGCGGGCCATGTGCCCCGCCCAGGGCATGCGCTCGTCGGACTTGAGGATCGTGATGTCGGGCTGCGCGCCACCCGACACGGTTACAATGTCGGCTGTGCTCGGTCGGTCGCTGTTCTGTGGCACCAGCCAGCCAGCAAGGGCATCCGGGTCAGCGACGGTCGCTGAGAGACCCGTGGCGACCAGATCGGGCGACAGCTGACGCAGCCGGGCCAGCCCAAGCGCCAGCAAATCACCACGCTTGGAAGTCACCAGCGCGTGCAACTCATCAAAGATCACGCGCTTCACATTGCCGAACAGACGCCCCGCATCGACATGCGAGAGAAGCAGCGCAATCTGTTCGGGCGTTGTCAGGAGAATGTCCGGCGGGCTGCGCTTCTGGCGCTGACGACGCGAGGCGGGCGTATCGCCGGTCCGCGTCTCGATCTTCAAGCCCAGTCCCATCTCTTCGGCTGGCATGGTGAGGTTGCGGGCGACATCGACCGCCAGCGCCTTCAGCGGCGAGATGTAGAGCGTGTGAAGCGGGCTGTTGCCGACGGCGCCCATACGCGGGCGTTTGCGTCCGGCCAAATCGACCAGCGATGGCAGGAAGCCGGCCAAGGTCTTGCCGGCGCCGGTCGGCGCGATCAGCAGGCAGTCCTGGCCCGCCTCTGCGCGTTCTAGCAATGCAAGCTGATGCGGGCGCGGTGACCAGCCCTTGGTATCGAACCAGGTCTGGAAGCTGTCTGGCAGGGGTGTGGTCGGCAGGGCAGAGGGCGCGTTCAAGCCGGGTTTCCATGGCGGTGGGAAATCATGGTCATACCTTTGCCGTCAGACTATGAAAGTAAAGCCGCACTGCATCCCTGCTGACAGTTTGCCCCGCGTTTGGAGGTTTTTATGGATCGCCGCACCAAGTCCATTCCCGTTCTGGCCGTCGCCATAGTGGGCACCGTTCTGGCCCTGCCATCGGCTGCACAGGAGCTGGACACCGACCGTTTTCATGTCGTGGACACAGCCGACGGTGTGCTGCGGATCGACCGCGAAACCGGGCATATCAGCGAATGTCAGCGCGAGGCCTCAGGCGGGGTGTGCCGTCTGGTTGCTGATGATCGGCAGGCCTATGAAGCGGAAATCAACCGGCTCGATTCTGAGGTCGAGCGCCTTCAAGGCGATCTCTCAGATGCTCTGGCAGCGCTCGACATACAAGGTGGCGAGCCGCTGACGCGCGAGGACGCAGCAAGGCGTGCTTTGGAACTGCCATCGGAAGAAGAGTTGGATGCGGTGATGGACACCGCTGAGGAAGTGATGAGCCGCTTCTTTGGCATGGTCGAACGCCTGCGCGACGACATCGAACAGGAACGCGCTGAGCCCTAGGCGCCTCCTAAGCGCCCGCTGCCTCACCCGATGACATCGCCTTGGTGAAAGCCTCCACGGCAGACTCAACACCGATCCTTTTCTCATCCGGCCAGGCCATGGCGCGGCGGGTCTCAAGGTTCAGCATCACGCTGGTGATGTCGGCGATGGCGATCAGCTCATCGGTCATCTCGTTCATGATGTGATGGCGGTAGCTCACCGATTTGGCGCTGCTAGCGCGAAGACCGGTTCGAATGGCCACCACATCGCCAGCTGTCGGACGTGCGCCATAAGTTAGCTGCAACTGCACCGCCGCACGGCCCCAATGGCGTGCCCGAAGCCAGGCATCGTCGGCGCCGGCCAGCGCCCAGGCATGGGTTGCGGCATCCGAAACGATGCCAACCAGGTAGCGGTCGCCAAGTCGGGCACCGTCAGCACTTTCGTTAGCCGGCAGGAACGCGTTGTCAGGCACAACCCCGCGATAGGTGACAGAGCAAGCCTCCAGCGCATCCTCAGAGACGCCGGACGGCATCAAAAACGAACCCGTCTTCGGCAAGGCATCCTTTGCTGCCGTGGGCAGATCAAAGGCCGAAAGGTCGCTGCGCTCCACGTCGGGCAGAAGATCAAGGCCGGTGGCGGCGAGCGGGGTGCCTTCACGATGGCTGGCAAACAGCCGATGTTCCAGGGCCACCCGGCCGTCTTCCAGCGACACCAAAGCGGTGGTGCCGTGCACCGGTTCGCCGCTGCGCAGTTCGGCATGGTAACGGATCAACCGACCGGCGCGGTGCGGCACCTGCCAGCCGGCCTGCACAAGGAACGAGCGCACCGCAATATCGAAACGCGCGGCATAGAACTGCACATTGATGTGGTCGTTCTCGTCGCACTCCCAGGCATTGGCTGTGTCGCGGATCGTGTCGATCGGGCCAATCATGCGGTTTCGTCCATCACGCCATTGAGGAAGGAGTGGGTTGCAGCTTCCGCCTCGTGGGCGATTGCCAAGTCAAAGTGATGGAACACATGACACCCGCCTGGTGCAATGGCGAGGTCTGAAGGAACACGGGCGGACAAAAGCCTGTGATGCAAAAACAGACTGTCATCGATCAAAGGGTCCTGCGTGCCGACGCTCAAAAAGCAGGGCGGCAAGCCATCAAGCCGCGCATAAAGCGGCGAAATTTGGGGTGAACGACGATCCATAAAGGAAGGTACGCAGTTGGCGGCGAATTGGTCGACATCGCGTGTCGTCAGGATGAGACGCCGCGAGCCCCAATTGCGTGCCGAAGGGGTGAGGCTGAGATCATAGCAACCGGCATTAAGCACCAGGCCGGAGCAATCCACGCCTTGGTCGCGCAGAGTCAGGGCCGTCAGCAAAGCCAGATGCGCGCCAGCGGACTCGCCACCCATCAGCACCGGTCCGCCCTGCGCAAAGGCCCAGACGGCGGCTGTGACGCAGTCGCTCGGCCCGGCTGGGAAGGGATGCTCTGGCGCCAGCCGATAGTCGACGCTGACGGCGGCAAGCCCGGTCGCTTCGGCCAATCGCTCCAGAATCGCATCGTGGAAATCGGCCTGTCCAAACGTCCATCCCCCGCCATGAATGTGAAGGTAGATGCCGCGCGTTTCACGGGTTTGCGGTTGGATCAGGCGTAGGCGCACCTCGTCATGCTCGATCCATTCGGCATGCGGGCTTTGCGGGTCGAGCGGGAAAGGCCCTTCGCCGCGTGCTCGCGCTTCACGTACCACTCTTGGCGCGACCGACCATGTATCGGGCAGCGCCGACAGCCGCTCCAGAAGGTCAGCATTGAAGATCGCGGTTTCCGCGCGCACCAACGCCGGATCGAACGGGTCAAGCGCCGCTTCTGACCCGTGGGCATCATGGAAAGGCGTGTTAGAAACAAGAGAAGGGGAGGCTGGCAAAACGATCTTCAAAGGGTTGGATCAGGAAACGACGGTGACATGCGAACCAATCAACGGGTCGACCGTAAAGCAGTGAAGTAGCCTTCGAAACACGCAATTGGAAAAGTCTCTTGGAAAACAGCCCCCAACCTTCCGTGCATCCTGAACGTCAATCTCTGACGCTTTGGCAGGTGCTTTACGGCCTCCTCGGGTTCGGCCTTGCCGCGTTGATCGTCTGGGCAGGCATGAACGCCAATTTTCTGGAAAGCTTTGGCGCCGTGATGGCCGATCCCTGGGGTTTGGTCGCCATCGCCGACCTTTATCTTGGCTTTCTGATCTTCGCCCTCTTCCTCTTCCTGACCGACGGTGTGCGGCTTGCGAGCTTCGTCTGGATCGTTGCCCTATGCTGCCTGGGCAATGTCGTCGCCGTCGCTTGGTTGGTGCTGCGTTTACCCAAGCTGGCAAGCCGTTTGAGACAAGAATAGACGGCCGATTAAACAAGCTTCGCATACGCGTAAGCCCTACAAAAGGCTCACGGGGCTTGAAAAAACTGTCACAATACGAATGATGGCCATACCGGTTTCTTTCGCAAATGCACAATTGTGTGCTGTGCAGCAAGCCGGGTTCGGGAGAATGGGCCGTCAGACCAAAAATGGTCGACCGCCCCACAAGGTGCGAGGGGCCTATGTCGACCACCCACCATTTCATCATTGCAGACGACCATCCTTTGTTTCGTGACGCGTTGAAGACCATTGTCGCTTCGCGATTCGACGGTGCGCGCATTTCCGAGGCTGGCGATATCGATGCCGTAACGGAGCTGTTGCAGACCGATACGGATGTCGATCTGGTGCTGCTTGATCTCAACATGCCGGGCGTTCGAGGCTTTTCCGGCTTGATGTATTTGCGGGCGCAATATCCAGGCGTGCCGGTGTGCATCGTCTCGGCCACCGAAGATCAGGCGATCATCCGGCGGTCCCTCGATTTCGGTGCGGCGGGCTTCATGCCCAAATCGCTCGGCGTCGATCAGATCAGCGCCGGCATCGAGGCCATATTGGACGGTGACATCTGGACGCCGGAGGATCTTGATCTTTCCAACGCGCCCGATGACGATGAAGCCGCGGCGCTCGCCAAGCGTCTATCGTCGCTCACCCCGCAGCAGGTGCGCGTTCTGATGATGCTGAGCCAGGGTCTGCTCAACAAGCAGATCGCCTATGAGCTGGGCGTTTCAGAAGCGACCGTGAAGGCGCACGTTTCAGCGATCTTGCAGAAGCTCAACGTGGAAAGCCGCACCCAAGCCGTCATCGCCGCCTCGCGCATTGAGATGGGCAACTGGCAGGAAGCGGTCGCCGAATTGGCGCACTAGTCTCCCGCACAGACATCAACAAGCCCCGGCTCCGGCCGGGGTTTTCGTTTGGCTACTCGGCTGCGTCGGGCAAGCGCCGGTGCTGCGCGATCATGGCGCGCAGGGCGGCTGGCTTCACCGGCTTGTTGAGCACGGCAATGCCGCTCGACTGAGCGCGGGCCACCGTCTCGGGCGATCTGTCGGCGGTGACGAGCACGGCCGGCAGGTTCGCGCCGAACTGCCAGCGTAGGGTCTTAACGGCCTCAATACCGGTGCCCTCGTCGAGATGATAATCGACCAGCAGCATCTCCGGCTCCAGCTCTTTGGCCTTCAGCGCCTTGCCGACCTCGCTTGCCGACGCGCCGGTTATGGCCACGGCACCCCAGCGGCCGAGCAGCCCCTGCATGCCCTCAAGGATCGCCGGTTCATTGTCGATGCAGCCGATGACCATGCCAGCAAGGTCGGTCTGGTGACCGCGTCGCTTGGTGCCTGGTAGATTGGAGGAAAGCTCCAGCGCCGGCGCATCCGATCGCACCTTGGCGACATGCGGCACGCTGACCTGGAAACACGAGCCTGATCCCTGCTGCGAGACAATAGAGACATCAAGGTTAAGCACCTGGGCGATCCGGTCGACAATCGAGAGGCCAAGCCCCAGGCCACCGGCCGTACGCGCGCCATCGTCAAGCCGCTTGAACTCGTCGAACACCTGTTGCTGCTCGCTCAAGGCCATGCCGATGCCGGTGTCATAAACCGCCACCTTGAACCCGCCATCGCTGCGGCGCATGCCGACAACGATGCCGCCGGTCTGGGTGTATTTGATGGCATTGGACACAAGGTTTTGCAGCACGCGCTTGAACAGTCGCCGGTCGGAACGCGCCATTAGGCGGCTCGTCACAAAGCGCAGGTTGAGACCTTTCTCAGCCGCCGCCGGTCCGAATTCCACCTTCAACTGGTCGAACAAATCCTGCACGGCAAACACACCGATTTCAGGCTTCATCGCACCGGCATCGAGCCTCGAAATGTCGAGGAGCGCGCCTAAGATGTCTTCAACCGCTTCGAGCGAGCGGTCGATATTGCGCGCTTGACCCTCAGCATCGGCCGGCAACTCGGACTCGTTGAGCGTTGAGGCGTAAAGGCGCGCTGCATTAAGCGGTTGCAAGATGTCGTGGCTTGCCGCCGCCAGAAAGCGTGTTTTGGAAAGGTTAGCGCTTTCGGCAACCTGACGGGCAAGCTCCAGCTCCTGGTTCACCCGTGTCAGCTCTTCGGTGCGGTCGTGAACCCGCTGCTCCAACTCCTCGTTAATCTGGGCCAGATCGGCTGCTGCCCGCTCGCGGTCGGTGATGTCGGTATAGGTCGTCACGATACCGCCGTCCGGCATCGGGTTGGTGCGCACCTCCAGAACCAGGCCGGAGGGGTGCAGCGTCTCGGTGTAGGTCGCCATGTCGACGACCATGCGTTCCACACGCTCGGCAACCAGGCGGCTCGGGCTGCCCTTGCCAAAGCCGCCACGCTCGGCGCTGTGGCGAAGGATCGTGTGGAGCGATGTGCCGACCTGCCCAAACTCCGCCGGCAGGCCCAACAGGTCGCGGAATTGCCTGTTCCAACAAATCAGGTTGAGGTCACTGTCATACACCGAGATGCCCTGGCGGACCTGATCGAGCGCGGTCTGCAAGAGATCACGGTTGTACTGGATGGCGGTGCTCGCCTCATCCAGCAGTTTCATCGCTTCACGCGAGGAGGTCTGGTGACGCCGCAATGTCAGGGTCATGACGAGCCGCGAGGAGGCCGCGCCAATGGCGCTGGCCAAAAGCTGCTCGGCAAAGCGCAAGGCGTGGATGTCCGCCTCGCCATGCATATCGATAGGCTCGCCACGCTCGCGGGCATGGCGCTGGAAAGAGCGATCGGTGCGTTGTTCGCCAAGGTAGCGGGCAACGGTGGTTTGCAGTTCGGCAAAGCTCACCCGCGTGCGTGACATGCGAAGTGCCGGGGTCGGCGTCAAGTCCGTTGGCACGAACACCTGAGCTTGCAGGCGCTCAATGGCTTCCGGCCGGCGGGCAATGGAGACCACGAAATAGGTCACGCCATTGGCAAGCAGGCTCCAGAACACGCCGTGGGTCAGCGGGTCGAAGGTGAGCGTAAACAGGCGTTCAGGATGCAGGAGCACAAAGCCGAACGGACCGTCGCTTAACAGGTCCGGCGCCAGGGCGCCGGCCTTGATGAGGTTGGGGATGAGGAGCGTGTAGCCCCACACGGCGATCCCGGCCAGCATGCCGGCCACTGCCCCACGCGCTGTACCGCGGCGCCACACGAGCCCCAGGAAAAAGGCCGGCGCAAGCTGAGCGATGGCGGCGAAGGACAACAGGCCGATTTCCGCCAACGCAGCCGTTCCAGCGGCCATGCGATAATAGGCGTAGGACAACAGCAGGATCGCAAAAATCGCCACCCTGCGGATGGTGAGGACTAACCGGCCCAGTTCTTCCGGTTCGCCCTGGGAAGCGCGTCGGCGCACGATCGAGGGCATGATGAGGTCGTTGGAAATCATGATCGACAGCGCAACACAGGCAACGATCACCATGGCCGTGGCCGCCGATAGACCGCCAATAAACGCAATCAGCGTGATGATGCCGGCATCGACGCTGATCGGCAGATTCATCACATAGGTATCGGGTTCAATCGCTGGATCGAGCAGAACCTGGCCTGCCAGCGCGATGGGGATCACAAACAGGTTGATGGCGATCAGGTAGCCCGGAAACAGCCATTTAGCGCGCTGGAGCTCTTCTGGATGGTTGTTTTCCACGACCATGATGTGGAACTGCCGCGGCAGCAAAATCACCGCGAAGATGCTCAAAAGCGTCATGGTGATGAAGGTGCCGCCATTGGTGGCGGTCGTCAGCGCGTCGAGGGCTCCGGCATCAGCAGCTTGTGAGAACAGATCACCGAACCCGTTGAACATGCCAAAGGTGACGAACAGGCCGACCGCGACAAAGGCGACAAGCTTCACGACCGATTCGGTCGCGACTGCCAGCATCAATCCGTCCTGGTGCACGCTGGTATCGACGGTGCGCGAGACGAAAAGAACGGTGAAGGCGGCCATCGCCATCGCGACGAGGAAGGCAAGGTCAGAGAAAAAGGTGGCGTTGAGCTCTTCCAGCGGCGTTTCCAGAAAGTGCTCCAGCGAGCTGGAAACGGCCTTCAATTGCAGCGCGATGTAAGGCACCACGGCGACGACGGCGATGAGCGCGGCCAGGGCCGCCACTTTCTCGTTTTTGCCGTAGCGCGAGGACATGAAGTCGGCGACCGACGTAATCCGCTCAGCTTTGGAGAGCGCGATGATGTGCCGGATGAGCGGTGTTCCGAGCGCAATGACGAGGATTGGCCCGACATAGATGGTCAGGAAGTCGAGCCCACTGACGGCTGCCAGGCCAACGGAGCCAAAGAAGGTCCAGCTGGTGCAGTAAATCGCAAGAGACAGCGCATAGATGGTGGGGCGCGGCTGGCGGACGGGCGAGTTCAGCGCGCGCCGGTCGCCATAACTGGCGATCCAGAACAGCGCGCCGATATAGGCAAACGCTACGCCCAGGGCGAGCCAACTGGGTATCATCCCTTGCGCCTCCTTCGACCCTGGCCGACGTGCCTGCCCCCTGCCGGCCGGGAGCGGACACTAGCCCCCCAACCGGTTTGGGCGCAAGCACACCATCAGGAGAACGTCATGGTGCGTTAATGCGCACCACCCTTGCTGGGAAACTGCATGCCCAGTTGAAGGGCGTGCCTGAAATTCCATCTTTCCGGCCACCCCAACGGCCCCTACAACAGGCGGCCGGGTGCTCCCACACCCGTCCAACACCACCCCCTGACCGGGCACAACAACCTCGGCGGGATTATCCCATCACTTGGAGGGACTGATGCTTAAAGAGTTCAAAGAGTTCGCCCTGAAAGGTAACGTCCTCGACCTGGCGATCGGCGTTATCATTGGCGGCGCTTTTGGAACCATCGTGACGTCGATGGTCGGCGACGTTATCATGCCGATTGTCGGCGCCATCTTTGGTGGCCTCGACTTCACCAACTATTTTGTCGGCCTGTCATCGGCCGTTGATGCCACCACACTGGAGGCCGCGCGCGAGCAGGGTGCGGTGTTCGCCTATGGCAGCTTTCTGACCGCCGTCGTCAACTTTACCATCATCGCTTTCATCCTGTTCCTGGTCGTTAAGGCGATCAACCGGATGAAGCGTGAGGAAGAAGAGGCGCCCAAAGAAGAAGCGCCGCCTGCGCCTTCCGAGGAGGTGCAGCTGCTGTCGGAGATTCGCGACCTCTTGAAAAAGTAGGCGTTTCCCGACACAGGAGATGACGTGCCCCAAGCGGCCTGGTGTCGCTTGTGGGCTTCCCGTTTTGCGGGATCTTTCCCCCTAAGTTACCCATGCTCGATAGGCTGCCATCCATGCCAATGCCTGCCACCGTGCCCACCGGCTCTCATCCTCGTCCTGCCGACATTGCGCTAAGCGCGCCCGAAAGCGGGATCGTCGACATCATGAACTACGGTCGCCGTCAGGAGGGCGTGATGCCGCTCTGGGCCGGCGAGGGCGATCTGCCAACACCGGCCTTCATTGCCGAGGCTGCTGCTAAGAGCCTGGCCGACGGCGAGACGTTCTACACCTGGCAGCGCGGGCTGCCCGAACTGCGTGAAGCGCTGGCAAGCTACATGCAGCGCCTTCTTGGCATGCCTTGTGATCCCGAGCGGTATTTCGTCACCGGTTCTGGCATGCAGTCCATCCAGATCGCGCTTAACATCGCCCTTGATCCAGGCGACAGCCTGCTGGTGCCATCGCCGGCATGGCCCAACATCGTAGCGGCCGCCGGCGTTCGCGGTGCCTTGGTCCACGAAGTGCCCATGCCGTTTGTCGATGGCCGCTTTACGCTCGATTTGGAGGCCATGGAAAGGGCTGCCGTTGAGACTAAGGCCCGCGCTATCTTTATCAACACGCCGGCCAACCCGACCGGATGGGTGGCCGACCTGGAAATTCTAAGGGCGGTTCATGATCTTGCCGAGCGCCATGATCTTTGGATCATCGCCGATGAGATCTATTCCCGCTTCGTTTACGGTGAGGCATCGCTGCCCGGCTCTGACCCGCTCCGTGCGCCTTCGTTCAAGGATGTTGCTGCTGACTCGCCGCGCGTCCTCTACGTCAACACCATGTCGAAGAACTGGGCGATGACCGGTTGGCGAATCGGTTGGATTGAAGCGCCCGCTGAGCTTGGCCAAATCGTTGAAAATCTCATCCAATACTCAACGTCAGGTGTAGCTGCCTTCATGCAGCGTGGCGCGCTGGCCGCGCTGACCAAGGGCGATGATTTCATCGATATGCAGATCGAGCGCGCGACCACCAACCGCAACCTGTTGGTGGAAACCTTTGCGCCGATCAACCGCCTTCAAGTCTCAGCGCCCGATGGCGCCTTTTACCTGTTCTTCCGGGTAGACGGGGAATCCGACACCGCAAGCCTTGCCAAACGTTTGGTCGATGATTGCAAAGTAGGGCGCGCTCCGGGCACCGCGTTTGGCCCCGGCGGTTCCGAGTTTCTACGTTTTTGCTTTGCCCGCGATCCCGCCCACATCGCTGAAGTTGCGGAACGAATCGCAAAGTGGATGAGAGTAAATAAGTAACCACTTGTTCATTTAAACCGGTTTCCAAACCGCAGTGAGTATGCCAAAATCTACGTATCATTGCGTGGAGAAGGCGGCCATGCCTAAGTCTGTGTCGGAAGTCCGACTAGACAGCTTACTAAATACAGCGGTTGATGGGATCATCTTGATCGATGACTCCATGCGTATCTTGGTGTTCAATTCCGCCTGCGAGCGCTTGTTTGGCTATGAGGCCGTTGACGTCATCGGAAAGAACGTTTCGATGCTCATGCCGCACGACTACGCGCACGAGCATGACGGCTATGTTCAGCACTACATGGACACAGGTGAGCGGCGCATCATCGGCATCGGCCGTGAAGTACGCGGCATGCACCGTGACGGCAGTGACTTCCCCATAGAGCTTTCCGTTGGCGAAGCTTTGACGCCTGCCGGTCGCCAGTTCGTCGGCATCGTGCGCGATCTGCGCCCCCGCAAGGCGGTGGAGCGGCGTCTCAACCAGTTGCAGGCCGAACTTGTCCATCTGGCACGGGTGTCAGCCATGGATGAGATGGGCTCAGCGGTTGCCCATGAACTCAACCAGCCGCTGACAGCCGTGATGCTCTATCTTCAGGCCGTTACCCGTCGCATCGACCGGCTCAACGGCGATGGTCCAAAAGACCCGATGATTGTCGAGACCATCGACAAGGCAAAGCGCGAGGCAGAACGCGCTGGCAACATCATTCAGCGCATGCGCCATTTCGTTGAAAAGCGTGAGCCTGATCGTCGCGCGATCAGCCTTCCGCCTCTGATTGACGAGACACTGGAACTTACCCGTATCGGGACAAACTCTGAAGGCATCCTGACCCGCGTCGAGCTGGATGACGACGTCCCGGCCATCGACGCCGACCCGGTCCAGGTCCAGCAGATTCTGGTCAATCTGTTGCGCAACGCCTTTGAAGCGGTGCGCGGCAGCACAAAGCCGTTGGTGGTGATTAGCGCTACGGCAAATGCTGATATCGTCACGGTATGTATTTCCGATTCGGGCCCTGGGATCCCGGCTGAAGTTCACGCCCGCCTGTTTAAGGCGTTCTCGACTTCAAAACGCACCGGCATGGGGCTTGGATTGTCGATCAGCCGGTCGATCGCCCAGAACCATGGCGGCGATCTAACCGTTGACCCCGGTGGCGACGGACGCGGCGCGACGTTCATGCTGTCGCTCCCACGTGCCATTGGCCCCGCCGACGACCCGCTGGCGCCGCTGCCAGGCAGGGAAGGTTTGGCCGAACCAGTTATTTCTATCGCCGGAAAGTCAGTCGGTGATGAACCAGGATAAGGATGAAGGAGGCTTCACAATGATGGCCCGCTCTATGAACACCGATCAGGCCGTTTTTATCGTCGATGACGATCCCGCCGTGCGCGATGCGCTTTCGGTGGTGTTTTCGCTGGAAGGGTTCGATGTCGAAACCTTCGAAAACGGCGATGATTTTGTGAACGCTCTGCCCAATCTGCCCAGCGCTTGCGTGCTGTTGGATGTGCACATGCCCGGCCGTTCCGGCATGGAGATTTTAAAGGCGCTCGACCCGTACCTCTACCCAGCGCCGGTCTTTATCATTTCCGGTCAGGGCGACATTCCCATGGCGGTGTCGGCGGTGAAAGCTGGGGCATTCGACTTCATTGAAAAACCGTTTGATGCCGAAACAGTGGTTGCCCGGGTGCGCGAAGGCATCGCCACAGTCAAAAGGCGGTTGGCCAGAGATGAGATGGCCGATGCCGAGCATCCAGACTTGCAATTGCTGACGCCGCGCGAGCGCGAAGTGCTCGACCAGATCACAGCCGGCGCGTCTAACAAGGAAGCGGGCCGCACGCTTGGTATCTCGCCGCGCACCATTGAGGTGCACCGGGCGCGCATCATGGAAAAACTGGGCGCCAAGAACGCCGCCGATTTGGTGCGCATCGTGCTTTCTGGCAGCAACGGTGCGCAGACAGAAGCGGTTTAACGTTAACGGCGCGCCGGCCCATCTGGCGCGCCTTTCGCCTTGCCGCTACGGTGGCGCGGCATCTTCTCCATCAGGGAAAACCAGCTAAGCGGTTGGCTTTACGCGCTCACCCCAATGGGCGCGCGGGCCTTTGTGCACCATAGTAAGAGCCGCGCCAGGTGCGCAAACAACTCCCCGGCCAGCCTGCAAGACCTAGGGCTGGTTGTCGAAAGGCTCTGGTTTGACCGTTATCATCCTCGAAGATGACCTAGCTGTTTGCGACGCAATCAGCCTGTTCGTATCGCAGTTGGGCCACGCTGTGCGCTCCTTCAGCGATGCGGAGAGCTTCTTCGCGTCGATTGTACCGGCGCCTGAAGATATGGTCATTGTCGATATTGGCCTGCCGGGCATGGATGGCAGCCAGGTGATTAGCTGGTTAAACGCCCTTGCCAGTCCGCCTCGGGTTCTGGCCATTACCGGCCAATCGCAAACCAGCATTCGCGACTTCCTCACCGAGTCGCCCAGCACCATGCTGATGCGCAAGCCGCTCTCGCCTCAAGAGCTCTCCAGCTTCTTCCAATAAGCTGGTTTTGATCTTCTAGCGGCTACCAAATTCGGACTCCAAACCCCGTACGATCCCCAACAGCAGTACTGCGTTCTTGGCTGTGCCAATCGGTCGCAAACCCCCGCAGCATAGGACTTTTGGCTTGCTACGATCCGTCGCACACCGCGCTACGTACTTCGCCTGAAAGGAAACGGGCGAAGGTGATTTAGATCAAAGCGACATTTAAGGTTCAGCTAATCCCGATCCAGAAGCCGGCCTTCAAACCGGCGGGCATCTGGCAGACGGGACGACGCAATCAAGCGGCCTGCCAATGCCCAATCGGGCATGGTTGAAGGGCGCAGCAGACTGGAGGGCGGATATGGCGTACAGGGGCTTGAGCGAAGCGGGTTCTCATCGACTGGAGACAGTTGCCGGCCATGCATCCTCCACACCGTCGACCACCGGCAGCACTGACGCCTGGAACGAGATTCGCAAGGCGCCTGGAACTCGCCGGCAAAGCTACGCCGCCCACGACGTTATCTACTTTGAAGGTGATGATGCCCGGCATCTTTACGAGATCGTGTCCGGCGCGGCCATGCTCTACAAACTTTTGCCGGATGGCCGCCGTCAGGTCGTCGAGGTGCTTGGTCCGGGCGATTTGTTCGGCTTTGACATGGACGATCAGCATGATTGCTCCGCTGAGACCTTGGTTGGCACCACCGTGCTGGTCTTCAACCGCCGCGACATCCAAGCCTCCAGCGCTGCTCAGTCGCATCTGACGCGTTGTGCTTTGCAACAAGTGTGCGCCATGCATGATCATGCCGTCCTGTTGGGCCGTAAATCGGCCTATGAGCGGGTTGCAAGCTTCCTGATGCGGTTTGTGCCGAACCGCGGCAGGGCGCACTGCCCAGGCCCCAAGGATGAAAACAATGACACCGGTGTTGTCAGCCTCAACATGACCCGGCAGGAGATGGCCGACTATCTGGGCCTGACCATTGAGACGGTAAGCCGCGTGATTTCCGACATGAAGCGCAAAGGCGTTATCCGGTTGGAAAAGCACGACCGCGTGATCATCAACCGCATTTGCGGTCTTTGCCAGCTGACCGGCACCCACGCCGATTAGGCTTCAAGAAAAGACCGGAACTTCCCCCGAGCTCCACTACTTAGCGCCCGTGTGCCGCCCTTGGCCCGCGGGCGCAAACGCGTCTGCTACCAGTCGCTGGCAGGCACCCAGTTGCGGGTTGATCGGAAAGTTTGGGAAGGGATGGTGCCCAGGGGCGGGATCGAACCACCGACACTGCGATTTTCAGTCGCATGCTCTACCAACTGAGCTACCTGGGCATCGGAAACCGGCGAAAAAGCTTCGCTCTCGGCGACCTGAAGCGGCCTTATAGGGAAGGCGTCAAAGCAGTGCAAGGCCGCTGGAAAGGAAAAGGCCAACGCCGTGGGGGATTCGGCGTTGGCCCGTATGGGGGTGTCAAATCACCCCCATGGGAAGCCTGTTGCTAGGCGGCCCGAATGCTCTGCAGGAAGTTGGAAACACTGTCCCGCAGCCGTTCGGCTTCCTCTGCCAATTGAGAAGATGCGGTGAGCACTTCGCCGGCAGCGCTGCCTGTTTCCTGGACGGCCGTGGAGACCTCCGAGATATTGGCTGATACCTCGCGGGTGCCGTCGGCAGCCTGCTGGGTGTTGCGGGCGATCTCCTGGGTCGCTGAATGCTGCTCTTCCACCGCTGCGGCAATCGACGAAGCACCGGCGTTGAGCTCCTGGATCATCGTACCGATGTTCTCGATCGCCTCGACCACGGCACCAGTGTCGGTCTGCATGCCGGTGATCTGGCTGGAGATCTCTTCGGTTGCTTTGGCCGTCTGATTAGCAAGGCTTTTCACCTCGCTGGCCACAACCGCAAAGCCCTTGCCGGCTTCGCCAGCTCGCGCCGCCTCGATGGTGGCGTTGAGCGCCAACAGATTGGTCTGTTCGGCGATCGCGGAAATCATGGCGATCACATCGCCGATGGTCTGCGCGCTTTGGGAAAGCTTCGACACATTGTTGGTCGCTTTCTCCGTTCCCCGTGCTGCATCCTCGGTCATGCTGGCCGATTGTGTGATGCGTTCTGACACTTCGGCAATGGAGTTCGTCATCTGTTCGGATGCGGCGGCAACCGTTTCCACATTGGTTGAGGCTTCCTCCGACGCTGCTGCCACGGTCGTGGAGCGTTCGCCTGCGCGCCCGGCCGACTCCGACAAGGTGCTGGAGAGGTTCACCATCAGTTGCGCGGCATTGGAGACCGAACTGACAACCTCGTTCACATTGCCTTCGAACTCATCGGCCCGCGCGTTCAGCGCCTGGCGTTTTTCGCCCTCCGCACGCTCTTCCGCCGCGGCCTGTTCAGCCTGCAAGCGCTCATTTTCCCGACCCTTATCGCGGAAGACCACCAAAGCGCGCGCCATATCACCTAGCTCATCCTTGCGCTCATCGCCGGTGATCTCAACGTCCAGATCGCCATTGGCCAACTGCGTCATGCGAGCCACCGAACGGGAAATTGACTTCGCGATCAGGTTGCCGATCAAAAACGCCGCAAGTGCACCAAGGAGCACAGCCCCAATGGCAATGACCATAGTCGTACGGCTGACACTTGCAACTTCGGCAGCGGCGCGAGGACCAACCGTGTTCTGCTGGTTGACCACATTCTCCAGAACCGTCGAATAGGTTTGCGCCATCCGCGGGCCAAACGTGTCCAGCTCATTGGCGAGGACACTGTTGCGCTCCTCAATCAGGCCAACGATCTGGGAGAACAGGTCGCTGAATTGGGCAAAATGCGCCTCGAAATCGGCAGCCATGGCGCGGCGACGCGGATTCTGGAGGTTGCGATCCAGAGTTGCGTAGTTCTCCAGAGCCGTGTCGATTTCCTGCAGGGTCCGATCGCGATCATCCACCTGATTGGCGAGCAGATATTTCTCGCCGTAATAGCGCGCCAGCATCAGATGCTGTTGGACGATGCAGCCATAATAGGCCGCTTCAATGTCTCCGTCCTGGTAGGCGCTATTGATAATGTCCGACAGCGTCGCGCGCGCATCGCGGCCACTACCATTGAGCATGGGCACGAGGTCGTTGCGTTGGGTCTGTATGGCATAAACGCGCTCGAACCCGGCCTCATAGCCGTCGATCAGCGAGCTAACCTCATTGATCTGGGCAACCTGGGCATCGTCAACCACGAACCCGGACAATTCGTCTTTTACCGAACGAAGCATGGAGACGTGCTGGCGGACGCGGTTCGCATAACTATCGCTGTTGTTGCTGCGGTACTGCATCACCGCCAAACGAACCGACAGAAGCTCCTGCATCGCCTCGTTCACGAGCAGGCTTTCGCGTGCCGATTGCCGATAGTCGGTGAAGTCATGACCGATCGTGGAGGTGCCACGCAGCGACATCACCGACAGGACGATCAACAGGGTCAGGACGAGCCCGAACCCAGCGAAAATCATTTGTTTCAGAGATAGTCTGCCCAGCATGATAATCCCCATTGTCCCCTACGACGTGGCTGCTTGGACCACACCTTTAAGTAGCAACACGGAGATTTACGTATCGTTCACCAACAGATGGTTAATAAGTTCTTTCCCGTATGGAACGAGTGAAGCCGGTTTATATTCAATTTAAAGTAGCAGTTGAACGGCGAGTTTAGCTGCCATTGGTTGTATCGTCAGCCGAATCCTCATCGGATTCCGACGCCTGCGTGATCACATAGCTGCCTGACAACCACCGGTTGAGGTCGACTTGCCGGCAGCGTGCTGAGCAAAATGGTGTATGGGGGTCGCGCGCCGGTTCTTCGCAGATCGGGCAAGGTCGTAGCGTCTCATCGCTCACGCCGATTGACCCTCCGGCGCGGAATCATGCCAGGCCGATGTGATGGATAACCCGCAGCCCGATAGCATCTGCGCTGTCTCGTAAAGCGGCAAACCCATAACGCCGCTGTAGGACCCGATAAGCTGAACGACGAAAGCGCCGGCATTGCCCTGGATGGCGTAACCGCCAGCCTTGCCGTCCCACTCCATCGTTGTCAGGTAAGCAGCTATTTCGGCGCGCGACAGGCGCTTGAAGCGTACCCGGCTTTCCACCAGTCGGCTGTGCAGCTTGTCCTTGCTGTCGACAACGGCAATCCCGGTGAAAACACGGTGGGCGCGGCCGGACAGTAGCTGAAGGCAACGCTCCGCCTGCGCGCGCGTTTCCGCCTTCGGCAGGATACGCCGTCCCACCGCGACAACCGTATCGGCTGCCAGAACCAGGGCGCCCTGAACATCTTCTTCCAGAACCAGGCGCCGCTGGGCGGTCAAAGCCTTGGTGCGCGCCAGACGCAGCGCAAGGTTCCGCGGCAGTTCCAGGCGCTGCGGGGCTTCATCCACATAGGACGGCTCCAGTCGATCGGGCACAAGCCCGATCTGCTCCAAAAGCGCCAAGCGTCTGGGGGATGCCGATGCAAGCACCAGTTTCAGCCGCGATGATGCATCGGTCAGAGTGAGTGACACGGAGACCTTCCTATCAAACCGGCAGCTGTCATCCCTGCCGACGCCAGCCTAACGCTGCGCTTACTTATAGCGGTAGGTGATGCGGCCCTTGGTCAAGTCATAAGGTGTCATTTCCACAAGCACGCGGTCGCCGGCAAGAACGCGGATACGGTTCTTGCGCATACGACCGGCCGTGTGGGCCACAATTTCATGGTCATTTTCGAGCTTCACGCGAAACGTCGCGTTGGGCAGGAGTTCGGTGACCACACCGGGAAACTCCAGAACTTCTTCTTTGGTCATACGATACCTGATTTGCGGCAGGTGGGAGGGTCCTGCCTATGTCCGCCGGGCGATGTAGCCGAAAAGGCCCCATAAGTGAAGTCCGGGCGCCAGATGGAGGTTGGATGTGTGCGGTACTCACCGCTTAAAACGCGCCTTGATGCGCTGCGCAAGGCCATCGCGCATGGCCCGGTAGGCTTCCAAGATGGTGTCGCGCGAGCCTTGGACAAGGGTTGGGTCCTGTGTCGGCCAATACTCCACCTGCACCGCTTGGTCGCGCGTCATCTCAAGGGCCCGGTGGTGCGCCTCCGGTGCAAGCGTGATGATGAGATCGAAGAAACTGTCCTCAATGTCCTCAAAGGTGCGCGGGCGATGACGGCTCATATCAAGCCCCATCTCGTTGGCGACCGAGACCGCGAACGGATCAGGCTCACCAGCACGCACGCCTGCTGATTGAATATAGAAGCGCGTGGGGAACAGCTGCTTGGCAAGCCGCTCGGCGATTGGCGAGCGCACGGCGTTCATGGAACAGGCGAAAAGAACCGAGCCGGGTTCGACATCCGGTAGCGCTTCGGCAAAGGGAGCCCCTTGGTCCCCCCTTTGGTCCAAGGCCACACTCAGCCCTTCCAGTGCAGGACGCAGATGAGGGTGAACAGACGGCGGGCGGTCTCAAAATCGATGCTGATTTTGCCGTCCAGCCGTTCCATTAGAAGCGTCGAGCCATCATTGTGCAGGCCGCGCCGGCCCATATCGATGGCTTCGATCTGGCTTGGGCTCGCCGTTTTGATCGCCTCGTAATAGCTGTCGCAGATAAGGTGATAATCCTTCACCGCCCGCCGCAATGGTGACAGCGCCAGCATGTGGGCTGCCACCGGCTCGCGGCCTTCGGCTGTGCGAACATCGAAGACGAGCCGTCGCTCTACGACCGCAAGGGTGAGGGAATAGGGCCCGCGCGCATGGCCGACGAGGGAGAAGGCATTGTCTTCCAACAGATCGTGAACCGCCACTTGGCGCTCATGATCGATGGCTGGCCCTGAGCGCCCGATGGATACCTCGTCGATCACGACATCAACCAGGCGATCGGGGCTCTTTGCAGCCGCGCCATCGGTCTTCGAACCGTCTGTCACAGGATCGGGCAGCATTGGAGGGCCTCAGCGGGAGAAGGGCTTAGGCGCTCTCACGCCTGATTGGAGCGTATGGCAACTGAACGGGCATGCGCCGTCAACCCCTCCGTCCGCGCCAGAGAGATGGCCGCAGGGCCAAGCTTGGCCAGCGCATCAGGCGTGCAGGAAAGGACCGATGTTCGCTTCACAAAGTCGAGCACCGAAAGTCCGGAGGAAAAGCGCGCCGAGCGAGCCGTTGGCAGCACATGGTTGGAACCGCCAACATAGTCGCCAATGGCTTCCGGAGTGTGATGACCAAGGAAGATCGCGCCGGCATGACGGATGCCATCCATCATCGCTTCGGGAGCATCCACGGCCAATTCGAGATGTTCGGCGGCGATCCGGTTGGCGAGCCCCACCGCTTCATCGCGGTCCTTGGCTTTGATGATCGCCCCATAGTCGCGCCAGCTAAGCTCAGCGATGTCGGCGCGTGGTAGATCACGCAGCTGGCTGTCAACGGCAGATGCAATGGCATCGCCAAGATCATCGTCGAGCGTGATCACGATGGATTGCGCGGCGGTGTCGTGTTCGGCTTGTGCCAAGAGGTCGGCGGCCACCCACTGGGGATTGGCGGTCTCGTCGGCAATCACCAGCACCTCCGACGGCCCGGCAATCATGTCGATCCCAACGGTGCCGAACACGGCGCGTTTGGCGGCTGCCACATAGGCATTGCCTGGACCGACGATCTTGGCTACCGGTTCGATCGTTTCTGTACCGTAGGCGAGTGCAGCAACAGCTTGCGCGCCGCCGATACGGTAGATTTCATCAACCCCGGCCCGCTTTGCCGCTGCCAGCACCGCCGGACTAAGCTTCCCGTCGGGGGAGGGGACGACCATCACCACACGGGCCACACCCGCAACCTTCGCAGGGATGGCATTCATCAGAACCGATGAGGGATAGCTCGCCGTGCCGCCTGGTACATAAAGACCGACAGCATCAAGCGGCGTCCAGCGCGACGCGAGGCTGACGCCAAGGGAGTCGGTGTAGGAATCATCCTTGGGCATCTGGCGCTCATGATGGCCTTCAATGCGCGTGGCAGCGAGATCAATGGCGGCGCGCACATCCACGTTCACCGCCGCCGTTGCATCGTTCAATTCCTGGGAACTGACCCGCATCGTCTCCGGTGTCAGGTCGAGACGATCAAACTCTTTGGTGAGCGCGCAGACCGCTTCGTCGCCCTTGTCGCGCACGCTCTGCAAAATGGCATCAACGGCAGCGCGTACATCGGCTGCATCTTCGCGCTTGGCCGACAGCAACGCCTGGAAGCTGTCCTCAAATCCGTCCTCGCTTGTATCGAGACGCAAAGGACCAGAAGAAGCACTCATTGGGGGGAAGTCCTTATCAGGTTGTTTAGCCGGCGTTGCTTATTGCTACTTGGGAATCACCGGCCGCTTGTCAAAGAATCGCGCGTGGATGCGGCACACTCAAGGCCGCATTTCCCGCCTGCGACAAGCGCAATCAAAGATGATCGGGTTTGCTCTGGGTGGTCCAGGCGCCGCCAAGATCAGCCATGGCAAGCTCAAGACACTCCACATGCAGCCGAACGGTGGCACCGCCGGCAAAAGCGAGTGTCAATGTGCCTTCCGGCTCTTCGGTCGCCTCAAAACTGATCGACAGAAGGTCCAGCACATCATCGCGGCGATCACGGTCGAAGCCGGCAAGCTCCGCCCGCAGAACCCGCGTAACCTGAAGCCCGGTACGCCGCCGCTCATAAGGTGGCTTGGCGCGCGCAGCGTTCACTTCCCAGGCGAACCGGTTGGCGACCAGGGCGAAACGCTTTTCGCCCGCCAGAAAGGTCATGTCGCCAGCCTTCACAATCGCGTCTTGCATCGCGGCGGACACGACGGCGAGGTCTTCAGCGTCGAAGGCTGCCAGTTTGAGGGGTGTGGGTATGTCGGACATTAAAGCTGCATGGTGGTGATGACGAGGTCGCCTTAGGCAACCAGACGCTCGATCTGAGCCCCACAGGCGGAGAGTTTCTCTTCCAGATTCTCAAAGCCACGGTCGAGATGGTAGACGCGGCCCACGGTGGTTTCACCCTCCGCCGCAAGGCCGGCGATTACTAGAGATACAGAGGCGCGAAGATCCGTCGCCATCACTTCGGCACCTTGCAAGGTCGGCTGACCTTCGATGAAGGCCTGCTGGCCATCCAAACGGATCGCAGCGCCGAGACGCGCAAGCTCAGACACATGCATGAAGCGGTTTTCAAAGATCGTTTCGCGAATCGACGAGGTGCCCTGTGCCTTGGTCATCAGAGCCATAAGCTGCGCCTGAAGATCAGTCGGGAAGCCTGGGAAAGGCTCTGTCGTGACATCCACCGGCTGAATGCCATTACCGTTGCGCGCAACCGTCATGCCGGTGTCATCAACCTCAATGGAAACGCCAGCGGATTTGAGCGTCTCAAGGGCAGCTTCCAGATGCTGCGGCCGCGCGCCTTCAAGGCGCACCTTGCCGCCGGTCATCGCCACAGCCATGGCGTAGGTGCCTGTCTCAATCCGATCCGGCACAACGGTGTGTTCAGCGCCGTGAAGTTCCTCAACGCCCTGGATGTGGATCGTGCGCGTGCCCGCGCCCTCGATCTTGGCGCCCATCTTGTTCAGGCACTCTGCAACATCGACCACTTCGGGCTCAGCGGCGGCGTTCTCAATAACGGATTCACCGCGTGCCAGCGCCGCAGCCATGCTCGCCACATGGGTGGCCCCGACGGAGACCTTCGGAAAGGTCACCCGGTTTCCGACCAGACCATTGCTTGCGGACGCAACCGCGTATCCCTGATCAATTTCAATGTTTGCACCAAGCGCTGAAAGCGCATCCAGGAAGAAGTCCACCGGACGCGTGCCGATGGCGCAGCCGCCTGGCAGGGACACCTTGGCTTCACCCATGCGTGCTACCAGCGGCCCGATAACCCAGAAGCTCGCCCGCATCCGGCGGACAAGATCATAAGGCGCGGTTGTGTCGACAATCTCGCTGGCGGTCAGACGTACAGTCGAGCCATGCGTGCGCTGCGACCCGGGGCGGCGACCGGCAACGGCATAGTCAACACCGTGATTGCCCAGAATGCGCGACAGCGTCACCACATCCTGAAGACTGGGCACATTGTGAAGCGTCAGCGTGTCGGCGGTGGCCAAACTCGCAATCATCAAAGGCAGGGTGGCATTCTTCGCTCCCGAAATCGGGATCGTGCCATTCAGCGGGTTGCCGCCGACAATACGAATTTTATCCATGAGACGCCCTCACAACTGAGCCGAACGGCGGGGGTTTACCGGGAGATGGCGCTAGACACAAGGAAAGCGGCGCCAGGATGGCAGACATGTTGGCGCATATGGTTTCCATCGCCGGCAAGAAACCTGGAACTCAAGGAGGTCCTAGTCCTTGTCGTGATCGGGGTTCAGACGGTCACAGGCCGCCTGTTCGCTCTTGCCCCCGCCCTTGCCGGAGCGGCGTGCACCGGCTTGGCCTTTGCGCTTGGCAAGATTGGCGCGCAGAGCTGCAACCCGCGGGTCTGGCGCGCTCGCTTTTGTGCCTGGTTTGGAAGGTTTGTCTTCACTCATAAAGACCTTGTGCCCGATCACCCGCCAACGGGTCCAGACTTCACTTATGCCGGACGGCCGTAAGACGGCTCGCCAAACCCCTTGCGCGCCCGCACGGCCTGTGCCATTCAGCCGCCTCATTCGACATGGTTCGTCGCGCTGCCGTAGCTCAGGGGTAGAGCACTCCCTTGGTAAGGGAGAGGTCGAGAGTTCAAATCTCTCCGGCAGCACCATCTCACATCCGCAAGCTTGATTAAATCCCGCTTTGCCTGTCAGGGAAATGCTGCTTGGTGTTGGTCCGAAGCGGTGTGGTGCCTCCAGCCCGACAAGGTCACGAAATCCCGTCCCATTCACAGGTTCGGCATCCATAGCATGTCGGAACCTTGAACTGCAGGTCTTTTCCAGAAACTCACAGCTGACGGGCCACCTAGGGTCGCGCCCTGATTGACGCTGCCAGTCCCACCGCAAAAATGTTCGGTTTTGTCGCTATGGCGTTGGGTCTATTGACCAATTAGCCTGTTGGGAGAATCGCCAAAGATCGAAAATGCGCTGTTCCAACCGGTCCCTGTGATCGGCGCGAAAGCCGCTTTTGCAGGAGCCCGAACATGGTGAATGTTTCACAGATCCCAACACCGGGCCTGTTTTCCAATCAATCCCAGGGTCTGTCGACACAGCAATCAACTGCCGACCTGCCTGGAGGCGGGAGTCGGGCGAAGAACGAGGCCGCCGAGGCAGCCAATCAGGGTTTTGCCATCCAGGATACGGTGAGCATCTCGCCCGAGGCCTTGCGCGCAGCCGAGAATGCCAAGCTGTTGGCCAAGGCATCCTCGTGGGCTGATTTCTACCCAGGGCGCGATGGGTTTGCGACGACGAACCTGGCGGCCGCGGGCGTCGATCCGGCGGGCCAGCCCTTCTCTCAAAACCGACCCTTTGCCGAGGTTGCCCAGGTCGCTCGTGAGAGCCTTGACGGGCGCTACGATGCCATGCGCGAGAGCGGCGAGCCCTTTGACGAGAATTCCTATGAAGGCCGGGACTGGTACAGCTTGATGGGCGAACTGGACCGACGCGCGCTTTACGCCGTCGCCAGCAATGAGGGTGGCGCGTTCACACAGCGTGAGCAAGACATTGCACAATCCATCATGAGCCAGCAGCAGGGCAACGCAATGGGCTTCTCCAGTGGGCCGCAGAGCTCCGGCGAGGGCCATCTTGATCCCTTCCTGGACAATGACGAAGGCCGCTTCAAAGCCATGAACGCGTTTCTTGATTCCGTCAGCGTAGAAGAGCGTGCAACGTCGGCTGACTGGGCCCTTCAACGGGCATCGGGACAGCGCATCGTGGACGACATGGCCCGTGATCGCGGGGACGAACCGGCCCCGTTGGAGACAAACAACAGCTTGCTGACCATGCTGATTGAAGCCGTTGAGGCAGAGCGTGCCCAGGCCGAGGCAGGTGAGCCGGCGTCCGATCAAAGAGAGGCGATTATGGAGCGGTATGGAGACCGCATTGCTGAGGCCATCGAAGAGAACAAGAGCATCTTTGAGTTGTCCTAGTTGTTTTCTGGTGCCGATGGGCGTCAACGCGGCAATTGTCTTGCAACCAGATCAATGTCTGCTTTTGCCCGCCTGCCGCATTGAACGGCCCTGCGCCATCGCCATATCCCTCAGCAATCGTTTCACCCATTTGATCAGCTTTGACGGGAGCCCCAGCCGATGCGCGATGCCCAAGCCCTTCTCAACCAGTTTCTAGGCCAGGTGGATTTGTCTGCTATGACCGGAGGCCAAGCACAGCCAGGGCAGGGTGATCAGCAGCAAGGTGCCGCATCGGCAGGCTCAGGCTTCAATGTCGATAGCCTGCTGTCGGGTCGCGGCGGTCTTGCCACCGGTGCCGTCGCCGGTGGCTTGGTCGGCCTTCTGATTGGCGGCAAAAAGCCCAAGAAGATCGCCAAGTCGGCGCTGAAACTTGGTGGCGCGGCGCTTGTCGGTGGTCTGGCTTACAAAGCGTGGAAAGACTATCAGGCCGGCCAAGCACCAGGCAGTCAGGCACCGGGGGCAACGCCTCCCGCCAATCCGCCGGCAGGCGCTGGCGGTGGAACAACGGCACCTCTGCCGATCGAAGATGCCTCCGGCACCGGCTTCATGCCCTCAGCGCCAGACGAGCAGGAAAAGCTCAGCCAGTCGCTGATCGCCGCCATGATCGGGGCGGCCAAGGCCGATGGCCATGTGACGGATGAAGAGCGCGCCCGTATCGGTGATGCGTTGTCCAAACTGACCCTCGCCGGTGACCAGCGCGCTTTCATCGAAGAAGAGCTCGCAAAGCCGCTCGACGTCGGTGCGATTGCCGCCATGGCGACAAGCGAAGAGCACAAGATCGAGCTTTACGCCGCTTCGCTCATCGCCGTTGATCCGGAAGGGCCCGCCGAGAAAGGCTATCTGGCCATGCTCGCGGCGCGCCTCGACCTCGATCCGCAACTGGTGGCGCATCTGCACGCCAATGCCGATCGCTTGCTTTCCGACGAAGGTTAGCCGGCGGGCTATACGCGTCTCGACCATTGCCAACGCACGTCAAAACGTGAGAACCACCACCTACTCTCAATCATGCGTGCGATAGGTGCATGGAACTGCTTGAACTGGTGGCCCAAACGGTGCTGGTTGGCCTGCTGGCCGGCTGGCTTGTGATCGGCGCCTACGAAAACTGGCGCGCGCCAGACGTGAATCTCGATCTCATTCGCGACGTCTGCTCCATGGAGAGCATCGAGCGCGAGATGCCGGGCGTGTATGCGCTGGTGAAGCGTAACAAGGTCACCTCCGAGGGCCTGCATACGGGCATGTTCCGCCTGATCGTGCTGTTCGAAACGCTTGTTGCTGCCGGCCTTGTCGTTGGCACGTTGCTGCTCGGACTTTCCGTTTTTGGCGCTTTCGACGCCACCGCCGCCCAGGTCGTGGCCGGCTGGTCGGTTCTCGGCTTCACCCTGATCTGGGGCATGTTTCTGGTGGGTGGCAACTGGTTCCACTACTGGGTCTCACACAAGAGCACCCAGCACACCCTTTACTTCATGACCTTCTGGGGCATTCTCACGCTGGGAATTCTGCTGTGATCCGTACCGTTTTGCCGGCCCTTGCCCTGTTGATAGTGGGCAGCGTTGCCCAGGCTGAGAACTGGCGGGTCTCTACTCTGCCGGCAGCCTCACCCAACATGTTTGCCGAGCGATGCGAGCGAGCACCACAGGGCCTGCCAGATGGTTGCGTGGCCCGCGGGTCCGGCGATGTGCAAGCTGCGTGGTACACCGAGCCCACAGATCGCTATCGCCATGCCATCCTGGGCGATGCTCTGGAGGCCGGAGCACTCACCATAAGGCTCGCAAACGGCGCCCAGACGACCTTCCGCCTGCCTCAGGATCAGGTGTTTGAAGACCGCACGCCCCGCCTTGCCGATCTGGATGGCGATGGGCGCACCGAGATCATCACCATCCGCGCCTCGACCCGCCTTGGCGGATCGGTTGCCGTCTTTGGCGTGCGCGGTGAGACCTTGGTGGAGATCGCCGCAACGCCCTATATCGGCCGCTCCAACCGTTGGCTCAACATCGCTGGGATGGCAGACTTTCTGGGCCGTGGCGACCTTCAGATCGCCTTTGTTGAAACCCCGCACATTGGCGGCACCTTGAAACTCGCCACCTTCGATGGCCACCGCCTGCAAGTGGTGGCCCGGGCCGGCGGCTTCTCCAATCATGAGATCCGCTCGCGCGAACAGCGTCTGTCCGCCGTGGCCGATATCGATGGCGACGGCCGCATGGACCTCGCCCTGCCGGACGCTCGGCGCACGCATTTGCGGCTGGTGCGCTTTGCGGCCGGTCGCATTGAAAACATTGCATCGGTTCCTCTGCCCGCTTCTGTGGTGCAACCAGTTGCAAGCGAAGGCTCAGAGAACAGTCTTCGTTTCCTTGCGGGACTTGCCAATGGGGCGGTGATATCGGTTGCACGAGATCGCTGACTTCTTCACAAGATCGGCCAAACGTCCTAAAGACGGGCCACACATCAACCATCCCCAGTCAACGCGCCAAACCGCCAATGGGGACCCACTTGCTGGGCATAAGGAAACGCCGCCATGGATACGATCAGCCACTACATTCAAGGGTCCCAGACGAACGGCTCCGCCGACGGTTACCAGCCGGTCTTCAATCCGGCGACCGGTGAGACGCCCCGTCAGGTGGCGCTCGGTGGTGCAGCTGACATCCAGGCAGCCGTGGACGCCGCAAAGGCAGCTTTCCCGTCCTGGTCGACCACGCCCAGCCTGCGACGCGCGCGCGTTCTCGACCGCTTCAAGACCATTCTTTGGAGCCGCATGGATGAGCTGGCGGAAGCCATCTCCAAAGAGCACGGCAAAACCCATGATGACGCGCTCGGCGAAGTAACGCGCGGCATCGAAGTGGTGGAGTTCGCCGTCGGCGCGCCGCACCTTCTGAAGGGCGAGTTTTCTGAAACCGTCGGCACGGGCGTCGACAGCTATTCCCTGCGCCAGCCGCTCGGTGTTGTGGCCGGCATCACGCCGTTCAATTTCCCCGCCATGGTGCCGATGTGGATGTTTCCCATTGCGATTGTCACCGGCAACACCTTCATCCTGAAGCCGTCCGAACGTGATCCGTCTGCTTCCATGCTAATGGCTGGGTGGCTGAAAGAGGCCGGTCTGCCCGATGGCGTGTTCAACATCGTGCAGGGCGGCAAGCCGGCGGTGGATGCGATCCTTCAGCATCCCGACATCAAGGCCGTTTCGTTCGTGGGTTCCACGCCGATCGCGCAATACATCTACACCCAGGGCACGGCGCACGGGAAACGTGTGCAGGCGCTCGGTGGTGCCAAGAACCACATGGTCATCATGCCCGATGCCGATCTGGATATGGCCGCCTCCGCGCTCATGGGCGCAGCCTTCGGGTCAGCCGGCGAGCGATGCATGGCGATTTCCGTCGCTGTTCCGGTGACCGACGCTGTTGCTGATGCGCTCGTCGACAAACTGGCACCAAAGATCGAAGCCCTGAAGATCGGCCCGCATTCCGACAAATCCGCCGAGATGGGCCCGCTGGTCACCAAAGAGCATCTGGCCAAGGTCAAAACCTATGTCGACCAGGGCGAGAAAGAAGGCGCGAAGATCGTCGTCGATGGCCGCGACTTCAAACAGACCGCTCAAGGCTATGAAGACGGCTTCTACATGGGCGGCACCCTGATCGATAACGTCACGCCCGACATGTCGATCTGGAAAGAAGAAATCTTTGGACCCGTCCTGTCGATGGTCCGCCGTGACAGCTTCAAGGATGCCGTCGACCTCATCCACAATCACTCCTACGCCAACGGCGTTGCTGTGTTCACCCGCGATGGTGATGTGGCCCGTGGTTTTGTGGAAGACATTGAAGTTGGCATGGTCGGCGTCAACGTGCCGATCCCTGTGCCGATGGCCTTCCACTCCTTCGGTGGCTGGAAGGCGTCCTCCTTTGGAGATCACGCCATGTATGGCCTGGAAGGTTTTCGCTTTTACACGCGGCTGAAAACGGTTACGTCGCGCTGGCCCTCAGGCATGCGCACTGATCCGGAGTTCACCATGCCGACCCTGGGCTAGTAGGTAAGACACTTATCGATCCCAACGACCCAGTGTAACCAAGCGTTTCATGACCTCCCCCACCGTTTCTGATCTCATCCTCACCATTTCCTGTCCCGACCGGAAAGGCATTGTGGGGGCGGTGGGCAACTCCATCACCGCCCAGGACTGCAATATTGTCGAGAGCGCTCAGTTCTTCGACGATAAGTCCGGCGGCTTCTTTATGCGCATTCGGCTGACGCCACCCAACGGCCATGGGCCGGAGGCGTTCACGCGCGGATTCGAGCCGGTGGCGACCGCCTATGACATGGCGTTCGATGTCATGGATGTGTCGGTGAAGCCGCGCGTCATCCTGATGGTGTCGAAATTCGGCCATTGCCTGAACGACCTTCTTTATCGCTCGCAAGTCGGCCAATTGCCGATGGATCTGGTCGCTGTGGTTTCTAACCATGAAACATGGCGGCGCCGGGTCGAGGCGGAGGACATCCCTTTTGTCCATCTGCCGATGACAAAAGAAAACAAAACCGAGCAGGAAGCGGAACTAAAGGCACTGATCGAGCGCGAAAGCGTCGATCTGGTTGTGCTTGCCCGCTACATGCAGATCCTCTCCGATGACCTCTCGCGCACGCTTGAAGGCCGGGTGATCAACATCCACCATTCCTTCCTGCCAAGCTTCAAAGGCGCCCGGCCCTATCACCGTGCCCATGATCGCGGGGTGAAGCTGGTGGGTGCGACCGCGCACTATGTGACGCCGGAATTGGATGAAGGTCCAATCATCGAGCAGGACGTTATCCGTGTTGATCACTCGATGACCTCCGACCAGTTGGTGGCTGCCGGCCGCGATGTGGAAAGTCAGGTTCTGGCGCGCGCCGTGCTATACCATTTGGAGCGGCGGATTTTGATCAACGACCAGAAGACGGTCGTCTTCCGCTAGACCCACCGGAACGGGCCGGCACGCCTGTCGCGCTTAATCGGTGAGTGAACAAAAGATGGGAGGACCGCGCATGGCGCACGATACCGCCATCGCCGAGCCTGTTACCACGCAAACGGGAAACTGGCTGGAGCATTTCCCCGGCCTTGCTGCGCTGGATGAGTCGGTGCGCACCACGCTGGTTGAGCGGGCACGCACGGTTCACATCAAAGAAGGCACGGTCCTTTTCGGTCAGGGCAAGGAACCACAATCGCTCCTTCTTCTGACCGAAGGCACGGTACGGGTGCAAAAGGTCGCCGAAAGCGGCCGGGAAATCGTGCTCTACCGCGTGTCCGGCGGCGAAAGCTGCATCCTCACCTCAGCATGCCTTCTGGCCTATGAAGGCCCGGCCGCCGAGGGCATCGCGGAAACCGAGATCGAGGCTGTGGCGATCCCCCGTCCGGTGTTTGAGGAACTCATTTCCGGCTCTGATACCTTCCGTCAGTTTGTGTTTGCCGCCTACGCCAAGCGTTTGACCGACTTGTTCATGGTCATCGACGATGTCGCCTTTCAACGTATCGACCTGCGATTGGCCCAGCGGCTTCTCGATCAGGCCGATGAGCAAGACACGCTGACGACCACGCACCAAAAGCTGGCGACGGAGTTGGGGACGGCCCGTGAAGTCATCTCACGCCAGCTTCAGGAGTTTCAGCGTCGGGGCTGGGTGCGGCTGACCCGAGGGCGCATCGCCTTGACGGATCGTCCTGCTGTCCTAAGGTTCTCCCAAGGGTAAGCCGGCAAAGATTTTTGCCGTTTTGGAATTGACACTGCGGCATTTTACCTTTCTTGAAAACAATATCAGCATGTGCTTGTCCTCTTTTGGTGCGGTGCACCATAGGAACTGATCTAGGTCATATCGATCCTTAGCCGGCTTTGGCATGGCACCGCGTGACCCCGGCAAATCCGCATTTGAACGTCAGCCGGACACATCATCATCCGCCTCCCGGAGTAAGCAACGCAATGGATATCCGCCCCGTCACCGACACATTCGCTGTCAGTCCGCAAATCGAAGTGGGCGATTTAGATACCGTCGCGGCCGCTGGCTATCAGACCATCATCTGCAACCGTCCCGACGATGAGGAGCCGGGCCAGCCGGCAATTGCAGCCGTAACGGCCCGCAGCGAAGAGCTTGGGATGGCCGTGCATTTCATTCCCATCGCATCCGGCATGTTCGGCCCGCAGCACGTGGCCCAGATGGCCGAAGCTGTCAGCAATGCCGAAGGAAAAGTGCTGGCCTATTGCCGCTCCGGTACACGTTCCATCATGCTGTGGGCCTTCAATGAGGTGCGCCATCGCCCGCGCGATGAGGTATTGGAGCTGACGTCGAAAGCCGGCTACGACCTCTCCCAGCAGCTTTAGGCCGGGCCAGCTACCGCTCCGGGCAAAGCGCCGCCATCATCGCATTGTGGGCCGCAAGGTCACGCAGGAAGCCTTCATAACCATCCGGCAGACCATCGAATCGCGCCAGGGGTGCGCGCAGATGCGCACGTGTTTCGTCACTGACGCGAATGGGGTGCAAAGCACACACGAACGTTGCCTCGCCCACACCGTCGCGCCTTCCGGTTTCGCAGGCCGCCAGAAGGCCGCTAGAGCCGATCAACAAGAGCGCTAAGATCGGTTTCATTGGCGATCTCCCGTTCGATCCTAGCCCGGGCGTTTTCGATGGCGCGCTTTTGCTCCGCACGGTCCTGCCGGATCGCAGCCTGGTGCCGTTTTTGGCGATCTGACCAGCGGTCAAATCGATCGAGCAGCACGCCAAAAAGGGACGCGACAAGAGCGGCGGCGAGTTCAATCATTGCGCAGGTTCCGGCTCGGTCGCCCAGTGCAGCACGTCTGGTCCCAGATGCGCACGGATGAGCCGATCAAGCGCATCGTCTGTCAGCACAAAATGGTCGAGTGCATCGGGCATCAGCTGTTCCAGGTAGATCGCGGTCTCCGCGATCAGTCGGCTTTCAATGTCAATGGTCGTATGTTCACGCGCTTCAGTCTTCACCAGAGACACGGCGTGTCGGACCCCGCGCGCAATGGCCCCTTGCAGGGCTTCGGCATGGTCGCGGTCGATCTCCAATCCAATCCAGCGCGAAAGGCGCGAGGCGAGCCAGCCAACAAGCGCGCTGGCGACCGCGATAAGGGCGGTTTCCACAAAGGGTGCCAGCGAGTCGATAACCCAGCCGACATCAACGCTTGTCGCGGCCAGCGCGGAGGAGGGCAGGGTAACGAAGCCCGCAAAAGCGAAGACCACCAGCGGGGGCAAACAAGGATTGCGATGAGACATGGCGTTTCCTCAGGATGATGAGCGGGAGGGCCAGCGCAGGCCAAGCAGTTTGCTGCGTGGATAGCGGGCACGGGTGACAGCGTTGGATTGATTGCCGCCCAGAATGGTGAGGTGCGTGGCATCTTCGCCGACGACGAGGCCGACATGGCCCTGCCAATTCGACCGGCCACGGCGGAAAACCGCGACCGCGCCCCGTTTGGGCTGCTGAAGGGGCTCGCCCCACGCGAGGAATGATCGGGCTGTCAGCTTGCCGGTGGTCGGCAGGCGGCAGGCGGCCATGACGGCATTGATAAAGGCAGCGCACCAGGGCGTTTCATCGTCGCGGATACCGCCAAAGCCAGCCTTGGCGAAAAACCGAACAACTGCCGGATTGTGCCGCCGGCCCGGCCATTCCTGCGTGCCAAGATGGCGCTCGGCCTCGCGCAACCATGCTGGATCGGCCATGGGGCAACACTCCCTTTGCAAATGGGCCCCTGGTTGGGGTGTGCAGGGAGTGTCAGTCAGAAGAGCAGGGTGGGGATAAGTAGCACGCTATCCAAGCGCGCTAGATCGCAAAGCCCTTGGCCGGTTCAGCCTCAGGGTCGGCAAAACCGGGCATATCTTCCTCAATAGCAAGCTCACCGCTTTCCAGTGCTGAACCGGTCAGGTCTTCCAGAGAGGGTGTGGGGAAGGCAGGTTTCTTTTCGATCTCAAGGCGTGGCTTGGGGCCGAAATAGTCATCGGTTTTCAGGAAGGGCCGCGGGTTGAGAAAGGTGTCGACGATGCGTTGATAGAGCGCTTTGGACGAGCAAGGCTTGAGCAGAATATCGTTCACCCCCAGCCGCATCGCCTCGCGCGCTCGCGTTTCCGTCGAGTACCCGGTGATCATGATGATCGGCACATAGGCCAGCGGATGGTCAGGCTTGCGGATCAGCCGCACAAGCTGTGAGCCATCCAGCACCGGCATTTCCCAATCAATGATCAGAAGGTCGATGGCGTTGGTGTTCAGCCGCTCGATCGCGTCCGCACCGTCATTGGCCTCGATGACATCGCGAATGCCGAATCCGCCCAGCATCGCCCGGATCAGGCGACACATATGCACATTGTCATCCACGACAAGTGCGCGCAGATCGGACATGTCATACATACAAAAACTCGGTCGGTACGCGCGATTGGGGTCGGTTCTGACCCGCAAGCACTAAAGCAAATATCCTTGAACAAAGCGTTAGTGATCGCGCGCCAATTGCACGCAGTTTCAATGCCTTACCTTAGGATGTAGGTGATTTTGATACACGCATAGGGATGTGAAACAGGCGCAGCAAGAAGGGCGCTGTCAGCGCAATAAGCAGGAAGCGCGCAAGATGATGGGCAGCAACAAAGGCCGGGTCGAGGTCGAGCGCAAAGGCCAGCACCACCATCACCTCCAGGCCGCCGGGTGCGAGGGCTAGGATGAGCTTCATAAGATCGAGCCCGGTGATCCAAGAGGCGAAAATGGCAATCGATGCGGCAAGCCCGGCACTCAGCACGAAGCTGACCAGCGAAACCCAAACGACGCTGCCAAGCTGCGACCAGCTTGTTCCGGTAAAGCGCGAGCCGACCAGCGTGCCAAGGATGACGAACCCGGCAACCG
>ERZ1740060.65-NODE-65-length-98186-cov-24.217566_pt1 | contig 98186 bp, 88 predicted proteins | sample MGYA00581743_ERZ1740060 | MGnify/ENA primary metagenome ERZ1740060 (study PRJEB43018, sample SAMN04849235) | marine metagenome | isolation source: floating plastic debris | place: Pacific Ocean | collected 2008-08-27 | study: EMG produced TPA metagenomics assembly... | reverse complement strand
CGGGATTTGAGCCGGTTCGCTCGAAAGACCCAGGGGGAAAGGAAGAGGGAAAGGGAGATCTAAAGATTAGGGGTCTAGCATTGCCACATCTCAAAATTATTTCGCTCTTCAGTTGAGTGGCTAGCTCGGTAGAGTTGCTGAATGCAGTTAGATTTGGTTATTACTCCGGCTGTTCTCTCCTTACTGAAGCCGGTCATAGATAGTCACCCTGGATCGGCTGATACCTTCGCTTGCGAAGAATCCTCAGACGTCATAGTTACCTGTCTACCGGAGCATTTGAACGCGTACTGATACTGGAGCCGCCGCGAATGGGCTCCAGTCGTTTCTAGGGAAATAGGCACAGGACTTTGCCCTGTATTTGGGTCAAAGGCAACAGGCCAAACTGTTTGCTGTCTTGGCTCTCGTCAGCGTTGTCTCCCTGCAAATAGCAACGACCATCAGTTTCCACAAACAGGACACGTTTGATGATGCGAAGGTCTGGCTCGTAGGGATGAGAGGCGATGACAATTTCATTGGGCAGAGGTAACTGCTGCTGATAAGCGGATGGGTTGATCAACACCTCTTGGGGAGGGTGTAGCAGAGGCATCATGGAATTGCCGGTAATACGATAGCGACGATAGCGGCGCAACAGCCAAAGCAGCACATCCACCATGGTCGAGTGACGAAGAGAGTTTTTCATTGATTCAGAATTAGGCATAAAAAAAGCGATCGCCTCCACAACGATCGCTTCTAAGAGAAAAGTTAATGGATGCTAGCTAGCGGTATACCAGGTGACATCACGGCTCTTAGTGGCCCAAAACATGTTGTGAATCTTTTCGACCGCTGCCATCAACTCTTGAGTATGTTGAGCACTCACTTCCACCTTACAAGCGGAGCAGAGCTTGGTAGCTTTCCAAAAAGTGTCATGCAAATCGGGAAATTGCTCAAGGTGTTGAGGCTTGAAGTAGTCTGTCCACAAGATCAACAGCTCATCTTTGGTAATCTGAGCCTGCTCTTCTTTGATGGCAACGTAGCGAGAAAAGGTGTTTTCGTACGCGGGGTCACCTGGCTTAGCCTCAAGGTCGAGCAGCTTTTTGGTCATGCTAACGACGGCTTCAGCCGCGACACGAGCCGAGGAAGGGTCATAAACACCACAGGGACCGTCGCAGTGGGCGCTCACTATGGGCGCAGGAAACTGACCTTGGAATTTAGAAATAATTTGCTTCAGCATGTGCCTTGCTTTGTGTTGGTTTTCAAGCGCGTAGCAATACATTAGGTGATGTAACGACCAACCAACTGCCATTCGAAGCTACGGCTCTGAATGCCTTTGGCTTGAACGATAGCAGGTGGATCACACTCTCACATAGTAAACATTTTTAGAGACGTGCGGTCAAGGCTACCAAGGCCGCAAAAAATGTCTGCCGGAGGGAGTACCGCCCGGTAGCTGGTTCCGGCAGTGGCTGAAGATAGTACATTTGTCAGAATAGTGTATTGCCTGGCAGGGAGAATGCTGATGAGAGGGTTTTGCCGATCGCTAGTTGGCCTGGGAATTTTAGCGATCTCTGGATGTGTATTGCCTGGAATAGACAATCTGCCCTTGCCTACCAGCGTAGAGCCTACACGCTTGCCCCCCTGCGTTGATGATGATTGCAACTGCGGTGATTTTCGCGATCAGCCGCTGGCACAACTCGTGTTGGAATCATTTGCAGACGATCCGTTTGTGCTTGATCGGGATGGTAATGGGGTGGCCTGTGAAGCATTACCACCGGTTTCAGCAGGGCTGGAACCGGCCACACAAACGTCTGAGAATGTACATCTCACGTTGGGTAATCCGAGCAACGCTGGCGGGGAGAATTTAAACAACTACTTACTAGAGAGGGCGCAATATGCGCTGTCTTACAACGGTGATCGCGGTGTGGCGAATTGGGTAAGCTGGCACCTCAGCGCCGATTGGTTGGGCAGTACTGAGCGACAAGACAACTTTCGGCAAGATGGCGGCTTACCCACTGGCGTCTATCAGGTGACGCCCAATGACTATCGCAATACCGGATATGACCGAGGCCATATCGTGCCCTCTGGCGATCGCACCCGGAGCCCGCAAGATAACTCAGTCACCTTTTTGATGACAAACATTTTGCCGCAGGTACCGGAAAACAATCGAGGAGTTTGGCGTGAGCTAGAGGAATATAGCCGTGACCTCGTCGATCAGTTTGATCAGGAATTATTTATCATCGCCGGGGGGTACGGTGTACAGGCGCGGCTGGCGGAAGGACGAGTCACCGTACCGTCACGCTTGTGGAAAGTAATCGTCGTTTTAGATCCGGGTCAAAGCCTAGCTGATGTTGATTTGAGCACACCCGTGATTGTGGTCGATATGCCCAATGGCGATGTGATGGGGACTGACTGGCGAGCTTATCAAACCACCGCTGATCGCTTAGAACTGGCAACTGGCTATGATCTACTGTCTTTGGTGCCAGTAGAAATTCAAGCGGTTTTAGAAGCCTCTGTCTATGCGATCCCAGGTCGTCAATAGGGCAGTCCTCAGGCAAACATTTATCCCCTTCAGATATTGTCTTCAATCAGTTGGGACGTCACTGGTCAATTTTGACGGGAAGTTGCCCATCACTCAGCGAGTCCGGCACCGGCAGGCTCAGGGAGATGGAATGCTGGAAAAACTTTTTTTCGCCTCAACGCGGTACTGCAAATCTAAAACGAGAATTGAGAATTGCTAGTAGGCTTTCAGACAGTTCAGAGTAAGCATCCACCTGCCAGTAAGATGGGGAGGCTGTTTGCCTGGAGGTAATCACGTGGTTGACCGTCAAAAGCTGTACGAAGGGAAGGCTAAAATCCTCTATGCGACTGACAATCCCGAGGTTTTGATCAGCTATTTTAAGGATGATGCCACCGCGTTTAATGCTCAAAAGCGGGGCCAAATTACTGATAAAGGGAAGCTGAACTGCGCGATCGCTACTCATCTATTTAAAGTACTCGCAGCGGCGGGTATTCCAACTCATTGGCTCGAAACGCCGAACGAGCGCGAAATGCGAGTGCAGGCGATCAAGATTATCCCCCTCGAAGTCGTAGTTAGAAATCTTGCGGCGGGCAGTCTTTGCCAACAAACCGGACTCGATTTAGGAACACCGCTAGAGCCTCCTTTAGTAGAGTTCTATTACAAAAATGATGACTTGGGCGATCCGTTACTGACCCGCGATCGCATCAAAGCGATGAATCTCGCAGACGAGGCACAAATCGAAACGTTGGTTCGTCTAGCGGAGCAAATCAACCAAGTTTTGCAAGACTTTTTTCAACAGTGTCAAATCACCCTGGTTGATTTCAAACTCGAATTTGGTTTGAATCATCAAAATCAAATTATTTTGGCCGACGAAATCAGTCCAGATACCTGTCGCCTTTGGGATCAATCTGAAACCAGCCTTTCTGATCGCATTTTAGACAAAGATCGATTTCGAAAAGATTTAGGTCAAGTGGCCGAAGCCTACCAAAAAGTGCTTCAAAGAATTTTGGCCCAAGGAAGCTTATCCTAGTTCACCCGATGCGGTAAAATCTTTCCGTTTGTGGCCAAGGTTAGCAAAAAGCAATCGAAACCCGATGACTTTCGCAGCTTTTAAGCTTTACCCGTGTTCTCTTATTCACTCTAGCTGTTGCACACATGCGCCAAACCCCTAGCCTCGTCGCTCTCCTGACCCTTTCGGCAACCTTGGGAATTGCTTCTCAAGCGCATGGCGAAACGCTGTCGCCCCCGGCCAATGAGGCCAATGTTCGCGCCGTGGGAGTCGCTGAGTTGGTCACAGACGCGGCTAGCGCTGACGAATTGGCCGCCCGAGAGAGACCGAACAACACGGCCATCACTTCAACCGTGATCGAATATTTTGAGTCGCAGCCGCAGCTGAGCGACTCAGAGAGCAGTCCGGAGAACCGGGCCACTGATGAGGCCGCAGATCGGCAGTCTGAGCAGCGGGAAGCCGGGGCGGGAGCTTTGCCACTGTCGCCGATCAAAGCCTCTGCGACCAGCGCTACGATTCATCAGCTAAACCAGCAGCTCTTGCTAACGGAAGAGTCCGCCACCGAGTCTAGCCAAGGGCTCGAAAGCGAGCTTACAGAAATTGCCCAGGCAGAGGACGATACCCCAGCCGAGACCGACCCGGCAGCGCCAGATGACGAGGAAGCGGAGGACAGTGACGAAGACGCCGAGGAGTCGGAGCCGGAGGCAGCTACCGAAACTCAGGTGCTCGTGGGAGAAGTCGCCGTGACCGCATCGGATGGCGAGCCGATTGACCCTGAATTAGAAGATACGGTTTACAACGCGATTGATACGCGACCGGGGGAAACCACAACGCGATCGCAAATTCAGCAAGACATTAATAATGTGTTCGCTACTGGTTTCTTTGCCAATGTGCGCGCTGTACCTTTGGATACACCCTTGGGGGTACGCGTCACCTTCGTCGTTGATCCCAACCCAGTGCTCAGTCAGGTCGAGGTCGAGGGTAGCGAAGTCTTGCCGACGGAGGTAGTCGACGATATCTTTTCGCCTCAATACGGCGAAATCATCAACCTTTTAGATTTTCAAGATGGCATTTTAGAGCTCAACAACTGGTACCAGGAAAACGGTTATGTGCTGGCGCAAGTCATTGCCGCCCCGCAAGTAGGTGAAGATGGCGTAGTCACCCTACAGGTCGCCGAAGGGGTGATTGAAGACATCACCGTTCAGTTTATGAACGAGGAAGGACTCGTCGTTGATGAAGACGGCAACCCCATCCAGGGTAAAACTCGAGATTTCATCGTTTTGAGGGAATTTCAGACTGAGCCAGGTGACGTCTTCCAACAAAATCAGATTCAATCAGACCTGCAGCAGGTATTTGGCCTCGGAATTTTTGACGACGTGACGCTGACGCTCAACCCCGGTCAAAAAGATCCGCGCAATGTCGATGTCACCGTCAACGTCATCGAGCGGAATACCGGCTCGGTAGCTGCCGGTGTGGGTTTCAACTTTACGGGCGACTTGTTTGGCACCCTCAGCTACCGCCAAGACAACTTTGGCGGCAACAACCAAAAGTTTTCGGCAGAGGCCCAGCTCAGCTTCCGCGATATTTTGTTTGATGTCAGCTTTACCGATCCTTGGATTGGGGGTGACCCCTATGGCACCTCTTACACCGTGAGCGGGTTTGGGCGCCGCTCCGTTTCCCTCGTGTTTGATGGCGGCGACAACGAAATTGATTTGGACAACGGCGATCGCGTCCGAGTGCTGCGATTTGGCACGGGGGTGACCTTCCGGCGACCCTTGGGCAACGGCTGGGATGCTTCGCTAGGCACGCTGTATCAGCGCGTCCGCACAACAGACGCCGATGGCAATACCGTTACCGAAGATGCCGCCAACAATCCGCTCACGGCCAGCGACTCAGGCGCTGATGACTTGTGGACAGTGCAGTTTGGGGTGGTACAAGATTTACGCAATGATCCCTTTGCGCCCACGAGTGGCTCGGTCTTGCGATTGGGCACCGAGCAGTCGATTCCCCTCGGCAGCGGCAGCATCTTCTTCAACCGGCTGCGCGCCAGCTATAGCTACTACGTGCCAGTCTCGTTCTTGAATTTCGGTGAAGGCCCCCAGGCGATCGCCATTAATGTGCAAGGCGGCAGTATCATCGGCGATTTCCCCCCTTACGAAGCTTTCTCGATCGGCGGCACCAACTCCGTTCGCGGCTATGAAGAAGGGGATGTCGGCACCGGCCAGAGCTACCTGCAGGCCTCGATTGAATATCGCTTTCCCCTCTTTTCTTTCTTAGGCGGGGCGCTGTTTTTGGATGCGGGCACCGATCTGGGTACGGGGGACAACGTGCCAGGCTCACCAGGGCCGGATCGCGGCAAGCCCGGCAGTGGTTTTGGCTACGGCGCTGGGGTCCGGGTGCAAACGCCGCTGGGCCCCATTCGAGTTGACTATGGCTTTAGCGATCAAGGCGATGGCCGACTACACTTTGGTATCGGCGAGCGGTTTTAAGCCATGACCCAGGCAATTTCGTCAGGAATGGTCAAACCAGATCACCCCCGGTCACAGCAATGTACGTTAAGGGCCGCTGTGAGCCAAGCGGGCGTGGGGTTGCACTCGGGTGCCGAAACCCAAGTGCAGGTTTTACCCGCAGCCGCCAACACGGGTCGGTTTTTTGTGCGGACTGATCTACCCGGTAGCCCCACCGTGCCAGCCCAGGTTAATGCGGTTAAGCAAACGTTACTGTCAACGGAGTTGGCGGCTCAGGATGCCACTGTGCGCACCGTTGAACATTTGCTAGCCGCCCTCATCGGGCTGGGTATCGATAATGCGCGGATTGAAATTAACGGCCCGGAAGTGCCCCTGATGGATGGTTCTGCCCAAGTTTGGGTCAGCGCGCTGCAAGCGATGGGTCAACAAACCCAGTCGGCAGACCGGCCCGTCTGGAAAATCACCCACCCGATCTGGGTGCGCGATCAGGATGCGTTTGTGGTCGCCATGCCAGCCGACACCCCCCGACTCACCTACGGCATTGATTTTGAGTTACCGGCGATCGGCAACCAGTGGTATAGCTGGTCACCTGCGACCTCATCGTTTGCCCAGGAAGTTGCCCCCGCTCGCACCTTTGGCTTAGCGCATCAAATTGAATACCTGAGAACGCAGGGCCTGATCAAAGGCGGCAGTTTGGAGAACGCCCTGGTGTGCGATCGCGACGGCTGGGTTAACCCCCCCCTGCGATTTGAAAACGAACCCGTTCGCCACAAGCTGCTGGACTTGCTAGGTGACCTCAGCCTGCTGGGGACGCTACCGACGGCCCACATCATGGCTTACAAAGCCAGCCATCATTTGCATGTGCAACTGGCTAAAGCACTTTTAGACAGCACCCAGCCTGGTTAGGATGCACCTCAGGTGGGAGAATTAACAAAGATTTTAGGCAATCAACAGGATTCGGCTGTCAAAGTCGATTGCGAAGGAACCGATGACAACAGTAGTCAGCACCAACTCAACTCAAAACACCGCTTCGACGCCGCTGGCAGTAGAGGCAGCGAGTTCTGAAAAAACCACCTTTACGACTGAAGAAATTCAGCAACTCTTACCCCATCGCTATCCGTTTGCGCTAGTTGATCGGATAATCGATTACGTGCCTGGGGAGCAAGCTACCGGGATTAAAAACGTCACGTTTAATGAGCCCCAATTTCAAGGTCATTTTCCCGGACGGCCGATTATGCCAGGCGTCTTAATCGTCGAAGCGATGGCTCAAGTGGGGGGCATCGTCTTGACTCAGCTACCGGGCATTGATGGCCTATGTATGTTTGCGGGCATCGATAAAGTGCGCTTTCGTCGACCCGTGGTGCCCGGTGATCAACTCGTGATGACTGTAAACCTGCTCACAGTCAAACGACAGCGATTTGGCAAAATGCGAGCACGCGCAGAAGTTGACGGTCAGCTAGTGTGTGAAGGGGAACTGATGTTCTCTGTGGTTGATTGAACTCGCCCATAATTTTTGAATAATGACTGTGCGTCTTACTGATATTCGGGGTTCCGGAGGCATGTCCTTGACTAGGCTTATCCATCCAACAGCTGTGATTCATGGGGGGGCAACGCTTCATCCCACAGTTAAAGTTGGTCCTTATGCTGTCATCGGCGAAAAAGTTACTATTGGCCCCAACACCGACATTGGGGCCCATGTGGTGATTGATGGCCATACGGAAATTGGCGCTAACAACCAGATTTTTCCAGGCGCGGTGATTGGTATCGAACCGCAGGATTTGAAGTATGACGGCTCGATTAGTCTGGTCAAGATTGGCGACAACAACCGCATTCGAGAATATGTGACAATCAACCGGGCCACCCATGCAGGGGAAGCCACCGTGATTGGCGACGACAATCTTTTGATGGCTTACGTGCATGTCGCCCACAACTGCATCATCGCCAATCAAGTCATTATCGCCAATGCTGTGGCCTTAGCCGGGCATGTCGAAATCGAATCCAACGCGGTCATCGGCGGCGTCTTAGGCATTCACCAGTTTGTGCATATCGGGCGATTTGCCATGCTGGGGGGAATGAGTCGTATTGATCGCGATGTGCCGCCGTATATGGTGGTCGAAGGCAACCCGTGCCGCGTGCGGGGCTTAAACACCGTAGGGCTGCGGCGATCAGGCCTGACCGATCTCGAAGAGGGACGCCTCTATCGCGAACTCAAAGAGGCCTATCGCGCGCTCTACCGTTCCAATCGCCCGCTCAAAGCAGCGCTGGTTGATCTCGCCGCTTGGTCAGCCAACAATGACCATGTCAAACATCTGCAAACCTTTTTGCACACCTCATCGAGCGAACCGAAGCGACGCGGTCCGATGGTGGGAGGCAGCAAGAAAACGAGCGCTGACGGAGAATGATCGTGGCTCAGCACGAAGCCGCTGCTGCAGATAAGGCGCTACATATTTTTATCAGCACGGGAGAAGTCTCGGGCGATTTGCAGGGCAGCTACTTAATCCAGGCTTTGCGTCGCCAAGCCCAAACTCTGGGCCTATCGTTGCGCGTCTCTGGGCTGGGGGGGCCGCGAATGATCGCCGCTGGGGCTAACTTAGTGGGTGACACCACCCCCATCGGTTCGGTGGGGATTTTGGAGGCGCTGCCCTACCTGCTGCCCAACTGGAAAATTCAGCGGCGAGTGCAAAGATTCTTTCAGCAAGAGGCGATCGACCTCACGATCTTTTTGGACTACATGGGGCCAAATTTAGGCCTGGGCACGTTTTTGCTCGATCGCTTTCCTGACTTGCCCACCGCCTACTACATTGCGCCGCAGCAGTGGGTCTGGGCTTTTAGTGAGAAAGATACTGAGCAGGTGGTGCGCATCGCCGACCAGATGGTGGCAGTGTTTCCGCAGGAAGCGAAGTTTTATCGCGACTATGGTGCCAAAGTCAGCTATTTTGGCCATCCCTTAGTGGACAAACTAGCCCAGTCGCCAAATCGACTGGCAGCCCGCCAACACTTGGGACTCTCGGAAACAGCCCCAGTCATCACGTTGCTGCCAGCCTCTCGTCAGCAAGAAGTGAAATATGTGCTGCCACTTTTATTGGCAGTCGCGGAGAAGATACAGGCAACTCAGCCCACCGTCGAATTTTTAGTGCCGATATCAATGGGTAAGTTACGCCCGGCTATTGAGACGGCGATCGCCCGCTCTGGCGTCAAGGCCCGCCTAATCGAAGGAGACAGCCTGCCCGCGATCGCTGCAGCTGACCTCGTGCTCAATAAATCGGGCACCGCCAACCTAGAAGTGGCTCTACTGAACGTGCCCCAGGTCGTCGTATATCGCTTAAACCCCATCACGGCTCGCATCGGCTACTATCTGCTGCGACTGCGAATTGAGTATGTCTCACCAGTGAATCTGTTTTTAAATCAGGCGATCGTGCCCGAGTTTATTCAATGGGAAGCCACCGTAGAAGACGTGACAGCCACAGCCCTGAAGCTGCTCACCGATACCGCCGCTCGACAAACCATGCTGGATAGTTACGCTGAGCTACGCGCCGCCATGGGCAAGCCGGGCGTATGCGATCGCGTCGCGTCCCATCTTTTAGAGTTTGCCCTCAAACAAAAACACTTAGGTGCCGCTAATCCTAGCTTGGCGGATTGAGCAACGGCCCCTCGGTGCCAAAAATCAAAAGCGCCGCTGATATTTCTATCAGCGGCGCTTTTGAAGTTGCTTCAATTGTGGGCTAGTAATTAGCCGACAATTTCAGGCGCCTCAAGGATGGCCAGATCGAGGGGGAAGTTGTGAGCATTACGCTCATGCATGACTTCCATACCCAGGTTTGCCCGGTTGATGATGTCTGCCCAAGTCGCAATCACGCGACCTTGAGAATCCAACACCGACTGGTTGAAGTTAAAGCCATTCAGGTTGAACGCCATGGTGCTGATGCCCAAGGCGGTGAACCAGATGCCGATGACTGGCCACGCACCCAAGAAAAAGTGCAAAGAACGGCTGTTGTTGAACGAAGCATATTGGAAGATCAAACGACCGAAGTAGCCGTGAGCCGCCACGATGTTGTAGGTCTCTTCTTCTTGACCAAACTTGTAGCCGTAGTTCTGAGACTCGTTTTCAGTCGTCTCACGCACCAACGAGGAGGTGACGAGCGAACCGTGCATCGCGGAGAACAACGAACCGCCGAAGACAGCGGCCACACCCAACATGTGGAAGGGGTGCATCAAGATGTTGTGCTCAGCCTGGAACACGATCATGAAGTTGAAGGTACCCGAAATCCCCAAAGGCATGCCGTCAGAGAAGGAACCTTGACCCAACGGGTAGATCAAGAACACAGCAGTCGCAGACGCCAAGGGTGCGGAGTAAGCCACACAAATCCAAGGACGCATGCCCAGGCGGTAGCTCAGTTCCCACTGACGACCCAGATAAGCAAAACAGCCAATCAGGAAGTGGAACACGATGAGCTGGTAAGGGCCACCGTTGTACAACCACTCATCAAGAGAAGCAGCTTCCCAGATGGGGTAGAAGTGCAGGCCAATGGCGTTGGAAGAGGGCACAACCGCACCAGAGATGATGTTGTTGCCATACATCAAGGAGCCAGCCACGGGCTCACGGATGCCGTCGATATCGACGGGAGGGGCCGCGATGAAAGCGATAGTGAAGCAAATGGTCGCAGTGATCAAAGTGGGGATCATCAGCGTACCGAACCAACCGACGTAGAGACGGTTCTCGGTGCTGGTGACCCACTGACAATACCGCTCCCATAAGCCCGCATTTTCGCGGGTTTGGAGTGTAGAAGTCATAGTGATGATTGCCAAATATATACAGCAAAATAGACAGGGCACTGCACTAGGCGCAGGCACCCATCCGTACAAAACAGCGTAAAGATTCGTATTTGGTTTGTGCGTAGGTGTATATCAATCTTCGTTTTATGACATATTCCGTAATTCTTACCGTGAGAATATTTCTCTGATGAATCGACTGGTATCTGTTTAGCGTCCAGCTACTGTCGATCCCCCTCAATCCCCCTTAAAAAGCTATCCCTTACACACAAGTTCCTCTACGCTTTCCACAGCAAGACTTTCAGAGGTCAGTTGTGATGGCTGTCGGGCGGCATAACCTCACCTAGCCTTATGAAGGAGAGGAACCGGAATCCTGCTTCATTGAGGCCCAATCATTGGTCAGAGGTCATAAACCTCTCCTTGTGAAGGAGAGGTGCCACAGGCGGTGAGGTTTGCCCGCTCAAGCGTAGTCTCAAGTCCTTTACTGCCATAGCTTTGACCGACTTTTGCCTAAAGGATAGCCTTAAAAAGGGGGCAGCGACAGCGGGGGATCCAACGAGCACGCTAAACAGATACATCGGCTGATCGATTCATGGCAAAATGCCTCCCAATTGATCAGTCTGATCAAGCTCGCAATCGTTTTATCATGCTCTCAGGAACGGAAATCAAATACGGGATAGTCGTTTCAGCTATCTACAGTCAAACAAGATACCTAATCGACAAGCGTTGAAAAGAAGAAAATTCTGAATCCTAAGGACATCGTTATGAAAATCGCGATCGCACAAACGCGGCCCGTCAAAGGTGAGCTGTCCGCCAACCTCAAGCGACACACCCAGTTGATTCAGCTCGCTGCCGCCAACGATGCAGACGCCATCATCTTTCCAGAGCTGTCGCTCACCGGCTATGAGCCCACATTAGCTAAAGACCTAGCGACACATCTCAACGACCGCCGCCTTGACGCGCTCCAAAGCCTCAGCAACGACCATCAGCTCACGATTGGCGCGGGCCTGCCCACCCAGAGCGATCGCGGTCTATGCATTAGCCTGGTGCTCTTTCAACCCCACCAGCCGCGACGCACCTACTCCAAAAAATATTTGCACCCGGACGAAATGGCCTTTTTTGTCAGCGGCCCCAACTTTCCCGTTTTGACCATCAACCATATCTCTGTCGGCCTGGCGATTTGCTATGAACTATCCATCCCAGAACATGCTGCAGCCGCCTATGAACACGGCGCACAGCTCTATGTGGCCAGCGTCGCGAAGACCTTGGACGGTGTCAATCGCGCCAGTCAACGGTTAGCGGCGATTGCGAGGGAATATGCCACTCCAGTATTGATGGCGAACTGCGTTGGCCCCGCAGATAACGTTGAAAGCGCTGGCGGGAGCGCCGTTTGGAACCCTGCAGGAAAGCAATTAAACCAACTCAATAGCACCCAGGAAGGACTTATCGTCTATGACATGAGTAGTGGGGCGATCACCAAACAGATAGTTAATCTTTCAGAGACCGACGGACAGGACTTGCTGAGAGCGCTCGTCAATTAACCTGGCGGCCATTGCAGCGATCGCCCACCCAGTAAATGTATATGTAGATGGAACACTGTTTGACCGCCATCGGTGCCGGTATTGATCACCACCCGATAGCCCTCCTCGGCAATTCCCAACTGCTCAGCCAAGGATCTCACCGTTAGCAGCATGTGACCCAACAGCTCTTTGTCTGCTGCCACCGCATCTGCCAGCTTGGGGATCGGCTTTTTGGGAATGACCAACACATGGGTCGGGGCTTGGGGGGTAATGTCGCGAAACGCTAGACAGAGATCGTCTTCATAGACAATGTCTGCGGGAATTTCGCGGCGAATGATTTTGCCAAAGATCGTGTCTGCACTCATGGGGCGATCGCGCTGTTGACGAGGACGGACTTATTGTAAAGGCTATCGGGAATCGCTCTGCGCTGGTTCTCACAGCCACCAAGCAGAGTCGAACGTTACGCCTTGACCCAAACCGCGAGGCCGCCCCCGCGTCCCCGAGCGGCAATGTAATCGTCTGTCGCGGCAAAAAAGGCGAAGAAGGGCAACTGAGCGATCGCCATTGCCTCAAACGGGTTGTCGGCTCGCTTTTTATTCTGCACTTTGCCTTGGTAGACAGCCAGGCCAAAGCAGGAAACTTGCAAATGGGTAAAGTCAAATGCGAGCAGATTTTTCTTGCCGGGGTAGCGAGCAGGCCCTGTAAAGCGAATTGTCAACGGGCCGATGTTGAGTTCGTTTGTCACTTTGAGCTGACTTTCACCCGTATCATCCGTAGCAAAGGTGATGCGCGCGATCGCCAACTTCGGCACATAAAAGCCACTCCCCACCGGCAGCCCTGACTGAAATTTCGCCTTTTTCCCCGCACTAAAGCACAACCGCCAAGTTCCCAACAGTGCCTCTACCGGCAGGTTTTGTTTTGTTTGCTTAGCCGTGCGCTCTAGTTCTAACAGCCCCGTAGTAAGTTCTTTGCCGCTCGGAAGCGGTTTACCGGATTCTAAAAATCCATGAGCGGCCTCCCTCAAGAGGCTTTGAGGACTCTGATTAAGCGTTTGGGTCATCTTGCATAATCGATTGACGTGCGCAATCTATTATCCCTTGCCCGCAGCCACCACACGAGATTGACTCATCGCGGCAGTCCTGGGGCGATCTCTACATCCACAGGGCAAACTTAAAAAACAGATATAAGCCGGATGCCTCCAATGCTCAGGGCCACGCGAGGAGACATCCGGCTTTAGCAGTTTCACACTCAAGCAATGCTAGACCAGCTGACAGGCACCGCCTAGACCACAGCTGAGTTCTTGCACTGTAACTTTGCCATCATGATCTAGATCCAGCGCATCAAAGACCGCATCAGTGCCCATCCATTCTTCGCGGGTGATCAGCCCATCGCCATCGAGATCGTAGGCAGAAAAGAGGTCTTGAGTGGCGTGGTTAGCCAGTTGCTCACCCTGGCTAAGTTGTGTCAGGCGATCGGCCAGCAGTTTTTCTAACGATTCCAGCGCTTTGCTGAAGCCCTTGATCCCTTCATCAAGCTTGTCAGAAGCCATGCGATCGGCCTGATGCATATCGTCAAAGGTCGCCTTATCGATAGAAATTTTCTCGATTTCCAGATCGGCGGCTTTGGCTGGGTCAAGCTTGCGCTCTAGGGTCTCTGCTTGCTCCTGCAGCTGAGCCAGCAGTTTGGGGGAAATCGTCAGTAGATCACAGCCGGCGAGCTCACAAATTTCACCAATGTTGCGAAAGCTCGCACCCATTACCTCAGTGGAGTAGCCAAACTTTTTGTAGTAGTTGTAGATGGTCGTCACCGACTGCACGCCGGGATCTTCAGTTGGCGTATACTCTTTGCCGGTTTCCTTTTTGTGCCAATCGAGAATCCGTCCGACAAAGGGAGAAATCAGCGTCGCTCCGGCTTCGGCACAGGCGATCGCCTGATGGACGCCAAACAGCAGCGTCAGGTTGCAGTGAATGCCTTCTTTTTCGAGGACTTCAGCGGCTTTAATGCCTTCCCAAGTGGAGGCAATTTTGATCAAGACGCGATCGCGCGTCATGCCTGCCGCCTCGTACTGAGCAATCAGGTCGTGGGCAGTGGCAATCGTCGCCTCCGTATCATAAGACAGTCGCGCATCAACCTCGGTCGAAACGCGCCCTGGCACGATTTCTAAAATTTTGAGGCCAAACGCCACCGCCAAGCGGTTGAAAGCGATGTTAGCCACTTCTTGATCTGAAGCATCGTCTCCAGCCTCTTGTCGGGCTTTGAGTAACGTCTCATCAACAATGCCGTGATATTGAGGCATTTGGGCCGCAGCGGTAATCAATGAAGGATTCGTCGTCGCATCTCGGGGCGTGAATTTTTCGATCGCCTGCAAGTCTCCGGTGTCAGCCACGACGACCGTCATCTCGCGGAGCTGCTCTAGCAAATTTTTGGCCATATCGCTTTCCTTTGAGTGGGCGAGGACATTCCCAAACCATTATATAAAGACCTTTTTAAAGTCTCATTAAACCTACCTGAGGAATGCTCAGAGTGATCGCAGCATCAAGTGCAATAAGTTGCATATTCATTATGAGAGATCTATGATGTATGCAACAAGTTGAATAGGTGATTTCGATGGCTCCCCTAACCTCATCTTCGTCTCAGACTCGCCCCACTTTTTCGGCTGAGGCGGTGCAAACCATTCTCAGCAAAGCGCTAGAACTCCGGGCCGCAGACGCTTATTCCGCCGAACAGCTGCAAGAAATGGCGGTCGAGCTAAACGTTTCGCCACAACAGTTGGAAACGGCAGTCACCGACTGGCAACACCAGCAAACCCAGAACGCCCAGACCCAAGCCGCGATCGCCAAACGCCGCCGCGATCGCCAAGAGCAGTGGCTCAACTATGCCCTTGGCAGTGCCTTGCTCATCGGCATCAACGTCGCGACTGCAGGCACGCTAACTTGGGCCATCTTTCCCGTGGCGGGTTGGGGGGTCGGCGTGGTCTTTGGCCAGTGCGATCGCACTCAGACGGCCAAACACAGTTGCTGAGCAGGCTCCTTTTCCCGCCTTGCCAGCTCCGGCAGCAACGCCTGTCAGCCAATCAGTTGCAGCTGCCAGTTTGAGACAATTCTGGCAGAAGTTCCGTAATGTCCAGTGATCGCCCGGTGGTTTACATTAACCCGTCGAACACAGCTAGAACCGTCTAACCATTCGGCTGTTGTGGAGGTCATAACCATGGACATTCGCTGGCAAAGACTCCTACTCCAATCCTGTCTGTGGCTGTTGGCCGAAGTGGTTTTGACTTCTATCGGCATGGATGACATCGCAGATTATGGCGAATATCACTTTGCGTCCCGAGATATCGTCGTTAGCCAACTGGTCGATCTCCAAGCGACTTAGGTATTTTCTGAGAAAAAATATGCCGATACCGTCAGGGCGGATTTAGCCAGAGACCTTAACCTCATCGCCACCAGGCACCCATAAAAACCCGCCCCGACAGAAATCGTTCTTGCGATCAATCTCTTTCCAGCACCATTAGCCGATCAGGCATGCCGACGCGGCCCATGACTAGCGCTACGGCATTGAGACAGTCTTGATCGTCAGGTTTTCTAGCTCACCCCTTTACAGCGATCGCGTATCGAGCTGTTCTTCGAGCTGACTCATTTGCGACTCGGTCACCAGGGCCAAACAGTCATTCTGATCGCCCGCCTCAAAGGCACAGTGCGCATCGCGATAGTCGATCCAAGCAAGCTGGGCGTTGGTGAGTTGCTCTTGTTCAGCCGGGGACAAATAGCCTTGCAAACTTTGATAGACCGAGTTGAGCGCCTGATCAGCAGCGTCATAGCCCATCGAAGCGCTTTTACTCTGCTGCAGCACAGCCGTGCGGTTATCGGTGAGCTGGGTCAAACAGCCGTAGTACACCGTCGGTTGAATCGAGCCCCCGGCAAACTGCGCTTGCACAAAGTCACAATAGGTATCGCGGTAGTCGATCCAGGCTTGCTCAGCGGTAATGAGCTGGTCGGTCTTTTGGCCTCCGAGCGGCGCTTTCACTGATTGATAAGCGTTGTTGAGTTCGGTATCGGCCTGGTCGTACTCGGCTTGGGCGCAGAGATTCATCGCCAGTTGCGTATCGGGACTGTTGCACTCTGGCGGTAAGGGGGGAATCGGCTGGGGTTCAGGCGCGACCGCTGTCGTCGTATCAGGTGAAGCTGCTGTGGGGGGCGCAGCAGGAGCCGTCGGTTCAGTCGGTTCAACCGCCTGATCTTCCGTCTCGGCAGGGTCTGGCGCCTCGGGCTCAGGGGCCGGCTCTGGTGGTGTCGCCGTTGGCGAGGTGGGTTGACAGGCCGCAATCGCGCCCAAACAGAGGCTAGCTGCCAGTCCTAGCCCAATTTTTTGGATGACCCCAGTCATAGATTGGCTCCCCCAAACGTGACGTTAATCAGCATAGCTCGCCCCTTTTAAAAATTGACGGCCATTGGGCCATTATTTAACCCATCGTGCGAGGCGATCGAACTCCCATACAAGCTTAAAAACGCAGAGGAGCAGAAGGGCAAGGAGGCCAGACTGGTAGCTTTGTGCTAAGGAGTCGGTATTAGCCATTGATTGACGATGCGTCCTAGAAAAGTTTGAGGAAGGCCCAAACCGACCGCTAGACTACAAGCTGTAAACGTTTTTTGGCCGCTCAGCGACACCGGCAAGGAGACACCATGACGATATCTCGGGTTTGGTCTGTGCTCGCGATCGGCGCAAGCGCTACGTTTTGGGGCTTAGCGGCGCAGGCTCAAGCACCTGGCCTGTATTACGCTTGGCGATCAATTAATGGCGACCTTACCGCTTGTCTCAACCGGTCGACAGCGGCTCTGACGAGTCAAGAATTAGACAATATTCAGGTAGAAGGCAACAGCGTCGCGGGCACCACCGCTGACTCTACCGCCGTCTTTGTCTGTTTAGAAAGTCTCGACACGACGACTGTCACAACGACGGTGATGATCATGGTGTCGAGCAATAATGACGACGTCGCTTTTGAACTGAGGGAAACGCTGAAGGAAAGTTTTTGAACCCACCAGTTCAACCAGTTGGCGCTCGGCTGGCTCCATTGGCGGCGGGTCAACCTCACCGCTGATCGTACCGCTCCTTGGCGATAGGATAATAGACTGGGCTAAGGCAAGGATTAATTGAGGAGTTGGGCAAACGGTGGCGGTTCGAGTTCGACAGCATGTCAATCCCCTCAGCAATAAATATCAGACCACCGTCGAGCCCATCGACTGGGCCAGCTTTTATCCGGTACCCACTCAACCGCTGCATCTTGATATTGGCTGTGCCAAAGGGCATTTTGTCAGTCAAATGGCGACGCAACAGCCCGATTGGAACTTTTTAGGCTTAGAGATTCGGGCACCGCTGGTTGAGCAAGCCCTGCAGCAGCGCGATCGCGCTGCCTTGCGGAACCTGCATTTTTTGTTTTGCAATGCCAACACATCACTCGCTGAAGTGTTGCAGTCTTTGCCCGCCGGCAGACTGCAGCAGGTGAGTATTCAATTTCCTGACCCTTGGTTTAAAAAGCGGCATCAAAAACGGCGAGTGGTGCAGCCAGAGTTAGTGCAGTCGTTAGCGCAGCATTTGCCCATCGGCGGTCGGGTGGTGCTGCAGTCAGATGTAGAAGCAGTAGCCCAAGAAATGTGCGATCGCTTTGCCGAACATGCCGCCTTTCAACGCTCTCATCCCGACTGGCTGCCTGCAAGTCCTTTCGTCGCCCAGACCGATCGCGAGGTGTTGACGCTGAGCAAAGGTCTGCCGGTATTCCGGGCGATTTTCACCCGCTCAGTGACGAATCTCTAAGCGCGATCGCCCCACTCAGAAAGATTTGTTCAGGCTGGCAGATTACCCCTCAGAGGGTACGCAGAGAACGGTGGGCCCAGCAGCAGGATGGTACAAGTAAGACACGCTCATGCCTAACTCCATGCCTCATGTCTAACCCGATGCCCCAGTCTCTCGACCAACGGCGCTACGCTCCCGCCACTGAGCGCAATCGAACCGCCATTGGGGCGGTCCTCGCTGCCCACCTCCCCACCTCAGGGACGGTGCTCGAAATCGCCAGCGGTACCGGCCAACATGCCACCTTTTTGGCCCCGCAGTTGGCCCCCCGACATTGGCTACCCAGCGACCCCGACCCCACCGCGCGGGAGAGCATTCGCGGCTGGCTGGCCACTGCCCCCAGCGAAACGCTGTATGAACCGCTAGCGCTAGACGTCACCCAACCCCGCTGGCCCACCCAGGTGAGCACCTGGCAAAAATCCTTATCGACGGTGCCGCCGCTCGCCGCCATCGTTAATATCAACATGATTCACATTTCCCCATGGGCGGCCTGCAACGGCCTGTTTGCCGGGGCCGCCTCGTTGCTGCCAACCGACGGCATCGTCTATCTCTACGGCCCTTTTAAGCAGCAGGGCCAGCATACGGCCCCCAGCAACGAAGCCTTTGACCGCTCGCTGCGATCGCAAAATCCGGCCTGGGGCGTGCGAGACTTGGGCGCAGTAACGGAACTCGCTCGCAAGCATGGTTTTGAGCTGGTGGAGGTAATTGCCATGCCCGCCAACAACCTATCGGTCATTTTCAAAGCTGCGAAATCTTGACCTCCAGGCGTTGTCATTTGTCAGCAACTCAAGGCCGATACCGCAACGAGTTCAGCCCCTAGCTGAGTTGGTGGAGCGGGCGCAACCAAGGCCGGTCGCCAAAGTGTTGGGTGATTATTTATTGATGACGCGCTCTGGAGGCAAGACACCGCGACTCGCGAATGAGTTGTTTAGACTGGGGGAGTCCTGTCACTTCGCCGCCGTAAAAACCCATGCCTGACTATCCCGGAATCAGCCGCGACGCCTTTCGTCATCCTCTCGACCAGCAGGCCGAAGCGGCCCTCAGAGCAGTGCCGGGGTTTGACTTGGTGGCGCGCAAGTTTGTCGAATTTATGTACGAGCGCCCCCAGTTTGTGTCGCTCATGGGCAACAACGTGCAGGTAGGGCCACAGCAGTATGCCACGCTCTATCAGTGGTTTCGCGCCTGTGTGCAGGTCCTCGACGTGCAGCCAGAGCCGACCCTATTCGTCGCACAAAATCCCCAGGTCAACAGCTATGCGATCGGCGAAGAGCATCCCTGCATTGTCATCAACACTGGTCTGCTGGATTTGCTCAGCGATGACGAAATTCGCACAGTGATGGCCCACGAACTCGGTCATGTGAAATGCGGCCACACGACTCTGACGCAGATGGCGATTTGGGCCATGAATACGGCCACGATCATTGGTGAACTCACCTTTGGCATTGGCAACGTGATCAGCACTGGGCTGATTTATGCCTTTTACGAATGGCGGCGCATGGCCGAACTGTCGTGCGATCGCGCCGCGCTGCTGGTCACGGACGATTGGCAACTGGTGGGCCGCACCATGATGCAAGTCGGCGGCGGCAGCAACCGCTTTGCCCACGAGCTAAATTTCGCCGCTTTTGAAGCCCAGGCAGAAGACTATAAAAACCTGGATGAAGACGGCCTCAGCCAGGTCTACAAGTTTTTGCTCTACAACGGCACCGGCCAAGGCCCGATGCTGAGCCACCCCTTTCCGGTCGATCGCCTCAGCTATCTCAAGACCTGGGCCAGCTCGGAGGAGTACGAGCAGATCAAGGCAGGCAATTATCAGCGATCGGCTACCGATGGCACTGTGCCAACGCAGGCCACAAGCAGTCGCAATGACGTCGATCGCCTGCGACGCGAGCTGGCTGATTTGCAAGCTGAACTGGATCGGTTGCGGCAGTCGTGAGGGAGGAGTAGAGGGTGGAGGGTGGAGAAACGGTAGAGGGGCCAGGGGGCTGGGGAGCCGGGGGGCTTAGAAGGCGAACTTAAGCTGCTTGCAGCTCAAGGAGAGCGGTTTGGGAACCCAGGATAAAACTCCGAGAATTAGACTCGCGTAGGGTGATCAACGCTCATAAGATCTCAAAGCTGCTGACCAGAGACCTTTACGCCCCGCCGCTTCAGCCCATACACAATCGAACCTTTTCATCGTCCGGAGGGACGCATTGTGGGCGATCGCCCTTAAACAGCGAACAGTTCCTGCCAGAATCTAATCCCTGCCAAGCGATCGCGGCACACCACCGAACCCACGAAATTCAACAACATCTTACGAGGGAAATAGGGAAGTCAGGTCCCCACATCGGGGGTTTGGGGGCCTGCCCCCAAGGGGTTCGGAACCGAGAAGCTGCCGCCTCAACCATGACTTCAACACGTGCGGAAAACCTCACCTTGAATTGACGCTACCATGTCAACAAGAGGAAACAAAAGTTTACGAGAGAGCTGCTGACGATGTTGACTGACCTGACCAGTGCCACCCGCGACTATTGGCGCAAGCTCGATGCCGTTGAAGCAGCCTATCAGAGCGGTGAGCTATCGCTTCAGGCGGTGGATGCTGAGGTGAAGCAGCTGATGGCTGAACTAGGCGCAGCACGGCGTCAGGCGTTTAAGGATTTTTGGGTCACCTTGCAAGTGTTTGTGGGGCAGCAGCGCGAGGCGATCGCGGGCACGGCAGCGATTATGGTGTTGACCTATTACTGGATGGCCACGATCGCTTAACCGAACCAATCCCCAGCTACTCGCCACACGCCTCACACCCTAGGGCTCTGCCCTTCCCGTAGGGTATTCCGCTTTTCGATTTCACTCATCGGCAGCAACAGCGTCTCCTCAATGTGTTGCCGGGTTGCCTTAGTGACATAACAATCGCTGTTGAGGCAATCAACCAGTAGCTTATTAGCGTCGTAGTACTGCCGTAGCTTTGCTTTTTGGGCGTCGGCAAACTGCCAATCGTGACCGATGTTGCGATGCTCTACCATTGCAGCGCGCAACTGAGCAACCCAATCTTGCCCCTGTTCACGCCACCACTGCTCAAAGACGTCATGGTCTTCGCGATCGGGCAATTGAGCCTTCAAAGTCTCAATCTTAAGTTTCAATTCAGGATCACTTGCGGCGGCCCGTTCAGCCGCGCGGGATAAGGAAAGTGCGAGGACACGAGCGAGGTCGCGGGAGAGATCCAGGGAGTAGTCGAGAGAAAAGTCGAGGTCGAGGTCACGAGCGAGGTCGCGGGCGAGGAAGAGGTCACGGGAGAGGTCGCTGGAGAGGTCGCTGGAGAGGTCGCGGGCTAGGGAGAGGGCGTTGGAAAGGTTACTAGAGAGGTCGAGGTAAAAGGCGCGAACCGCAACAGTTTTGTAGGGAACCTCAACCGATGTCGATTTTTCATCAACCCAAGCTAGAAACGTTTGGAGGTCTGAGTCGTCAGCTACGAGCAAATCAATCTGCTGCTTCATCCGGATAAGTAGATCATCGGCTGCGGGTAGCATGCCGACCGTCAGCAAAAATATTTCGCGATAGCGTTTTTCCGTCAGGTGAGTAGCTAAATTATTCAACGCAAAGGCCAGCTGAGCTGTCGGGCGGATAATCTGCTTTGCCGTGAAATACTCTTGAAAAGTGAGGTGAGAGAAAGAGTAAATGCCTCTTGCTCGTTCTACCAACAAGCCATGCTGCGCTTCAACCGATTTCAACACCACTTCACTATCGAGCTGTAGCAATTGTTCGTCTTCGTGAGCACCTAGCAAATTGCGGATGTAGTCGGTAATCTGCTGCTCAACTACTGACTGTTTAAAGAAGTAATCACCCCGCTCAAAGGTGCCAAAGGCCAGTTGACTCAGCATGTCTTCCTTGCGCTTCAGCGACAGATTCTTGTACACTTCATCGCGCTCAATGTTGCGCTTGACATCCCACTTTTTTAGTAGTACGTCTAGCCCTTCCTTATACAGTTCTGAGCGGTTGGCCGGGAAATCCGCCGCTTCCCCAAATACCAGACATAGCAGCGTCAGCAGCAGCGGGTTCGTCGCCAACTCTTGTATAGGTTCGTTGTCTTCTAGCCGCTGGATAAAAGTCTGGCTCTTTCCAGAGTCTTGCTTGGTGGCAAACCATTTCGTCACAAATTCAGCAATCTGCTCCTGATTAAAATCAGCCACTTCCACTTCGGTAAATTGTTCGAAAGTATATTCCCGTGCGGCAATGCGGCAGGTCATCACGAACTGGCAGTCGCGGTATTGATACGTGAAGTTTTCGATTTCTCTCAGAATGCGGTCATGATCGGCTTCCTGCACTTCGTCCAGACCATCCAGCAACACTAGTGTCCGTCCCTGCTCTAGCACCGCCGTCAATGATTGGGCATCTTTCACGCTGCAAGCCCGCCACTGCTTGGCGATAAAGGTCTGTAGTCCTGGTTGCCCCTTTGCTTCAGAAAATTCTTTTAACGTGACAAATAAGGGGACGCGGTGGGGCTGAAATTGGCCCTCGTTACACAGCGTTGCCAACCGCTTCATAAAGGTGGTTTTGCCTGATCCTGGTTTCCCAAGAATTAGCAGTTTAGCGTAGCGCTCTACCGCTTCCAGGCCAGGCACGCGCTCTTGACGTACTTGACCAAGTAAAAAGCGATCAAAGTTTTCCAAATCGCAGTCTTGCAGCAGTTCGTCAAGGCCCAGGCGTCTCGCACCAGAGAGCTTTTCTAAGATGTTGACGCGAGTATAGATATCGCCGATGTCGATGGGTTGCTCCATATCAAGCACGCGCATGGTGCCACAGCGATGGCGAATGTCGGCGTGAACTTTTTGGCGAATGGCTTCGACAAGGGCGTCAATATTGGGGTTAGCCTCATTTATTTCAAGAACTCTTGGATTAGGTTTGCGATCCTGCTCAAACAAGAAGTCATGCAATTGGCGCAACTTTCCTGGTCCACTGCCGCCAATGCTAAATTTGACATACACGCCACTCATCCGATTGCGCAAAGCATTGACGCTAATGTGCAAAGCTGCGGCATCCGCCTGTTCGGTTTGGGTGTCACCCAGTCGCTTGATGAGCGCTTCTGTTTGCTCAGGCGACAATTCATATTGCTTGGCAACGGTTGCTAAAAAATCAGTCGGCAGTGGCTGCATAGGTTAAGTCGGCAAAACGCTGGATAACGCCCAGCGTAACCCACACATCGTGATTGGACGTAGCACGTTATCGGTGGCCCTGCTACACATGCAGCAATTGGAATAGGACAAAGGAGCGGTCATGATGGGGGACTGCTCTAACAGTGCTGCGTGCTTTTACAAAGATTGGGGTTAAGTCAGGGTAAATCAGGCTAAGTCAGCCAAAGTTAGGGAGAAATCTCCAAACCTGGCTTGCGACAGTGGATTCAGTCGATTCAACAAGGACTGAATTCCATGAAACAAGACACCTTCAAATACGTTTTCGCTACTGTCATTGCCCTGACGTTAAGCTCCGGTGGCACTGCTCTACATCTGGCAGGACAACCCACGATGACCGACGCCCAAACCCGCCTCTTTGATAGCGCGATCGCCACGTGGACGACCGGCACTGCTGCCGTCGTGGGACTGCTCGGCAGTCGCCTGGGTAATCACGATGAAGAGGACTAACTCAGATCAGCGATCGCGGTTTTCCAGAAGACTCAAGCATCCCCTTGACGCTGCAAATGCTCCGCCAACCACCGTTGGTCGGCCTCAGCCAGCGCAGGGGGCGGGGGCAGTTGGGTGTAATCAATGCGCGCGTGATAACGCCCGCGATCATAGACCCCGTCGAAAATTGGTTGCAGGGCGATCGCGATCGGGGTATCTCCGGGCTTCAGCGGCAACACAATGTCTGGCAAGGGCTGCTGTAGACCAAACCCATAGAGATCCGCCTGGGGACGGCGATCGCTGGGACTCACCAAAATTCGATAGAGCAGTGGCTCCGCAGCGCCCAACACCCGCATGGCTTCGCCGGTCCGTAGCAGCTCAACCTCGACTAAATGGGTGGCACTGCCCAACACCTGCACCCGCTTCTCGACATAGCTAGTTCGCCCACTGCCAGCTCGCTTATTTTTCGGTGACAGTAACTCAATCGCCGTAATCACTGCCCCCGTCGCCACGTCCCGAATTTCCACATAGCGCTCAGTGATTGCTTCCGGCACAGGCACTTCTACCGGCTGCGGTTTCACCTGAACGGCAATTGGCCCAGCGATCGCAGTCGGCAGCTGATCGACTTCAGACTGAGCAGCCACCACGACATCGGGAATCCCGATGAGCACTCCGCCCGCAGAGTCATCCAGGTAGGTATGGGCTTCGACTTCAACGTAATAATCAGCAGACAACTCGGCTTCAATCGCATCTGCCAAGGCCACAATGAACCGACTGTGGAACGACGACCAGAATGCTGGTTGCTCTAAGTAGGGATCCATTCCAGGCAGCGGCGAGGGCATGGCAGAGACTCTCTGGCAGATTTAGCGATCGCAATCACCCCTATTGTAATGAGCGCGATCGCCACCTGGACTACGGGCACTGCAGCGCTAGTCGGCATACTCAGCCTGCGCCCCCAAAATAATGACGATGGAGAATAAGCATGAGCGATCGCGGTCAGATCTCACCAACCCAACCGCGATCGCCAGCGCTGCCAGTTGGGTCAGACCTTTCGGGCTTCGCTTGCCAATACGGCCTCACTCGTTTTCCCACGATTCACCCGCTACTCTCTACCCAGACACTCCTCTAGCGGGCATTCCACTCAGCGGCGGCATCAGTCACCGCTTCATCCACCGTTTTTTGGCCCAGCATTGCCGCCTGCAAATTGGTGTAGATGGCCTTTTGCAGCGTTTTGACATCCTCCATCGCGGGAATCAGCACCTCCGCATCCGCCATTTGGCCCGCACTGACCGATCGCGCCAGCGTCACCGGTTCCGCATCCGCCGGGGGCTCGGTAAAGTAGCTGTCCGTCAGCGCCGCCGCGGTGGAGGGCAGCACATTCGCCGCCTTGGCAAAGGACAGCTGATTGTCGTCATTAGTCACATAGAGAGCAAACTTCAACGCCGCTTCCGGGGCATCTGTCGAGCGCGGAATCACCAGATTCATCACCGCCACGTTCTTTTTGCCCGTATCGCCGGTAATTTGCGCCGCGCTGGCCGTGTCCGCCGCGATATCTGGCGCATTTTTCTCAATCGTGCTGAGAAACTCCGCCCCCGACGCCAAAATCGCCGTTTCGCCCGCCTGATACAGTTCGACCGCGCGGCGGTGGCCCTGGGTCAGCACTTCGCGGGGCAACAGTTCCTGTTGATACAGATCGGTCCAGTATTGAAATACCGCCCGCCCCTCCGGCGTATCAAAGGCCGCATCGCCGTTTGCATCCACCAAGGGCACGCCCATTTGCACAAACGACTGCAGCACATCGGCAGCATCTTCCGGCACAAACGAAATAAAGAAGGCGTACTTGCCCGTCGCCGCTCTGATTTTCTCCGCTGCGACAGCCAGTTCGGCATAGGTCGCCGGGGGCTCCGTCAGGCCCGCCGACTCAAACAGCGATTGGTTATACAGCGTCACCCGCGTGGTGAGATACCAGGGCAGGCCAAAACTGTCGTCGTTGAGCGTATTAGCCTGCCAAATTTTGTCGAGATATAGCGATTTGTCCGCCTCGGGCACGCGATCGCCCAGCGGTAACCAAGCCTGTTTACCGGCCAGCTGCGAGGCAAAATCCGGGTTCAGATTCACCACGTCAGGAGCCGTCCCTGCTGACACCGCCGTGAGAATTTTGCTCTGCATATCGCCCCAGGGCACATCCACCCAACGCACCGTAATGTCGGGATTTTCCGCTTCAAACTCGGCAATCAAAGTATTGAAGTAGTCAGTGAAATCAGGCTGCAGCTGCATCGTCCAAAACTCAATCTCTTGAGTGCCCTCAGCCCCCACCTCGCTCGTCGGGTTGGGATTGCCACAGCTGATCAGCCAGCTCATGAGCAGGCCCAACATCATTAATAGACTGAAACGTTTCCAAAAGCGCGTGCGATGAAACATGGCGAGTAGGGAGGAGAAGAGTCAACACAAAAGGCGAAATGCAGAATGCAGAGCATTTCGGTACATAAAAGCCTAAAGCAAAACTTGCACTTTACTCGCACAGGCGATCGCTCTTTCCTTGGCTTGCACCACCGTATCGCCGACGGCGAGCGCTACCCCCATGCGCCGATTCAGACGGCAGCGGGGTTTGCCAAACAATCGTAGCTTGCTGGTGGGCACCGAGAGCGCGTCAGCCACTCCGGCATAGCGCGGCTGCTCGCTCTCGCCCGTCGCCAAAATCACCGCAGAAGCGCCCGACTGCAGCAGGGTAATATCGCCAATGGGCAGGCCCGTGATCGCCCGCACATGCAGCTCAAACTCTGACATATTTTGACTGACCATGGTCACCATGCCGGTGTCATGGGGGCGCGGGCTGACTTCGCTGAAATAGACCTTTTGCGGCGCCGCCGCCGACCCTGCGATAAACAGTTCAACCCCAAACAGGCCCCAGCCCCCCAGCGCCGCCGTCACCTCACCGGCCAGCCACTGGCATTCCCCCAGAGTGTCGGGATGCAGCGCACAGGGCTGCCAAGATTCGCGGTAGTCGCCATCTTCCTGACGATGGCCAATCGGCGGACAAAAAAAGGTGCCATCTTGAGCGCGCACCGTGAGCAGCGTAATCTCGGTATCAAAGTCGATAAAGCCTTCGACAATGACGCGCTCCGCCTGGCCCCGACCAGCGCTGTAGGCATAGACCCAAGCAGCGTCAATGGCTTCGGGCGATCGCACCAGGCTTTGCCCCTTGCCCGACGAACTCATAATCGGCTTCACGACACAGGGCAGGCCAATTTTGGCCACCGCCGCCCGATAGTCATCCAAATTGCCCGCAAACTGGTAAGGCGACGTCGGTAACTGCAGCGTTTCCGCCGCTAACCGCCGAATGCCTTCGCGATTCATCGTCAGGCGAGTCGCCTGAGCGGTAGGAATCACCGTCCAGCCTTCGGCTTCTAAGGCCACGAGGGTATCGGTGGCGATCGCCTCAACTTCCGGCACGATCAGATGGGGCTGCGCTTGCTCAATCACCTGCCGCACCTGGTGGCCATCGAGCATGTTGATCACGCGGGCATGATGAGCTACTTGCATGGCCGGCGCGTTAGCATAGGCATCCACTGCAATCACTTCCAGGCCCAGGCGCAGGGCCTCGATCGCGACTTCCCGGCCTAACTCCCCCGACCCGAGGAGCAGCAAGCGTTTGGCATCGGCAAGCAACGGTGTTCCCCAGGCGAGCGAATCCGGTTGAGCAGCGGTTTGAATCATAACGTCATACCAAATGAGGGCAAATCCAAAGTTTTTTTAGGATTTTTCTTATATTAGTTGGTTCACTTTTCTGAATTGTGTGTAACATCTCAGGTGAATCCATCAGTCTGTTTGTAATTACGGGCAAATGATTGGCAGAAAAAGCGCAGTTTACTGACCGGCCAAAAGACTCGACTTCTGGCAGCGGGTGTTGTTAGCAATTTCTGCATCAGGTGCAGGGTCTCTATTCACTTTGGGCGTGAATAGATCAAATAAAGTCGATGCGATGATCTGCAGGAAAGATCGCGCTTTGTTTTCATATAAAAATGAGCGGTCGCGTTGGGGTGGTCAGGTCAGGTAGTGCTTAGTATCAAACCGCGATCGCGGCAGGGGAAAGTCAACTTCCTTAAGGTTTGTATCTTGTTAGCCGCTGTGGTAATTCTGACTTAAATTGTGTACCATACATCAGCACAATTTTTGCAAAGCTCTGAATTTTAAGCGCAGTCTTAATGGAGCAGTGCTAGACATTCGTTCTTGCTAACGAAAGGTTTAAACGGAGACGGCGGTGAACATCATTCAGTCCCTATTTTCATCTAAGCGACAGAGTGTCGGCATCGAGCTGACACCTGAGCGAGTCAATATCGCTCAGGTGCGAAAACAGGGGCAAAAGCTCAAGCTTGAGACGAGATCCTCGGTTGAATTACCGGAAGGAGCCTTTCAAGAAGGTCAAATATTAGACTCTCCGGCGGTAGCAGAAGCCATTCGAGATGGCTTAGCCGACAGTCGCATTAAAGTTAAATATGCGGCCACGGGCATTCCGGGTCGGGCCATTACACGGGTGATTCCCGTGCCCTCTGAGCTCGATGAAAACGAACTGAGGGAGATGGTCTTAAATCAAGAAGCCAGCCTTTATCTGCCGTTTCCTAGAGAAGAAGCCGACGTCGATTATCAGAAGCTCGGCTTTTTTGTCGATGAGGATGGCATCGAGAAAGTTCAAGTTCTCTTAGTGGCAGTCAGGAAAGAAATCACTGACTCCTATATTGATACCTTTCAACAGGCGGGCATTAACTTAGCGGTTTTAGAAACCACCAGTTTTGCCCTGATTAGAACCATTCGAGATCAGCTGCGACAGTTCACCCCCCAAGAGGCCGCGGCGATCGTCGATATCGGCTTTGAAAGCACCGAAATCTCCATCGTCGTCGATGGCATTCCGCATTTTTCTCGCTCAGTTCCCATTGGCACCTTTCAGATTCAAGGGTCTTTAAGTCGAGCCATGAACCTGCCGCCATCGCGCAATACGGATCTGCTGCGCGGCATGACCGTGCCCACGACCCCAATGGATACCGTCGGCTCGCCGCAGCCGATTACGGGCGGGTCTTCCAATCCGGGCACGGCCGCCATGTTGCGGATTTTGGGTGAGCTATCAGACGAGCTCAGGCGGTCAATTGACTTTTATCTGAACCAGGCCGAAGACATGGAAGTCGCCCAACTGTTGTTGGCCGGGCCAGGAGCCGCCATTGGCCAGCTCGATGAGTTTTTTGCTCAACGGTTGAGCCTACCGGCCAGTCAAGTTGACCCCGTCGCGGCCCTGTCTTTGGAGGCCGCCGATGAGATAGATCTCGAAGATCGACCGGGGCTCGCAACGGTAATTGGTCTTGGGCTGAGGGAGGTTTAATCGATGTACGGTTTAGATGTCAACTTTTTAAAGGATCGCGAGATTCGCCCCGTTGAGGTCGGTAGCGCGCCACGGGCCGCCGCCACCCCCACCGGCAGTCGGACGCCTTTGTTTTTAGGGTTATTAGCGGCGGTAGCAGCCCTGGGCCTAGTCGGCGGCTATTGGTTATTGCTGCAAAATCGGATGCAGCGACTCGAAGCCCGGGAAACAGAGCTGGATTCCGAAATTGCCGAGATTCAAAGTCAGCTGCAGCAAATTGAGACGGTGCAGGCGCAGATTGAATTGGTGAAGCAAGAGAACCAGGCTTTCGTCAATGTATTTAACCAGATTCGCCCCTGGTCAGCCTTCTTGAAAGAGCTCCGCGATCGCACCCCGGCTCGCATTCAAATCGTCTCAGTGACCCAGACGGCGGGCACCCCGATCCCTACTGGGGTCGAAGGCGAAGAGGCCGTACCGCCGGTCGCCGGGGGCGTCAATATGGTCGGGGTCGCCTGTTCCTTTGATGATGTCAACGATTTTATGTTGACCATGCAGCGATCACCGCTCTTGGATGCCACCAGTGTGGCGATCGACGTTTCGCAAAAGCGTGACGAGCTCCTTGATCCAGCGGTAGATGGCGTTTGCCCCGACTCGCCCCCCAATCGCCCCGAAGTGCTGGTTGACTTTACCATCGGCGGCAATTTTTCGGATGTGCCTGCTGCTGACTTGTTAGACATCTTGGAGCGCCAAGGTGCCGTCGGCCTGGCCACTCGGATTCGAGCCCTTAGAGATTCAGGAGTAATCGAGACACCATGACGTTTACTGATGATTTTGTCCCCGTTGAGGACGATACTCTAAGCCAGCCGGAATATCCTACGGCCTTCGGCATTCCGCTCTCGCCCAAAGTGCAGGGTATTGCCCTGGCAGTGCTGGGTATTGGCGGCGCGATCTTTTTGTTTACCCGCATCGTCAGCCCGGTACAGACGGAAATTGCTGAAATCAATCTGCGGATCGAAGAGAAAGAAAACACCCTGGCCAACCAGGCGGAGAGTCTGCGGCAGATTGAAGAGGTGCAGGCCGAGCTGGATCGCGTGCTGACCCAGCGAGAAGGCATCTATAGCCTGTTAGGCGACCCCAATAGCCTCGATACCCTCCTGCTTGACACGAATCAGCAAATTGAGAATAGTAATGCTTCCATTGCCGGGGCGATCGCCGGTGACCTGACCCAAGCACAAGCCGCAACCCTGACCTCCATCGGCTTGACGCAGCAGCAGGTAAATCGGGTGATTCAAGAATTTGCCGAAGATCCCATCGCCCAGCGATCGGCCTTCACCTCAGAGCTGTTTGGATTTGACCCCTTGGGCCTCTCCGGTCCCATCGCCGATGAATACGGGCCAGAGCTGAACGGCAAGCTAGAGCGCCAGCTGGTGCAAGTGAGCTTCCGAGGACTGTTTAACCAGACCCAAAATATTCTCTTGAACCTTGAGCGGCTAGAGCCCCTGCTAATTATTCGGGACTTTAACCAGTCGTTTGCCGACGTGCCGGGCGATACGACCGAGGAAGACTTCAACCGGCTTGGCATTCGCCCCCTGCAAACGTCTTTCACGATGGAAGTCTTAGTGCCATTGGGTGATCCGCGCGAACCACCCGCCCTGCCCGAGCCGGAACCCCCAGCCGAAGGTGAAGAAGGGGCTGAAGAAGCGCCTCCTGAGGAAGGTTAAACTCCCAGGTCTCAAGCAAGCGAGTATCTTCAGCGGTGTCGAGCAATCATCAGAATCCAGAACCTTTGTGAGGAAGGAGTGACCGTGAAACGATTATTAGGATATGGCAGCTGTCTGGCAGGGAGTACCTTGCTAGCCCTTGTGGCCCAACCGGCCCTGGCCACAACGACCATGATTACGGGCATCCAGGTCATTCCGACGGATGGCGGTGCCCAAATTGTCTTAGAAACTGAGGCCGGTGATGTGCCTCAGGTGTTTGCCGTTAACCAGGGCAACACCCTGCGAGCCGACATCGTGCGCACGCAGCTGCAGCTAGCCGACGGGGGGCCGTTTACCCAACAAGATCCTGCCCCTGGCATTGCCTCAATCACCCTCAATCCCCTTGATGGGAACAGCGTTCGCCTCACCGTCGATGGCAGCGATCGCATTCCCATGGGTACCGTGGGCTCATCGAGCAATGGCGGCATCATTATTGATGTCGAAGCTCAAGCCGCAGGCACCGTCCCCCAAGCCACAGGCAACGTCCCCGACGAGATAGAAACTGTACCTGGCGAACCAGAGATCGACCCGCTGGAGGCCACCCCTGGTACGCCTGATGCAACCGTGGCTCAAGCCGAGCCCGAAACCGAGCCGCTGCCTGAGCCAACTGGTCCTCAGCCCGATGTGCTGGTACCCAATCCCGAAGTAGTGATTGATGGTGTCCCCGTTCCCGCACCTGAGGTTCAAGCCGCCCCCCCCTTCTTACCCTCAGCGGTCGCGCCGCCAGTCGGCGATATTGCCGTTTCAGAAACGGTGCCTGACTTTGGGGGCATCGATCTAGGAACTGGGGAACGCGTGCCTCGTCTAGTGCTCCGCGATGCCCCCTCTCGTGAAGTCTTAAACCTCTTAGCGCGCGCCGCTGACCTCAACCTTGTCTTTATCGACGCCAATGGGGAAGAAACAGAAGGCGCCGCAGCCACTGGCGAAGGCCCCCCAATCACCCTGGATATTGAAAACGAATCGGTTCAGAGCGTTTTTAACAGCGTTTTGCGAGTCACCGGTCTGCAAGCCAACCGAGTAGGTCGCACCATTTATGTCGGCCCTAACCTGCCAGCATCAGCCCAAAACACAATTGTTCGCACCCTGAGACTTAATCAGATCGATGCTGATGTAGCCGCTAGCTTCTTAGTGGGTTTAGGGGCTGAGAGTCAAGTTACGTTTGAAAGAAGACGCAGAACTGTCGAGACCATTGCCTTAGACGAAGACACTAACCTCTCTGATGAGTTCGAAACCGAAGAATTTCAAGAGCAGACTGAGTCTGTTGAAGCGACTGAAGCACTCAGAACTGAGTTTCAAGACACTAACCCGATCTTGAGAGGGCTAATTGTCCTCTCAGAAGAAAGAACTAATTCAATTACGCTTTCTGGGACGCCGGAGCTTGTTGCCTTCGCTACCCAACAATTAACGCGTCTAGACCTTAGACGCCGTCAAGTTGCCATCAATGTCAAGGTAATTGACATCAATCTCAACGCAATTGATGCTTTTGGGACTAGTTTTTCTTTCTCGCTAGGCGATATTAACTTCTTAAGCGACGCTGGTGTTGGAATTATCAATTTTGGCGAGTCTGCACCGAATGTTCCGGAAACGTCGAATGTTCCGTCTTCTATTGGTGCGGGACCTTCAATAGGAGGGTCGAGTAACTTTCTGCTCCAATTGATTGCGACAGTTCAAGAGGGTAACGGTAAAATCTTGACTGATCCAACCTTGATCATTCAAGAAGGGCAGCAAGCCGCGATTCAATTAACTGAAGACGTTGTCACGAATATTACGACGACCTTTACGGATACTGATGGAGGATCCCGACAAACCCAGGAATTCGAACTTACACCGGCTGGTCTAGTATTAGGCGTTGACGTTCAGCGGATTGATGACAACGGGTTTGTGTCTCTATCTGTTGCCCCTTCGTTGACTGCGCCGGTCAGCACTTTTGATACTGGGGAAGGTAGTATCACTCTGCTCTCCGATCGGCAGCTACAGTCGGGTATCGTTCGAGTCAGAGATGGTCAGACGCTACTGTTGTCAGGCATCATTCAAGAGTCAGATCGGACAACGATCACGAAGGTACCGATCTTGGGCGATTTGCCGCTGATCGGCGCATTATTTCGCAACACCAGCCGAGACAATCAGCGGCAAGAACTGATTATTCTCGTCACGCCCGAAATTTTGGATGATTCTGACCAGTCGGCCTTTGGCTATAGCTACACCCCGAGCGACGAGGTGCAGGAATTGCTAGAGCGATCGCAGTAGCGCTAGCAATTGGCCCCAAATTTTCCGTTTAACCTTCTCACGTTCTGGTGTAATGGCTAGATCCCTCTCAAGGCAAGGGATCTAGCCATTTTTTTGATCGCTTCAAAGCGCCTCAAACGCCCTAATTGCGTTACCTTTCGTTAAAAAACGCCGCAATCGATATAAATTAAAGCCTTCAACGATCCATATTCGGGAAGTTGCCCTTAGAATAGGGCAGTGAAATTCCGGGATGTCAGGGGTTTCAGCGATTTAGGAAGGTTCACCTTTCCATAGACAGCTTGGTTGTCTAGCGTCGCTGCCCTGGGATTCGTATTCCCCCAAAGAGGAGACTCACAGATATGAACAAAGGTGAATTGGTTGATAAGGTTGCTGAGAAGTCAGGCGTGACTAAAAAACAGGCCGACTCCGTGCTCTCAGCGGCGATCGAGGCGATTATGGAAACTGTCTCCGAAGGTGACAAAGTCACCCTGGTAGGCTTTGGTTCCTTTGAGCGTCGTGACCGCAAAGAGCGGGAAGGTCGGAACCCCAAAACGGGTGAGACCATGGTGATTCCTGCAACGAAAGTGCCCGCATTCTCGGCTGGCAAGCAGTTCAAAGAAATGGTGAGCAAATAACCCTAGTCGATTCGATTGGAAGAAATTCTGTTTAATACTCGACCACGTCACGGGGGGAACATTGAGTGGGCTGCTCAGGTAGCTAACTGTTCCCCCTTTGCTTTGCTTGATTTTTCTGCCAGCATCAGCCCTTTGGGGCCACCGGCATCGGCGATCGCTGCTCTCCACACTAGTCTCGATCAGCTGACTCGATATCCCAATCCGCGCTACGACACCTTGCGCCAGGCGCTAGCGCAACACCATCACCTTGACCCTGACTGGATTTTGCCCGGCAATGGCGCTGCCGAGCTGCTGACCTGGGCCGGACGCGACCTCGCTGCCCAAACAGCCACCTATCTGATCACGCCGGCCTTTGGCGACTATGGAAGAGCGCTGACCGCCTTTAACGCGACGCCCATCCCTTGTCCGCTCTCGCTGACGGCAGCCGAGCAAGCGACGGTCGATTGGACGACTACAGTAACCCAGCCGCTGCAGCATTCACCTAAGCGCTGTGGACTGCTGCTCAATACGCCCCATAACCCGACGGGCCTGATGATTCCCCGCTCTGCCCTGACCGCCTTGCTAGAGCAGTTTGCGCTCGTGATAGTCGATGAAGCCTTTATGGATTTTGTGCCGCCCGATCGCCAGCAGAGTCTAATCAACGAGATTGAGCACTGGCCCAACCTGGTGGTGGTGCGATCTCTGACAAAGTTCTATAGCCTGCCTGGGCTGCGCCTCGGCTATGCCATTGCCCACCCCAATCGACTACAGCGTTGGCAAACTTGGCGCGACCCGTGGCCCGTCAATGCCCTTGCCGTCACCGCCGCCGAAGCCGTGCTCACAGACCACGACTATGCCCAACGCACCTGGCAGTGGCTCAACGCCGCCCGTCCTGCTCTGTTTTCCCAACTCCAGACCATTCCTGGCCTGCATCCCCTCCCTGGCGAGGCAAACTATCTATTAATGCGGTGCGATCGCCCGGGCTCCCAAATTCAGCTAGCGCTGCTCCGCCGTCATCGCATTCTGGTGCGCGACTGCCTCAGCTTTGCCGAGTTGGGCGATCGCTACATCCGCGTCGCTATCCGCACGCCAGAAGAGAATCAGCGTTTGGTTGCCGGACTCAAGGATGTACTCGGTCAAACGCCGTGAGTCCGACAAGAGAGATAGGCAAGTGTGGAATACGGAAGGGTAAATGTGGCATGCGGAATTAAAACCTCCAAGTTCGTAGGGCGACTCTCCGAGAAGCAGCGGTGCGTCTAGTGACCTTCCCGCAGGGGCCTCCCAACGCCGAATTCCCAACTCTGGATTCCGTAGGGCTCTGCCCTTCCCGTCGGGTACTCAAAACGCTTGCATACTCCCACTCTTCCTGTCAGATACCGTTATCTGACTAACCTGCAGATCCCGAACGGCCACACCCGTTAGCGGTTGCTCTCGTAGCCTCTGCTACCCGGCGATCGCCAACCTGATCTACGCTAGGCATAGTTAACTAGGATGCGCCTGTGTTCGAACAACTGCTGCGGCGGTATGAACCCACTCCCCAGGAAGTGCTAGAAGTCTTGGAACTGCACCAGCTCACGCTCGATTTCAAGCAAGAACAGCACTACCGAGAAGCGCTAGCAACCTACTGTCAGCAATACAACGCCATGGCTCGGCAGCACCAACACGACCACGCCGCCATGCAAGACGAACCCAATCTATTCGCGCTCTTTTGCAGAAATCGCCCACAAGCGTAGAAAGACGCGTGTGGTGGCATCTTTCAATTGCGGCCCTGTGCGATCGCCTTAAAACAGAAACATTTTTGATCCGAGTTTAGCCATGAAAAACCCAGTATCGTATACTTCTTAGGAGATTTCCGAGAAAGAATATACTGTTACCGTAAGGGCGAGTTTAGCTAGAAATATTGATTTTGTGGCGACAAGACATCCACAAAACTCGTTTCTGCGGGTATCGTTTTTTAGAGAAATCTCTTGTGTAGAGGAATATTCGAGTCTAGACAGCTTCGAGCTCGTAATCTCTCATGTGCGCTTTGAAAGGTCGCTTGGCGCCTTCAACTTCGAACGACACCACGATGGGGAAATTAGCGCTGATGGGGCGACCTCGCCATTCTTGCAATACCGCAGTGATTTCGCCTTCCATACCTTTCGCTTCAAACGCGACGCCGCGATGCAGGGGATGGTGGTAAAAAATAACCGAATCTTTAATGCGAACGCGATCGCCAACCTGCATTGCTAACCTATCCTCCTATCAACTGCCGGTCGCGGCCCTTTGCCTACCAAGCGACACGGCGGTTTTACAGCTTTACCATCTTGACACAGGTTGTTACACAAACTACCAATTCGTAGCCTAAGTTCTGTGACGGTTTGAGCACATTTCTCCAACGTTCCAAGGCTCACGAGTGTAGATTCGGCCTACTGCACTCGTGAGCCTAAGGTGCGTCTACGTCTTGCCCAATTGCCACAGTGGCTCAAGCTAGCAAGGGCTCGATGGCGATGTCAGCCCACATTAATCGCCATTAGTCTTAGCCAGCAGGCGATCGCGCAAGCCATCGGGAACCGGATCGAGGTGATCGTATTGCCACCGGAAGGTACCGACGCCCATAGACAGCGATCGCAATTCTAAAATCAGCGTCTGCATTTCAGACTCCGGCAGGTAGGCTGTCACCACATCCCAGCCGCGCCAATCCGTTTTGGCCTCGTAGCCCAAGATCTGCCCGCGATGGGTGCCAATCAGCCGCAGCACGTTAGCCGTAAAGCTATTGGGCACAGAGATTTCCACCGAGTCCACCGGTTCGAGCAAGACCGGCTCACACTGCGGCAAGCCTTCCTGCATCGCCAGCCGCGCCGCCTGCTTAAAGGCTTGGTCAGAGCTATCGACCGCGTGGTAGGAGCCGTGCGTCAGCGTGACCGCCACATCCACCACCGGAAAACCCAACGGCCCTTGCACCAGAGATTCACGCACGCCCGTTTCAACACTGGGAATATATTGACGCGGCACCACACCGCCGACAATTTTTTGGTCAAAACTAAAGCCGGTACCGCGAGCTAAGGGGCGTACCTCTAAAAACACATCGCCAAATTGACCGTGTCCGCCCGTTTGGTGCTTGTAGCGCCCCCGCAGTTCCTGCGCGGGCTTGCGAATAGTTTCTTTATAGGGCACCTGGGGCAGATGAGTGGTCATCGGCAGGCCATACTTACGGCGCAGCCGGTCTAACGCCAGCTTGAGATGCACCTCCCCTTGGCCCCACAGAATCACCTCATGGGTATCGCCATGCTGTTCCCACCGTAGCGAGGGATCTTCGTCCTTGAGTTTATTCAAGGCCTCAGTCAGCTTCACTTCATCGCTGCGGTGCTCTGGCACGATCGCCAACGCATACACCGGCTCTAACCGCTCAGCCGTCGGCAGCGTCAGACTCTGGGTGGCCTGCGATGTGAGGGTGTCACCGGTTTGCGCCTGGGTCAGCCGGGCCACCGCCACAATGTCACCCGCCTCGGCCCACGAGAGGCTAGTGGTCTGCTGGCCCATCAGGCGATAGAGCCCACCCATGCGATCGCCCTGCAAACTGTCACCATCGGCCAGGCTGCCTTGCCAAACTCGCACCAGCGATAGCTTGCCCCCCTGCGGGGTATAAAACGTTTTGAGCACCTGGGCCAGCGCCCCGTCAGCGGTCTCCTCTAAGCCGCGTTTTGCCGCAGTGACGGCGGCGGCGGGCGCTTCTTTGACCAGCGCCTGCCAAAGCGGCCGCGTCCCAAAATCGGTGGTGGCGATGCCAAACAAAACTGGGACAATCAGGTCCGCGCCGAGGTCTTGTTGCAAGTCGCCCACGATTTCTGCTTGGGGTGGGTCGATGTCCTCTAACAGCTCCTCCAACAAGTGATCGTCAAAATCAGCCAGGGCCTCCAGCATTTCGTCGCGAGCCGCCTGCTCCGGCGCTTTGAGTTCAGCAGGAATCGGCACCGCATCGGCCGGCGCACCTGGGTGATAGTGATAGGCCTGTTCCGTAATCAGGTCGATGAAGCCTACCAGATTTTGATCTTCTCGAATGGGATATTGCTGCGGCAAAATTGGTCGAGTTGAAACAGTTTTCAAGGCTTCTAATACTTCTTGAAAAGAGGCGGCCGCCCGATCCATCTTATTAATCCAGATCAGATGCGGAATCTCCCAACTGTCTAAAAATTGCAGCAGGGGCGCGAGCGTCAGCACGCGATGCGGATCCGCCTCACACACGACGATCGCGGCATCTACCCCCATCAGAGCATTATCCGTTTCGAGCTGCAGCTCCACCGATCCCGGACAATCAAGAAAGTTAAAACAAATGCCGCCATACTCAGCAGTGGCGGCATTTAACTCAACGGTCATGGTGCGATCGCGGGCTTCTGGCGTGGCATCCCCAAGCGTCGAACCCTCATCAACGCTCCCTTTACGCGTAATGGTTTGACTAACGTAGAGCAAGCTTTCCAGCAAAGTGGTCTTACCACTAGAGTAGGGACCCACAATGGCAACATTGCGCGGTCCCGGGCCTTCTTTCTGAGTCATATTTTCCCCTTTCCCTGCGGGTGAAACAGCTTTACCCAAAAGCCCTGTAGCGACGGGTGCTGTTTGGGTATCTTAAGCCAGTTGTGGCGCTGGCCTTAGCCCTACAATAACCCTTCCATAAACTGTGAGATTTCTTTGTTGAAAAAAATTCATTAAGCCTAAATTCTCCGGCAAATATAGAGAATCATCAATCATATTTCACAGATTACTTGATGTATTCAGTCAGCCCATTCACGCCCTATTCGCCCTCAGGAAAAAGAATTTTCTCATGAACAAAATCACCTTGAGTTGTCGCCGTATCATCAGCTTTGTGGCACTCATGCTGGGCACCGGGCTTTTACTGTGGGGTCAACCCTTGCTGGGTAGCCAGACCGCCATCATCGCGCCGCCGCCGACCGCAATCGCCCCTCTAGAACCGCCGACTCAAGCCCTCGCTGACGCGCCCAGCCTTGACTATGCTGTCGCCCTGACTGAGCTGCAAACCACCCTGAGGTTGCAAGACGAACCGCTTAATCCACGAGCCGTCGCCGCGTTGATTCCCTGGCTATCTGACACGCTGCCGGGGGCGATCGCGGTGGATGTCGAGGGCACGACGCCGACCACCAATCAGTTTTATGGTGAACTGTCGGAGTTTAGCGACGGGCGCGTGATCGCCGAGTGGACGACCGGTGATGAGCGCCGGTTTGTCGGCTATCAGTCCGTCGGGGTATTGGACAACGGCACCCATGCCCTACGCACCTGGGTCAATACCGGCGGTTCGGGGGTGTTTCCATTTTTGATGCTGATCAGCTTCGACAGCGATACGGAAATTCATGACGGCGAAGCCCGCTCGCGCTTGCTTATGACCCGACGCGGTGAGTTTGTGCTCGGGGGTGGCTACGATGGCGAGATTACAATCTCGGGCAATACCCTCACCTTTACGCCAGCGCCCAACGGTGACGCTAGCGTCACCGTCCGAGTCGAATAGCCTCGGCAAGATCTTCAGGTATCTGCGTTGCAAACATATTCTCAGAACAGATGACTTTCTGTAGGGCTTTGGCAATGCCAAAGCCCTGCGATCAAGAACACTATTTTCAAATCACTTCCTAGACCGTCGGACGCTCAAATAACGGGCCTGGCGACCGGCGATCGCGGGCCCGCTGCCCGCCAAATTGCTGAGCAATAATATCGTCATAGGTATCGGAGATCGTCACCACCGAGAGAATGCACGTCTGCAACTCCATCAGCGACATCTCTTCACCGCCCAGCACGCTTTCTGAAAACACCACCTGGCCGGCCTCATCCAGGTGGAAGGAGCCAAACCGCATCCGGCGATTTTCCGTCAGCAAAAACTGCATCAATTCGCAGTCCAGAGTGCTGCCAATTGTCACACAGCTGGTGGCCCGCACCGTCGCCAGATCCCCCGCTTGCCAGGGGTGCACCTCCCACGGCAACACCTCAACCTCAACCAGGGCAGAGCCGTAGAGAATGTCAAACTGGGGGCGATCGCCATCGACCCGCAGCGCATTTTGAAACAGCGTTGCCCCTTTGAGATAGTCAGCCACTTTGTTGTAGGTCAGCGCTTGAACAGAATTGACAAATTGCATAGACAGAAGGGAAAACTAGGGGCAGGGGAGCACCGGGGGCGGGGCAGACAGAGTTGGTTGCCCTGTATCAGAGAATCGTTAGCCATCCAACCGCCAACCGTCACCAGCATAACCAACATCAGCGAGCCCCAATATGACCGCAACCCAGCCAACCCAGCCCCCCCGGCAGCACTAAACCCCATCGAGCTGGCTACGCCCTTGGCCCCTCGGCTCCCTAGCTCCCCATTCATGCAATAGCGAGCGATCGCACCAGAATTGAATCCCTAGCTCCCCTGCCACACCCGCTCCTCAACTTTTTTACAGCCGGCTTAAGGAACACCGACGCTCTGGGCAAAGGTGACTATAGTAAATGGTTGAATGTCGAGCGATCGCCCATGACCTCACCGACCACCGCCGCCCCGCTCAAAGTCTTTGTCTCCTATTCTCATCGCGATGAATCCCACAAAGATGATCTTGTAGTGTTTTTGAAAGCCCTGCAAAACCTGGGCAAAGTGAGCATTTGGCAAGATCGGGCGATCGACGCTGGGTCAGAATGGAATGCTGAAATCCTGCAGGCGCTAGACAGTGCCGACATCATTCTCTTATTAATTACGGCGCGGTTTATCGGCTCCGACTTTTGCTTTAGCAAAGAAATGAACCGGGCGCTCATGCACCACGAACAGCAGACAGCGCGCGTGATGCCGATCATCATGACGCCCTGCGCTTGGCAACAAATGCCGTTTGCCAAGCTGCAGGTCTTACCCACCGATGGCAAACCCGTCACCGAATGGAACAGCCTTGATGCGGGTTTAGACAACGTCATCCAAGGCATTACCCGCGTTGTCAACAAGTTGCATAGCTCGCCCTCGCCCCCAGACGACGGTTGGGGCACCCCACCCACAGCAGCCACCGCGACAGTCGCCGCTGACGCTGGGCCAGCGGCGTCGCCCGCCTCAGCAGTAACTCCCGCAATGGATGCCGCATCGCAGCGATCGCCCCAAGGCACCATGCAAACGCGGCTAGCGCTGTTTCGGCTATTGTCGAACCTCCCCGGCCCGACCTTTGACGCGATTGTGTATGCCCTCAACGTGCCACTCTCATTGTTGCCGCCTGCGGCCGCAGCGCAAGGGCAGCGAGTGCCCGCCCTACTCAACTGGGCAGAGAGTCCTGTGGGGTGTGGCCTGGATGAATTAGAAGCCGTTGTTGACGCCGTCATCAATCCTTAAACTGTAGCGCTGGCCACTTTGCTTAAGACACCGAAGAGCGCTCTGAATCTTTCACACATAAGCAAAGTGGCTCCGTAGTCTTGCCCTCACCGGACTGGCGACTGCTGTATCAATTCTTAAAATTCTCTCTACGCTGAGGTCTGTAGAACCTGATCGAGCCCCTTAACATCGCTCGTCATATTGCCATAAACGTCAGGTAATCCCCATTCTCTGAGTTTGGACTACCCATAGAATTGCCGTGGCGATCGCCTCCCACCCAGCTTAAAAAGGGGCAGCTTACTCCAGGCGGGGAATCGCTCCTTTGTCCTAGCATCGCCATGCCCAAAGGGCTATTGTCTGCCGGGCTTTGAGGGGGCAGCAACAGCGGGGGAGCTTCGATCCACAGCGCTATTTTGCAGCATTGGGATAATCATGGCAGCTCGTCCTTGCCAGCTAGTCAGCCAGGGCAGCATCAAACAGAATTATTTTCAACTCATAGCGAAAAAAGCGCGATCGTCCTCACCCGATTCATCAAGAACAATCAATGAGAGATCCGCACGAGGTCATCAACTAGAGACCCTTATGGAAAAAACCTGGTGATCTGCAGCACAACACTGGTACAACATTGTCACATTTCCGCATGATCTCGGTTTTCAGCCAGTTCTCAATTCTCACAAGGTTTTAAGCTTCGGTGGATTCTCTCAATGGATAAGATAGAAGCGATATACTACTAGTAGCAGTAATTACTCAGACCAGTGCATCTTGCACTTAAGTAGATCAGGAAAAGTGCGCACTGACCTCACCTAATATTGACCCGCGAGCATCAGGTAGATTGAGCTATGAACAACCAAAAACAGGTGTATTGTCCCAATACCCATATCAACGTAATGGAATTATTGGTCGCTGAAGAAGTCGACCGGCAGATGGCAGGGCTGCCTGAAAGACTCCTCAAGTATCTCAAGCGATCCGAAGTTGAAACGTTTGCCCTCAACCGTTTGCCGTCGCTCTACGCCTCTAGCGAACAAGGTTTACATCATCAACGACAAAAGGGCCAGCAAGCCCTCAAGTCAGAAATTGCAGCAGCGGTGCGCCAAGCCTTTGCCGCAGTGCAGAGCGATCCGATTCGGATGTCTCAACCGCTTGCGATTAATGCTGCTGACGACAATGCCGGAGCTGTCCTCGGTATGTTGAAACAGTGGATGCAAGACCCTGACCTGACCTGGGATACGGCCTTACACAATCTGCAAAAGCTACAGCAACGCCGTCAAGGTAAACCATTGACTGCTCGCCCAGCCGTTAAGGCCCCTGCCGCCACCGCCACTGACCCGCAAGAAGCCTATGCAGCAGATGGCAGCGAGCTGCAAAGCACGGCGCTGCGACCTGGGGTATATGGTTGCCGCGAAGCGTGGATTCCGCCCCACCGGAGATCGCAGGCTTGGGATCGCACCCGCCCCACCCAACGAAAGCAGCGATCGCAGACTTAATCAGGCCAGCGACGCCCCACCCCTTGCCGCCAAACCGCAGCCATCAGCCGCCAGTTGAGCCAGCCTCCATGCAATCAATGGCTGCATCGGTGGCTTGCAGCATCCCCTTCAAGTAGGGCCGAGCCCGAAGACCGCTAGCGGTCGAAATACAACCCTGAGAGGCAGGTCAAACACCCCCTTCAGCCTTCTGAAATGTCTTGGCCTCACGGCAGGTCGCGACATCTCGATTCTCGGAAACCCGCCCCCATCTGGCTCCTCGGCCCTTCAAGCTCCCGATTCTTTAAGCTCCAACTATGCCCTGGCCGAGGCGATAGCGTCATCTTCCCCGGCCTGTCAATTCGCAGAAGGTGTCACATCAGCCCCGCAAATGTAGCGGCGATCGCTAGGATAGGATCGCAATTCGGAGTGATGGATACGCAAATGGTTGGTCGGTGTCGATATCTATCGGGGTTCGTAGGCGCAGCGTTGATGGTCGGAGCCACCCTCATCAGTAGCTGTAGCCCAACGCCCCCCACCGCTTCGGATACAGCCGAGACAGACGCTGCCGCCGTTACCCTCGCAACCCGCGATCGCACGACTCTAAGGCTGCTCTACAGCCAGGTGCCGCTCACGCTGAACCCGCATCTGGCCACCGGCATTCAAGATTTTGAGGCGGGTCGCATTGTCTATGAGCCCTTAGCCACGACGAATGAACGAGGTGAACTCGTGCCCATCTTAGCGGCGGCGATTCCCACCGTTGAAGATGGCAGCGTCACCGCCGATGGCAAATCGGTCACCTGGCAGCTGCAGCCCGATGTGCAATGGGCCGATGGTGAGCCTCTAACCGCCGAAGATGTGGCGTTTACCTTCGACTTTGTGAGCAATCCCCAGGTGGGGGCCGCCACCGCGCAATATTATGAAGCCGTTGAGTCAGTCGAAGCCATCGACGAGCTGACCGTCAAAATCACCTTCAAAAACGTGACGGCAGCCTGGCAGATTCCCTTTACGGGACAAACGGGCGTCATTCTGCCGCAGCATCTCTTGGCCGACGTCGATGACGCCGCGACACGATCAGCCCAGGTCAACCAGCAGCCCATCGGTACTGGCCCTTACCAGGTTGCTGATCGTCAGCCAGGGGCGATCGTATTTGAGCCGAATCCGACCTATCGCGACAGCGCCCCGTTTTTTCAAACCGTAGAACTCGTGGGCGGTCTGGCACCCTATGCCGCAGCGCGCGAAGTATTGAGTACGGGTGAGGCCGATTTTGCTCACAATTTGCAAGTCGAAGTGGCCTTGCTCAAAGACCTGCAACAAGACGGCCAAGGGGTAGTCGATACGGTCTTTGGGGGGCTGGTCGAGCGAGTCATGCTCAACCCCACCAATCCGCTTGCCGAAACGCCTTCTGGTGAGCGCTCCAGCCTCGCCGCTGAGCATCCTTTTCTAAATGATCAGCGGGTGCGACAGGCGATCGCCTACGCCATCGATCGCGACTCCATTACCGAAGAGCTGTATGGCTTTACTGGCCGCCCCACCGCTCAGCTGCTGGTCGCCCCTCGGCCCTACGCCAACCCAGGCACCGTGCCCTACGAATACAACCTGGAAAAAGCTGAAGCCCTGCTCGACGAGGCGGGGTGGCAAGATACCGATGGCGATGGCATTCGCGATCGCGACGGCGTCGATATGACCGTGGTGTTTCAGACATCGGTCAACCCCGTCCGCCAAAAAACCCAAACCCGCATCGAAGAAAACCTACAGACCCTCGGCATCGACGTTGACATTAAACGCGTGCGCGTAGACGACTTTTTCTCCGGTGACCCCGAACAGACCAACAGCATTAATCACTTTTATGCTGACCTGCAGGCTTACACCACCGGCAACGATCATCCCGACCCGACGATTTATCTCAGCTGGTGGACCTGCAGCCAAATCGCCACCCAAGCAAACCAGTGGCAAGAGCCGAACAATGCCCGCTACTGCAACACCGACTATGACGCGCTTTGGGATGCCGCCCAGCAAGAGCTGAATCTCGAAAGACGGGCCGCACTGTTTCAAGAAATGGATGCGCTGTTGGCGGCAGAGGTGGCGGTAATTCCCATCGTGCACCGCGCCACCACCAACGGCGTCAGCAAAGAGCTAGTGGGGTTAGCACCCACGCCGTGGGATGCCAGCACCTGGGATATTGCCCAGTGGCAACGAGCGGCGGCTGAATAAGAGCCGCCCCCTCTGATTTTGAAACCTGTTCAGAACTTATGCAGTTGCATCCAGAATTGGCCCCCTAGCCCCCAATTCTGGGGAAACCGGATGCAACTTCTCCCAGCAATACGCCCTCCGGGCACGCTGCGCGAAGGGGGATGCAAGGGGGCGGGCCATGCAGAACGCCTACTGGCTTCATCCGCTTGAGTCACCCTCGCATCGACAGCGTTAAGGATCGACGTAATTAGCCACAGACTTTTTGACGATCCGCAGTCATTGCCACAACAGTCGTGAGCGCGACATCTCACATTCACACAAACGGGGCTTTTTCATAAATTTTGGTGGAAGTCAGGCATCTGTTCTGAAGTCAGGGTTGATTTGGGAAAGATGAAAAAGGAATAGTGAGGGGGGTTACCCCAGAGGAAGCGACCGCGCCCCCACTGTTTAGCCATATTGCTGGCATTTTCACCCTTCGACTAGAGCGCTCATGTTTTCGATTTACATTCTCACCTACAACGAAGAACTCGACATCGCGGCCTGCATTGAGTCCGCCATGCTGTCTGACGACGTGATTGTGGTCGATTCTTGCAGCCGCGATCGCACCGTCGAAATCGCCTCGCAATATCCCGTGCGCGTCGTTGAACATCCCTTCGAGAGCCATGGCAAACAACGTACCTGGATGTTGGAAAACATTCCCGCCAAGCATGAGTGGGCCTACATCTTAGAAGCCGACGAACGCATGACGCCAGAACTTTTTCAAGAGTGCTGCGACGCGATGCAACAGGGCGAGCACGTTGGTTACTACGCCGCCGAGCGCGTCATGTTTATGGATCGGTGGATTAAGCACAGCACCCAATTTCCGCGCTATCAGTTGCGACTGCTGCAGCTCGGCAAGGTTTGGTTTACCGACTACGGCCACACCGAACGCGAAGTGTGTGACGGCTCAACGGGCCTGTTGCAGGCCACCTATCCCCACTACACCTGCGGCAAAGGCATGAGCCGGTGGATTGAGAAACATAATCGCTACTCTACCGACGAAGCGAAAGAGACGCTCCAGCAGCTACAGACCGGTAGCGTTAATTGGCAGCAGCTCTTGTTTGGTAAAACGGAAATTGAGCGACGACACGCGCTGAAAGATTTATCACTGCGACTGCCGCTACGGCCCCTCGTCCGGTGGTTTTACATGTATTTCATCCTCGGTGGCTGGCGCGATGGCGAAGCCGGTTTTGCCTGGTGTACCCTGCAAGGCTTTTATGAGTATCTGATCGTGCTCAAAGTCAAAGAACTCAAACGACAAGCGGCGCAGCCAGCGACCTCGCCCTTGCCCACGATGACTCCTCCCCCCAAGCCAGCATCCACACCTGTCAATAGCACCCTAGCCGAGCATCGCTAGAGGAATTGCGCCAAAATCACGCCCCGATCGCCGGTGTTAGCCTTGCCAAACCGTGACAGGAGGTTATCGGTTCTGAGGGAAGGTGATTTAAGCAGAGCGTCTGCAGCCTTTCTTGCTGATGACCATAAGCGTTACACTCAAGGGCGGCCTGCATTGAGAACATGAAGCGCCCATGGCGGTTGACTATGATTTGGTCATTTTGGGAGGCACTCCCGAGGGTCTCGACGCAGCGGCTCAGGCGGCTCGCTTAGGGGCCAGAGTGGCTCTGATTCGCCAAGGACTCGATGGTCGGCGATCGCCCCTACAGATGCAGGGGCTGCTGCAAACCAACCCTAACGACCCTCTCCCCCCACCGACCGATAGTCCGATCTCGCCCTGGCAATGGGCGGTTCAACGCGCCACCCTGATTGCCGACACGCTTACCCAAGATGACTGGCAGCGACTGATGGTGCAAGGTGTTGACGTCATTGCCGCCAGCGGTCAGATTAGCGGCGATCGCCCCCTCACCCTGACGACTCCGGCCCGCCAACTCACCACCCGCGCCTTACTGCTAGCCACCGGCCATACGCCATCAGTCCCAGCGCTGCCAGGCTTATCAGCCGTTGCCTACGATACGCCACAGAGCTTTTTGCAGCGGCAGACCCTACCGGCATCAGTCATCATTTGGGGCAGTGCGCCCTTGGGGTTAGCGCTGGCTCAAAACTTGCGGCGGTGGGGCGTGGCAGTCACCCTGATCACCCCGAAACCTCGCCTGCTGCCCGCCGCCGACCCCGAAATATCGCAGTGGCTGGCAGCACAGCTGCGGGCCGAGGGCATTGACTTAAGGTTAAATGCAGACCTGTTAGCAGTCACCGCCCAGCCAGAGGGCATCACTGCTAAACTGGCCGATGCTCCCATCACTGCCGCGTCTCTGGTCGTCGCGGCTCAGCCGGGGGCTAATCTGAGGAACCTGGACTTGCAGACTGTTTTCCAGAGCGATCGCCCCCTGACGGTCAATGCCTTTTTGCAAACTGAGCATCCTCGTATCTATGCCTGCGGGGCCGTGCTTGGCGGCGACGACTTGCCCGCGATTGCGCGCCAAGAGGCCCACTGCGCCCTTCACAACGCCTTGTTCTGGCATCGCCAACGTATTGACTACAGCACGATTCCCTATGCGTTACCGACCCAACCCACCGTGGCTCAGGTCGGCCTGACCGAACCGCAGGCGCGGCAGCGCTACAGCGACAGTCAACTGCTGGTTGCCCGGCAGTCCCTCGATCAAAACCCGAAAGCGCAATGGCGAGCCGCCACGGGGGGATTTTGCAAACTGCTGGCCCACCGCGACGGTCAATTAATCGGCGCTCACGGCATCGGCCCCGAAGCCACGGAATGGATGCAAACGGTGGCCCTACTCATGGCGCAAAAGACTCCGTGGTGGCGGTTGGCTAACTTTGCAGCCCTGCCCGATAGCTTCACTGAGATCTTGCGGCAAGCGACTCAACAGTGGGAGCGCGATCGCTGGCAGCCCGGCGGCTGGCGATACGACTGGGCCGAAAATTGGCATAACTGGCGGCGTAGTCGCTAATCATCCTCAACCTGAGTTCGGCATAAGGGCATGAGGCATGCTTACCAGCCTTTTGAAGTGACAATCCCCTCTGGGGAGGGGTGCCCAAGGCGGGGTGGGTGTCGATCCTCCCGCTGAGAGTGGTTCAACCCACCCCATTCGCCCCTCCCCAGAGGGAAAAGAAACGGGGTTTGGCTTAACCCGAACTGGCGTATCCTCAGTGAACCAGACTGGCCGAGCCACTCACTGTCTGGGATGGGGCTCGATCGCCGACTCCGGCTGATCGACCAACAATTGCGAGATCGCCTCAGCCAGTTGAAAATCCAGTTCGGTCAGACCACCGGCATCATGGGTGGTCAGGGTCAGCGCTACCCGGTTGTAGGTGATCACAATGTCAGGGTGATGGCCCAGCGCCTCAGCCGGAGCAACCAGCGCATTAACAAAGGCGATCGCCCCCTCAAAATCAACAAACGTCTGTTCATAAAACAGGGTTTCCCCATCCGTTGTCCACAGGGGCAAAGCGTTCAGACGCTGTCGAATTTCGGCATCACTGAGGACGACCAGCCCCGCCGCAGCGATTTCAGTCTCGGCGGGGCGATCCAGCAGCAGAGACGGCACATCCGCAGGGAGAGGTTGAACCAACAGAGTCAAACTGAGCAAAAAGTCCATTCCCAGAGAATCAGTATTAAAGACCTCTGCAGTTTCCAGCATTATCGGCAAAGCGTCCAACAGTTATACCAATTCTCTGAAACTGGGCTACAGATCTTCCTTTCGACTCCGCTCAAGGAACGTAGGCTGAGCGGAGTCGTTCGCATCGCGTCTCCCCGAGGGAGAAAGCCGACTTGTATGTGTAGCTGTAATTCGTAGAACTGGTATTAATCAGGAGAAAGCCCTCATTATCGTCGGGGGTGTCATCGCCTAGCGTGACGCACCAAAGCCCACCCTGGCAGTGCGTTGGGCTGTCGTCACCACACACCAGCAATGTTTATTGATGGCTACCGACTGACCCAGGCCCAAAAACACGTTACCGAGATCTGCTTTACCCCTTTACCCGGCACCTTTTACCGGCCATCCTCAATTACCTCAACTGATTGCAGCAGCAGAGATAAACGGCAGACCCAGAAAGGCGCCGGGCAGCCAGCTCATGGCGGGCAACTGGCTCACACAACAAAGGGGAGCCAGCGTGGTCGCACTGTCTCCCCTTTGGCAGTGGTTGGTCACTCAATCAACGGTCAGCGATTAGAGTTAGCCAAACCGGCCCGTGACGTAATCGCGCGTAGCCGTTTCCTTCGGATTCCCAAAAATCTCTTGGGTATCGTTGAACTCAGCGAGATAGCCCACCTTACCGCCTGACTCAGTCGGCACCGCATTAAAGAACGCCGTCTTGTCAGCCACGCGGGTCGCCTGCTGCATATTGTGCGTCACGATAACGATGGTGTACTTCTCACGCAGCTCCATCATCAACTCCTCAATCTTGAGGGTCGAGATGGGGTCAAGGGCGGAGCAGGGTTCATCCATCAACACCACTTCAGGATCTACTGCGACGGCCCGCGCAATACAGAGACGCTGCTGCTGACCACCGGATAAGGAGAAGCCGCTTTCCTGCAGCTTATCTTTCACCTCATCCCACAGCACGGCTCGCTTGAGCGATCGCTCGACGAGGGCATCCATCTCATCGGTATCACCCTTAAAGCCATTAATTCTTGGCCCATAGGCAATGTTGTCGTAAATCGTTTTAGGAAACGGGTTCGGTCGCTGAAACACCATGCCAATGCGACGACGCACTTCTACCGGGTCGATGTCAGAGTCATAGAGATTTTGACCATGATACAGAATTTTGCCCGTGAGGTGAAAGATCTCAATCAGGTCGTTGAGTCGGTTCAGACAGCGCAGAATAGTACTTTTACCACACCCGGAGGGACCAATGAAGGACGTGATTTGATTGGGCGGGATCTCCATCGACACGTCGCGCACGGCTTTGTAACTGCCGTAGTAGATGTCACAGTCTTCAATTTTAAAGACGGTACTCGTCTTGGTCTGATTGGTCTGAGCAGCCACTTGTTCCACCATGAGAATTCACTCCCTGTATCACCTGTATCAAAGATGCCCGCGTTAGTAGGTTTTTTGACGGGTCACCACCCGTGCAATGATGCTGGTCAATAAGACCAAAAGTACCAGAATCAAAGACCCGGCCCACGCTAACTCTTGCTGAGGCTCAAACGGCACAATCGCGAAGTTGTAGACCAGTACTGACAAGGTGGCAATCGGCTGTAGGATACCGTTGGGCCAGAACGAAGAAAAGAGCGCGGTAAAAATCAGCGGCGCCGTTTCACCCGCCGCGCGCGCGATCGCCAGCGTCACCCCAGTCAAAATTGAGGGAATTGCAGCGGGCAACACAATTTGCAGCACTGTTTGATAGCGCGAAGCCCCCACCCCAATCGAAGCCCACCGAATCTCTTGGGGAATGATGTTGAGCGCTTCGTCAGTGGTGCGAATGATCGTCGGCAGCATCAACACCGCCAGCGCCACCCCCCCGGCCACCGCCGAGTACCCCGTCAGGCCCGTACGCACCAACAACGCGTAAACAAACACACCCGAAATAATCGAAGGCACGCCGCTCAACACGTTCGTAAAGAAGCGCACCCATCGGGCCACCTGACCATCTTTACTAAATTCGGAAAGATAGACGGCCGCCATCACGCCGAAAGGGACTGAAATGAGCGTGGCGATCGCCACCACAATCAGCGTGCCAATAATCGCGTTGGCAATGCCCCCACCCTCTAAACCAGGCGGGGGGGGCAGCTCAGTAAAGAGGGCTGGCGTAATACTACCGGCCCCTTGAATCGTCACAAACGCCAACACCAGTACCAAAGGAATCAGCGTGATCACCACGCAGAGTACTGAAAGCCCCGTCATGATGATGTTGAAAACGTCGCGAGGGCGAGAAGAATTCTTGCGTAGGCCCGCTAGCGAGGGCGATTCTGGGGAGGTTCCGCGAAAGCTCGTCATAGGTTTTGCGATCCAATGCAACTACTCAAAAGGTGCCGGTTAGTCATATTTAGCTTTGACATTACTCACGATGACCTGGGCCAAAATGTTGACCACCAGCGTCATAATCACCAACACAAACGCGGCGTACATCAGAGCCGACACTTGTAGCCCCTTCGCTTCCGCAAACTGGTTAGCGAGCAGCGAGGCAATCGTGTTGCCCGGTTCGAGCAGTGACAAACTAATTTGGTTAGAGTTACCAATCACCATGGTGGCCGCCATCGTCTCGCCCATCGCCCGGCCCAAGGCCAGCATGATGCCGCCGACAATACCAGAAACCGCCGCCGGAATGAGTACCCGGAAGATCGTGCCCCAGCGCGTGGCGCCAATGCCCAATGAAGCCTGTCGCAGGTCAGGCGGCAGCGACGCGAGAGAATCTCGCGAAATCGCAATGATGATCGGCAAAATCATAATCGACAAAATCAGCGCCGCAGTCAGCATACTCGGCCCAATGAACTGCAGGCCGAATAAGCCAAAGAACCACTTCATCGCGGGAATCAAGACAAAAATGCCCCACAGGCCGTAGACCACACTGGGAATTGCTGCCAGCAGTTCGATCATGAACACCAGGACGGTGCGGATTTTGAGCGGAATAAAGTTTTCGCTGAGAAAAATCGCTACACCTAGACCTAACGGCACCGCGATCAACAGGGCGATAAAAGCACTCACCAACGTACCGTAGATCATCGGCAATGCCCCGTAGGCATCTTGCACCGGGTTCCAGGTACTCGCGATCACAAACTGCAAGCCAAATTCTCGAATCGCCGGAATCGCTGCCATCAAAATAATGAAGGAGATCGCCAGCAGCAGCAGACCGGTGCCAATGGCAAAGGCTGTGGTCAGACCGACGAAAAAGCCATCGAATTTCTTCTCTCCGGCAGTCCGACTACGGGTGTTGGGAACATCTGAGGCGGTCACAGTGCTATCTTCTCCTCGACAAACCAATAAAATCGCTGCAATTCAGAAAGCTGTCTGCCCGCTTCAAAGGACTAAGCCAAACGGCATCAACTTTCTGGAATCGCGCCAGCCACCCTGTGAGCAGCTAGCGCGATTCTCATAAAAAAGGGGGCGCTGCCCCCCTTTTGTCAGACTATTTACTCAACGGTGATTTCGTAGTCAGGGCTGATGCCATCAGCGGCAGCCGCGACCTTCTCGCGCACGCTGGGGGGCAGCGCCACGTAACCCAGCTCAGGAGAAATATCCTGGCCTTCGTTGAGACCGTACTCAACCATCACCTCAACCGCTTTCGCCTGCATGGGATCTTCATAGGTTTCGTACACCAACATCCAAGTGTAGGTGACGATGGGATAAGAGTTCTCACCCTCAGGGTCAGTGATGAACGCACGGAGGTTCTCAGGCAGCTCAACCGCATCCAAAGTCGCGGAAGCTGACTCACCGGTGGGCGTCACAAAGTTGCCCGAGGAATTTTCCAAGGCGGCAACTGCGAGGCCATTGTTGGTGGCATAGCCATACTCAACGTAGCCAATCGCGCCTTCGGTTTGCTGAACTTGAGCGGTAACACCCTCATTCCCTTTGCCGCCGATGAAGCTACCCGTGGTGGGCCACTCAACGGTTTTGCCTTCGCCAATTTGGCTCTCAAAGTCAGGGCTGATAGCGCTGAGGTGCTTGGTAAAGACACCCGTTGTGCCACTGCCGTCAGAACGATGAACCACAGTGATATCAGAATCGGGAAGCTCAGCGTCAGGGTTAGCCTCGACGATCGCCGGGTCGCTCCAGCTAGTGATGTTGCCGAGCAAGATGTTGGTGTAAACCTCACGGGGCAGGTTTAACTCACCCACACCGGGCAGGTTATAAGCCAACACAATGGCCCCAGCCGCCATCGGCAGCAAGATGGTGCCATCTTCAACGGCAGCCATTTCCTCATCTTCCATGGCCACATCGCTAGCCCCGAAGTTCACAGTTTCTGCCGTAAACTGCTCAACGCCAGCCCCACTACCCACAGACTGATAGTTGACCTGCAGCTCAGGTACCTTTTTGTTGAGTTCGACGAACCAGTTTTGGTACAACGGCGCTGGGAAAGACGCCCCAGCTCCCGTCAAAGAAACGTTGCTATCAAAGATTTTCTCACCAGCGGCCTCTTCTCCGGTTGCAGCCGTTTCGGTGCCTTCACCCGCATCGGTCGTCGTGGTCGTACCACCGCCACAAGCCGCCAAGCCCACCACTAGGGCCAAAGCAGCTGCCTTTCTCAAATCAATCTGCGTCGCAAATTTCTGAAGCATAGCCAATTCCACTCTGTTCTTTTTGGTCAAAGTATATGAACGTTCGTTCGATGCTCCTGAGCAAGATAATCACCGCAAGAGATCACGCTCTACTGAATATCAAACCTCTGACTTTGTCAGCGGCTAGAGACCTAAACCTCAGCCACTATTAAAGCAGGATTCCAAAACAACTCAGGGATATCTATATCACACCGAGACGCTTCAAAGATACACCTGAAAAATTGAAGTCGGTAGACACCTTTATCTGAGATATAGCATCTCAAAAATACTAGATTAGGGGGTCAGGGTAAAGAACAGATGAAGAGAAGATTAAGACCTTAGCTGAGGAGGGCAAAAACCCACCAGAGTATAGAGCCCGTCCCTCTAATCGGACATAAGAAATCGGCGACAATTGCTCAAGGCATCTCTAATTCGCACCCTTTTTGCTATGTATGTAGTCCTCACTCCAGAGTTTGGAAATGTCTAGACATTTCCAAACTCTGGGCATTGCACATAACGAGAAATTACTTTTAACTTCGAGAAAAACCTTGCTAAAATCAGCCGTAAAAATCGTAGCAGCATGAATCTTAAAATATTTTTATTTGCACTTGCTGAAACATAAATTCTTTTGAGGATTCCGACTCACTCACGACTTACGTCTGGAATCATAATCGTGTCGATACTCAACCATCCGGTTTAAGACGATGAAGACTTCAAAAGGCTCGTTTTTTCTCGCATTGGTCGGTGCCGGAGTGACTGCCGTAGGCTGCTCTTCTTCCCCCAATTCCCTCAGTCCAACCGATCAGCCCATCACCATTGATGGCTCTAGTACGGTTTATCCGATTACCACCGCGATCGCTGAGCAGTATGCCAGCACAGAATCCCCCGATGTCGAGATTGCCGTTTCGTTTTCGGGCACCGGTGACGGCTTCGACAAGTTCTGCGCCGGTGAAACGATGATCAACAATGCGTCTCGTCCGATCAGCAACGAGGAGATGCAGGCCTGCGGCGATGCCAAAGTTCGCTATTTTGAGCTTCCTGTGGCGTTTGACGCCATCACCATTGTCGTTCACCCCGAAAATACTTGGGCGGCAGACATCACCGTTGAAGAACTCAAAACGGCCTGGGCCGAGTCTGGTCAGCGCGACGTCACCAATTGGCAAGATATTCGCAGCAGTTGGCCCAGCGAACCGATCGCCCTCTACGGCCCTGGGACTGCCTCCGGCACCTACGATTACTTTTCAGAAGTGATTTTGGGAGAAGACACCTCCAGCCGCAGCGACTATATCGCCAGTGAAGACGATGAGCTGCTGGCCCAAGGCGTCGAAGCGAATCCCAATGCGATGGGATATTTTGGCTTTGCCTACTTTGAAGCCCACGCAGGCAATCTCAACGCCCTGGCGGTCGACGGGGTCATCCCGACCCAAGAAACGGTTGAGAACGGCGAATATCAGCCCCTGTCACGACCGCTGTTTATCTATGTCAACGCTCAAGCGGCACAAGAGCATCCGCCCCTGCAAGCGTTCGTGCAGTTTTACCTGGAGAATGCCCCCACCACCGTTGAAACGGTCGGCTACGTGCCCCTACCGCAAGAGGGATACGAAGTGGCCCTCACCCAGTTTTATCGCGGCAAGGTGGGCACCGTCTTTGATGGCCAAATGCAGCCCGGTTTGACCATTGGTGAACTGCTGAGCCGCCGCGCCGAGTTCTAGCGGCGGTCATCATCTAGCAGCTGAGTCCTGATGCTGACAGCAGTTCAGCCGCTAGCTAATGTTACGGAGCGGGCACGGTCAAAATTCAATATTGTCCGGCGTGCGCGGAAACGGAATCACATCGCGGATGTTGGTCATCCCCGTCATAAATTGAATCAGTCGCTCAAACCCCAAGCCAAATCCAGCATGGGGCACTGTGCCGTAGCGTCGCAAATCGAGATACCACCAGTAGGCATCCAGGGGCAAACCCGCCTCACCGATGCGCGTTTCCAATACATCCAGGCGCTCCTCGCGCTGAGATCCGCCGATGATCTCGCCGACCTTGGGCGCGAGCACATCCATCGCCGCCACGGTTTTTTGATCGTCATTCAGCCGCATATAAAAGGCTTTGATCGCCGCCGGGTAATCGGTCACAATCACCGGCTTTTGAAACAGCGCTTCCGCCAGATATCTTTCATGCTCTGACTGCAAGTCAATGCCCCATTCCACCGGAAATTCAAATTTCTTGTCCGCTTTCAACAGCTGATCAACCGCTTCGGTGTAGGTGATGCGGGCAAATTCATTATTGATAATGTTGTCTGCCGTCGCTAGCACCGAATCATCAATGCGCTGGTTGAAGAAAGCCATGTCGTCTGCGCACTGCTCGAGCACCGTTTGAAAGATGTATTTGAGAAATTCCTCGGCTAGCTCCATATTGCCGAGCAGATCACAAAAAGCCATCTCGGGCTCAATCATCCAAAACTCTGCCAGGTGGCGGGACGTATTGGAGTTTTCAGCTCGGAAGGTGGGGCCAAAGGTGTAGACGTTGGTGAAGGCCATCGCCATAATTTCGGCTTCCAACTGGCCGCTAACGGTTAAATACGCCGGTTTGCCAAAGAAGTCTTGTGCTAGGTCAACCGCCTGATTATCGACCAGCGGCGGCTGATTCAGGTTCAGATTGGTGACGGTGAACATCTCCCCCGCGCCTTCGCAGTCGCTTGCCGTCAAGATGGGCGTGTTGACCCACATAAACGCGCGATCGCGAAAAAACTGATGCACCGCCTGAGCTGCCACATTACGGACGCGAAACACTGCCCCCAGCGTATTGGTGCGCGATCGCAAATGGCCCAGTGTGCGCAAAAACTCAAAGCTGTGGCGCTTCTTTTGCAGCGGGTAGGTTTCGTCCGCGCCCCCAAAGACGGTAATTTGCTCCGCCTTAACTTCAATGCGCTGCCCTTTGGCCGGCGACTCGACCACGGTGCCGACAATCTCAACAGAAGCACCGGTAGAGAGTTGCGCCATGATGGCGTCATAATCAGCCAAGTCGGCATCGGCCACAATCTGCAAACCGCCCATGCAAGAGCCATCGTTGACGTTGATGAAACACAGAGATTTTTGGGCTCTTTTGGTGCGCACCCAACCCTGCAGGGTCACAGAGTCACCAGGCTGACCGGATTTGAGCAGATTAGCGATACGTATAGCAGCCATGTCGATAAAACAAACAACGTGTAAAAAAGCAGGAATATAGTCTAGAGCTACCGTAGCGCAGTTGCTGAATTGGAAGAAACATTTCGTCCACAGCAGTCTGGGTGCACTGATTGCCAGCCATCACCATCGCGCTCAGTCACAAAGCACCGATGCAATCAGCGATGTCAAGCATTTTGAGCCAGCCCAAATATTTCATCGCCTGGCCAGGCGGCTTCAATAAGATGGCGGCGGCTGCGATAGCTTTTTCAAGATGAAATCGGAATTCAATTGCCATCAGTGCTGCCGATCCACAATTTTGAGTACTAGTGCCTAAAGAGATGGGGACATAACTTAACCAGTGGAACAGGGCTCCATCAGCTCAATGCGGTTACCAAAGGGGTCTGAGACATATAGCGGTTACCAAAGGGGTCTGAGACATATATTCGACGGTAATTCTCTAATGGCTCATCATCGATGATGTCTGTGTCATGCACCTTGAGCCACTCAATCAGGCCCACCAAGTCAGTTACTAGCAACGCTGGATGGGCTTTGCGAGCTGAACGAAAGTCTCTCTCCACTCCGAGGTGGATCTTCACTACTTCGTTCTCGAACCAGGCGCCTCCCCGCTTTGCCAGCGTTGGTGGCTTCGGAACCTCCGGGATTCCCAGCACACCGGAGTAGAACGCACGGGCGGCATGCTCTTCCCCCGGAGGCATCGCAAGCTGAACATGTTCGATACCAACTACTGGCACGGCATTACTAAAGCGTCTAACAGCATGAGTCAACGATAAAACAGCCACCCCAATAGCCCGAGGGCAATAACTAGACCAACGGCACCGAATTGAGGGGCTGCTAGTGAGGCTGGAGGCTGGGGAAGTTGCGCAACAATAGCGCCTCGATCGCAGGGGTGGGGCACTGCTCCACCTTTACCGACAATGTTGCCGCTCCTCCACTACGATCGCCCCCACCGCCTCTAAGCTCCGGCGATCGCCTTCAAAATCCACCCCACAATGATACCGACCCCGCCAAAACGTACTGCTTGCCAAAAGGGTTCCTGTAGCGCTTGCCAATCGAATAGCTGACTCTCGAGCTGCAGCTCTAGCACCTCTAGACGATGCTGCAAGTTGCCAAGCTCTTGCGCACTGAGACCGGGCATTTGCAGCTGCTGCTCAATTTGGCGTTGCTGCTGCAACAGGGCTCGCTGCTGCTCAAACCGCTGTCTCAAAACCGCTACCGAAGTTTCTAACTGAGTCAAGTCGGCATCAAAGGTTTGCCAATCTTGATCAGAAGAGGAGGGTGAAAACGCGCCTAAAGTTGACGAGCGGGCACCGATGCGCGGTTTATGACGACGACCTAGACGCCTCAATCGGCGATTCATATGCACAATGGAAGATAACAGTAGCGCCCATCATAGCGGCATTCAATTCTCAATACCTATGAACTCTTCTACCCCCAACGCCGTCACCCCCGAACTCAGTGAACTAGAACTGGCTCAGGCGATCGCCAACCGGCTCGCCATCAAACCCAACGATTGGCATCGCCTGAATCGTGATCGTAAAATTCGCGCCCAAGAACAAGCTGCCGCCGCCCTGGTTTACTTACTCAAAGATCAGCCCGAAGAAGCGCTAACTCGGCTACAGCAAGCAGTGGGCTGGCTCGATCAGAGCCTCACTGCACCCCCTTGCCCCAGCCACGGGACTGCCAAAAAATCAGTCACCTAGGAATCGGCACTTACAATCCATCCCCAGCATAGACATCTATCTATCAGGGTTTGGCAGGACCCAAACCCAATGTCGAGACGCTAATTTTTAAGCCCTTCCTAGAGCAGCGAAACCTAACCGACTAGCGGTAGGCCAAACCAGCGATCAGCACGCTTACGCAGATGCAACTCACGGCCACCTCGGCTCCACTGCACTTCGTCAAAAATCTGGCGGAGAATATATAAGCCGCGGCCACAATCGCTGACAGCCACTTCGTCATCGCTATCTTCGCAACCGCAGGGATGCTGAAAGTCAAACCCGCCGCCTTGATCCTCAATCACCCACCAATAGTGAGTGCCTGAGGTTTTGTAGCGCACCGAAACCACCTTAAGAGGATCAAGGTTATTACCATGCTTGACGGCATTAACCAGGGCTTCTTGCAACCCTAAACGCACTTCAGCCTGCCACTTTTTCGGCACTTTATCCATCAGCCGATCTAAGACAGGGCATAGATAAAGCGTCGAAACAAAGCTCAAACTGCCCCAATTCTGGTTAATAGAGGGCTGAAAAAGAGCTACCACTGGATATCCTCCAGAGAATTAACAATACTTTACGATCTTAAAAAAGCCTGCTGTCAAAAAGTCGAGTTGTTGCGTATTTAACAAATGAATAGGGAGCAACAACAACGGTCAGAAGTACTCGCGATACTTACTTTCGCACCCAAATATGCTTATGAAAGGTCTCATTCACTACCTAATTATACCAACAGAATCTCTTTAACCAAATTGTTTTTATTTTTACCGTTCTGCAGTCATCAAAAATTATTCATCCCTCCTTTACCTCACGCCCATCCCCGCTGCCTGATGTCACCTTACCAACCGGTCCATGAGGCAAAGCGACCTTTCCTGGGGGAATCGGGGGTACTTGTCTGCACTTCAGGAATCAGGCGGGCTAACGTAAGCGACCAGACCCAGACATCACTCAGCTGACAGATTAGCGTCTGGGGAAAGCTCTACCCATTCTCAATAATTTGGATCGCTAAGACCATCTGAGCGACACAGCGGCCTCAGGACAAGGGTGCCCAATTTGTCATCTTGTGGCAGAGAATTGATATTGATCAGCTGGGGGATCAATATCAACACGAGCTTTGAGGCGATCGCCCCAGGCGTTTCCCCCTCACCCAGCTGGGGGTGAGTTCGCATCATCACATCAGCATGTGGCGCTTGGCAGCATCCGCCACCATTTCCGAAGTATCGTGACTGAGCTGTTCTAAAGCAGTTTGCGCTTCTGGGGCATCAAATTGCGCCAACGCCTGAATGACGCGATGACGCACTTGCCAATCATCGGCTTGGACATAGGGCAACAGGAGCGGCACCGCGCGGGGATCACCCAATTCGCCTAAGGCTCCGATCGCGGCGGTAGACACCAGAGAAATATCTGAGTCAAGAGCCGTCACTAGCAGGTCAAAGCCGCGCGGATCGCCCATTTCACCCAGAGCCGCAACAATACTGAACTGCAGCAGCCATTCTTCAGTGGACTCATAGATAGAGGCCAAGTCAGGAAAGGCTTCCGTCATTTTGAGGCCGCCCAAAGCATCGGCTGCCGCCGCCTGAACATCCGGCTCGGGATCAGTCAGTAGCGCATGACGTAAGAGATCCAGCGACTGCTGCGCATCCTGCTGGCCCAGCGTATCCATTTGGCTCACGGCGGCATAACGCACGCGCACATTTTGATCTTTGCAGGCTTGCACAATCAGGGGGTAAGCGATCGCGGGATCAATATCCCGCGCTTGGTTGACGCCGCTCAAGCGCTCCCCCAAATCAGAGGATTCGATCAACTGTTTTACGCTTTCAGGGGTCGGGGGCATGGCGGTCTCCTCGGTCATACAACAGGGACGACATCGCCCCACAAAAAGCTGACATCCTCTATCCTGCCACGTCCGCAGACGCGTCTTGATAGCTTTCTGCCATCGCTCGCACAATGTCTCCCTGAGTGAGAATGCCGACCAGGGTACCCGCATCATCAAGCACGGGCAGTCGAGTCACATGCTTATGGTGCATGAGCTGGGCGGCCTCTTTCAAAGACACCTGAGGGGCAGTGGTGACGGGCTTATCATGGCTCATCACCTCGGCCACGGTTTGGCCCAGCGCTTTATGCACTTCTTCGTTATAGCGGGCGGGATTTTCGAGATAAATGACGCTGTCGAGCAGCATGATGTAGGCGGGCAGCTGCGCCCCAGTAACCTGCCACATCAAGTCCGCTTCTGAGAGCACACCTCTCAACGTGCCGTCGGCAGCCACCACGGGTAAGCCGCTAATACGGTTAGCAGCCAGCAGCTGAATCGCCTCTGGCAGTGGTGTCTCAGGACTTACGGTGAAGAGGTCACGGGTCATCACATCGGCGACCGATGGGGTCATCTTGGCGTCTCCCTAATCGAAGTTGGTGAGCCGTGGGCTCGTGCTGAATGAGTTGAGTCCCGAATAAACGTGAGCAGAGCGCGCTAATAGCAACGTTCTAATCGCTCAGGCTCGGCGTTCGGTAGGCCTATGCACCCGACCCAGGGCAGCGCCCTGTGTCACACAAGCGCCTTTCTCGGGGTGGGCTGGCGGCCGTAGGCTCAGCTTTATTCAAGCGGTGATCCCGGCGGTCATGTCTTCATTCTAGGGAACCGGCATCCGGCTAATGGCGGCGGCGTCATAGGTCGTTACAGTACTGCTCAAGAATGTCAATGCAGTGGGCGATCGCGCCCAGATGGGCAATTTCGTAGCCGTGAGTATTGTCGGTCGGAAAGCTCAGGCAAGCCGCCTTGGGCACATGGCCGAAGGTCATGGCGATCGAGCCGTCGCTGCCAAAGCTGCTGAGGATGGCCTGCTGCACGGGCACCTGACGCGTCTGGGCCGCTTGCCATAGCTGCTGATTCAGATCTTCGTCATAGAGGCCATATTTATCCTGCGACAACAGCACCGGGGCTGACCCAGCGGCGATCGGATATTCATCCGACAGCGGACAAATTTCGAGGGCGATCAGTGCTTCCAGTTTTTGACGATGGCTAAAATACAGCGCCCCCACTGCGCCGACTTCCTCCTTGGCTGAAAACACCAGGTAAACCGTTTTGGCTGGGGTCTTGAGCCACTCGGCGAGGGCGAGCAAAATCGCCACTGAGGCTTTATTATCGAGGGTATAGCTGGCGATGTAATCGCCTAGTCGCAGCGGCTGTTTGCGGTGTTTGCCGACGACCATGCGCGTTCCTGGTCGGATACCCGCTTCGACTAAGACTTCGCGGGTGACCTTAGTTTCGACCCAGGCCGACTCCCAAGTCACTGGCTGATTGGTCTGCTGCGGTTTTTGCTGTGACTCATGGGAAACATGACGCGACCCGAAGGACAAAATGCCAGAAATCCGCTCGTGATCACCCAAAAAATCTACCACTCCCTCGCCATAGACCCAGGGAAAGGCACCACCCAACCGACGCACCAAAATGCGGCCACTGTCGGTCACTTCCTTGACGATGCCACCGATTTCATCTTTATGGGCGGTAATAGCGATCGCCCCTGGGCTGGTACCAGGCAAACAAGCCACCACGTTATCCGCCTCATCCAACCAATGCTCAATGCCCAGATTGGCGAGACGATCCAACAGGTAGGCGTTGATTTCCTGCTCTGCCCCACTGGGGGAGTGGCACATCACCAGTTCGGTAATGGTGTTGTAGAGGGCATCATACGCGGCATTAGGCATAACTGGGCTTTCACCAACGAGACTTATTGACAGCATGACAGAAGGGGACGAGTGGCCTGATCAAGCGGATCAGAAGTTAGCAGTTCCAACGCACATCCTGAACGCAGGGCGTTAGCAGTGCCAGACTCTGTATGAGGGCGCGATCGCACCCTTAAGTTCATCGTCAGCGATCGCACTCATCGAGAGATGCCAGCACATTGTGCCGTGCGAGGCGCGATCACTCTGGTCGTCGCAGGCTTTGCCAGGTGTCTGAGTAGCAGCGCCCCCCCTTGAGTCTGATCGGGCCTCTCCGGTATCCACGATAAAATGCAGGCTGCTCTCTGGGCGATCGCTTGTCGTGAAAACCGATTCTCTGTTTTATGCCCTGTTTCAAAGCTCACCGACGATTCTTTTTGAGCTGATCGGCCAGCCTGTGAGTGAGGCTCAGGGCTATCGCTTTGCCTCAGAGGAAATCAAGCAAGCGGCCTTTCGCCTGGATGGGGTATTCCTGCCACCGAGCAATCGCCCGGAAGCCCCCGTTTATTTTCTCGAAGTGTAGATGCAGCGCGATAATCAGCTGTATCGACGGCTGTTTTCAGAAGTCTTTCTCTATTTGCGGCAGCATCCGCAGGTGCAGCGATGGCGGGCAGTGATGGTGTATCCTAGCCCAGCAATTGAGGTGGTGGAACCCGAGACCTTTGGCACCCTATTGGCCACGCCAGAGGTGCAGGTGGTTTATCTCAATGAGTTGGCTGCCATCTCAGAGCTGTCACTGGATTTAGGCACGTTGAGGTTGATGGTAGAACCGGCGGCGACAGTGCCCGAGGCGGCGAGAGGGCTTATTGAGCAGGTGCAGCAAGCACCTTTGGCCGCCACTGACAGCGCGAAGCTTTTAGAATTGATTGAGACGATTGTTGTATACACCTTTCCCCGCCGAACCCGAGAGGATATTGCCGCCATGCTGGGACTCACGGATATGAGAGAGACCCGTGTCTATCAAGAAGGCCGTGAAGAAGAGGCTAAGTCGCTGATTTTGCGGCTCCTGAACCGCAAGTTGGGGGAGCTGCCAGAGGACTTGCAGGCGCAGGTGAGTCAGCTACCTTTGGCCACGTTGGAGGCGGTGGGAGAGGCGCTGTTCGATTTTGGGGAGATGGCCGATTTGCAGGCGTGGCTGGCGCAGCAGCACATTGCTGATGAGTGATGACAGCTCGCGGCGATCACGCTTGAATTATAAAAAATCGGTTTTTGTGGCAGTCGATGAGCGATCGCGTGAACGATACAGTTCGATACCCCAAAGTTGTGCTGGGTTTCTCTGCATCAGCCCAGCCTATGGCGAGGCGTGAGGGCACTGAAGTTCCTGGCAAACTCTAGGAGTTACCAGATCTCAACCTCTGATCAACCATCAACGACAATCGGAGGTTCAATTCATTCGATGAACTATAGAATTTATCCAATGATATTAACTATTTTTGGAATCTCCATAGTGGGTTGCAATGATCCAGTGATATTTATGAATGATTCTGAAAGAGGAGTATGGGAATCTCAGCAAAGAGAGAAGGAGCGGCCTCCTGAACGAGGGAGAAGCCTTATCTCTGTCGAAGGTCTAACTTACGAATTCGAAGTATGTATCCAGATGGAAGGATATTCTCCATTATCGATGGAGATGATTCAATCGATATCTGAACGTAGTGATAAAGGAATTCAAAATAAAGTCTCTGAACTTTCTCAAGAGTGTTCTGAAATATCTAAAGTTTTGTTTGAAAAGTTAGAAGCAGCAAGAGACACTGGCAATTCTCAAGACATGATTTATCAGGCAATGTTAGTCGGCAAGTCTGAGGCCCAAGAAGATATCAGACTAGACTATTGACGCGTTCGAAGCATACGTTTGCTGTAAGTCTTTTTTGAAGTTCACACAATTATTGGATGCTGAGCGCAGCTTCACTTCAATTATCCCTAACAGTGAGATGAACGACGCAAGCTTATCCCTTGGGACATTAAGGGCGAATGATAAATTCTTTGGCAGCAGCTTCTGGCATATTCTCTCAACGCCTTTACCCAGGAAATAGTGTTTTCCAGTCTCTTCGCCCTTCTCCAATCTTGTGAATAGAAATCCTGCTCAACAAAGCGATGGAAACTGGAATATGGCCACTCCATAAAAGCCCTCACCAATCCATGACTGACCGGATTGTCATGGATGTAATCAACGTGTCGGACAAAGTCTGGCTCATCGCGGCTCTGATGCTCCCAAAAGCGGTGCTGCCAAACAGCCTGCTCTTGCTGATATAGCAGAAGGCGGAATGCAGAAGTCGGAAGTCAGAATTGAAAAGCCTATTTGATGGTGCTTTCAGGCATTTGAGGTGACCTGATCAAACTGCGGCTTGCTATAACAGCGGGACGATGGCCGGGCACGCTCATACCATCGGCGACGCATAATGGCCGGGTAATGCGGACCTCCCAAAGTCATGTCCCTCCCCGGTAACCTGCCCTAAGGTTGGCGCGAAGCAGGCGATCGCAGCGGCACCAACTGCTCCATCAGGGGCAGCAGGTTGGGAGAAGGCGGGTTGGCAGTGAGATTGTCCGGATTGCTCCAGCTAAAGGGGGACGCCTCAGCCGCCGCCATCCACAGCAGTCGTTTAGCCCGGGTCATCGCCACGTATAGCAGGCGAAACTCCTCCGCCGTTTTCAGATTTTTAGCCTGCTGCCAGGCCGTGAACAAATCGGGGATCGGGGCGGCGGTGTGAGCAGCATGGGTCTCAGCGCGAATTTGGGCACGAGCCACTTCGGGCAGGCTGAAATCACCCAAAAAAGTTTGCTGGGGCAGCACCCACAGGTTGCCGGGAATGGTGCGGCCATGTAAAAACGGCAAAAACACCACGTCCCAGTCGAGCCCTTTCGCTTTGTGCATCGTCAGCAGGGTGAGCTGGCCGCGTCGGGTGTAGCGATCGTCGCGGTCTTCGGTATCCACTGCTTCAAATCGCTCCGAGCCGACAATTTCTTGCAGCACAGTGATCATGGCCTGCAGAGTATTGTTTTCTCGGGTTTGCTGCGCTAGACGCGCTGCCAGCTTGTCCGCCGTCGCCAATTCACTCTGGCTATAGCCCAGCGTCAGCCCCACAAAAGGAATCAGATGATAGGGCGGCAGTTCAAAGCGCGATCGCAAGAGGCCGGTACAGAGACGTCGCACCTGCTCAGCGGTTTCCCCCACTATCGGCACATCGAGCGGCCCCGGATACAAAAACTGTTCGGGCTGTTTGGCCAACACGTTCAAATCTTGTGAGGGCACGCGCTGGCGATCAACCAGCACCCGCAGCAGTGCCTTCATCCGATCAGGGGAATGGGGGCGCTCAATAAACTGCAGCAGCGTCAGCATTTCCGAGGGCACGTGGGTTTGTCGCTCCTGCGCGGCCACGTCATACAGTCGCAGGCCAGTGCTCAACAAATCGACGCCCAACGTCTCGGGATCGTTCAACAGCTGACTGATAAAGCGAGCCTGACGATTTTCTCGCACCAGAATGGTGAAGCTCAGGGTGGGATCGGCAGTGAAGAGAGCCAGCGATCGCGCGGCGATTTGCCGCACGGTTGCGGTCACGGTTTCGGGTCGATAAAACTCTACGCCGCCGCCCAGGGGAGCCGGATTCGCATCCGGTTGGGGATCAGCCGCCGGTACCGCCTGAATTAGCTGCTCCCGAAAGGGGCGCACCGTCCCTGCTAGGCCCGACTGGTTGACCCACCGCAACGTGGCATTTGCTGCCGCCATCATCACGGCACTGCTGCGACCGGCCTGAGCCATGACAACAAGACGCTGCTGCTGTTGGGCGTGATCGCAAAACTGGTTAAAAAAGACGGGGTCAGCGGGGGTAAAGGTCGAGTTGATCGCCTGGTTGGGATCACCCACCCGCACTAGATTCAGCGGTGCCTCAGGCTGCTCAGCATCAGCGGCCAGGGTTTTCAACAATCGGGTTTGCAGCGGCGATGAATCTTGAGCCTCATCCTCAAACACCGCAAACACGCGGCGTTGCCAAAACTGCCGTGCCGCCTCGTCATCGAGCACTCGCAGCGCCGCTAAAATCATGTCGTCGTAGTCGATCAGGTGCCGCTGCCGCAGCAGGGTCTGATACTGCTCGTACAGGCCCGCCGCGATGGTCAGCACGTCATAATCTTCAAAGTCATCCGCTAGCGATCGCGTCACCGTCTGAGCCAACTGCATCAGCGCCTCGGGCAACAGCCCCGAACTCTTAGCTTCGTGAATCACCGTCGTTGCTAGCTGGGGCAAAATCTCGGTTCGGAGGGTCGATTGTCGCCGCAGTCGCTCCGTTTCTTCGCCGTCGAACTGTCGCCCTTCTAACAGTCGCTGATACAACTCGGGATTTTCGACGATCCACCGCTCGACACAGGTACGCACCAGGCGATTGTTTTGGGTTGGGGTGAGCAGCGTCAGCGTATCGAGGCTAAGGCCCGACAAATCCGGATTGCGGGTCGCAATCGTCAGCGCTAAGCCGTGCAGGGTATACACCACAAAGCTATTGAGCGGAAACTGTAGATCGCGCAGGTAGCGCTGCACTTTCGCCTTTAAGTTGGCCGCTGCTGAGCGCGTAAAGGTGACCAACACGAGCTGCCGGTGCGCATTCAACTGATGCCGGACGATCGTGATCGCCGCCCCCGCCGCCATGCCCGTCGATTTGCCCGCCCCAGGCACCGCCGAGACGGCTAACGGTCCCCCGCTCCAGTCGGCTAAGGCCTGCTGCCCGGCGCGCAAGCTGGCTCGAATCTCGGCCAGTGCGGCTAACCGCGCCGTCGCGATCGCATCCTGCATCTGTACTTTCCCTCAACGATTGCCGCCTAAGCCCCAGCAAACGTCATTGACGTTTGCTGACGTTGATAGCTTGAATGCGTTCAATTTTAGGGCCATCCGCTCCAGTGCGAGCGTTGTCGCGGCGATTCGGCAGCAGCCAGGTGAATGATCCACGATTGAGATCCTTAAGGAGCCAAGTTAGGCCGGGGGCAAGAGGACAACATTCGGGATGGCCGCTGAGAGCACCAGGATTCGTCCCGCTTACCAAGGGCTTCAACGGCAACTAAATAGACGCCGTTCTCATATTGCCAATAGCCATTGAAGAAACTATTCAGAACATTACTGACATCAATTACCCAATCCTTTAACAGCTAGGTTTTCGACCAGCGGGCGGAGTTATGATGACGAATACAAAATAGTCGCTGGCGAATCAGTTGCCCCACGGTTTCAGGAGAAAACTGTTGAACAATATCACCTTGCGCCTGTTTGCCTAATCGCTCAGCGAGGGCGCGATCGCTTGCCAAGCGCTGCATCCACTGAGCCGCCTCATCAATATTAGGCTCAGCCCAATATTGATGAGCTTTATAAGGCCCGTAGTCTCGTCCTACACGCCGTAATTCAGAACTGATGCACACCGCATTCTGCGAGTTAGTAAAGTCTGTATTGCCAGACCAGTGCGTCACAATCACTGGTCTCCCCAGCGCCATTGCTTCAGCAATGACCAGTCCAAAACCTTCTGCCCGATGCAGCGAGACAAAACAGTCGCAACAGTAAGTCAGCGAATCGACCTCGTAACGACTCATAGTCGAATCAAGAATGTAGATATTTTCATATTCTGCAATGATGCCATATAGGTTTTGCAAGGTCTCGTCATTAGCATTGTTGATCTTAATCACCAGCCCGACATCATCAAGGTTTGGCGCAAAAGCTCTTCGAAAGGCTTGAATGGCTCCAAATGGATTCTTCCGCTCGCTAATGCTATTAGTGTCAAACATGCACAAAAAGAGGAATCGAGACTCAGGCAATTGAAAAAAAGACCTTTCGAGATAGGAAGTGGATTGCTTGTCAATTACATAAGGCATACATAAGACGGGAACTGACGATTTGCGAGACACCGCCTCTTGCACAAATTTCGACGGCACCCAAACCTCATCGACTAGATTGAATGAGGACAACCATTCGTCAGGAAACTCGGGGAGTTCCCAAACCCAGTAACCGATGGTGTAGCGATTTGAAAAATAATGTCCAGGCAAATCATCCACCACTGCTGGGATTAAGTCAGCATTGATAGGCAAGACATTAACCTCATGTTGAGGCTCTTCAATACTGTGGGATAACCAGCTATCATCGCCCATGCGAGATGGATTAAATTTCTGGTAGTCAACGACGCCAAACGGAATGTCTGCTATGTCAAGGGCGTTGGCGAGGCCTCGGGTCGCTTCACCAATTCCCATTTCAGCCCGGATATATCCGATCAGATTAATCCCGAGAATTTCCGAACTGTCGAGCAAGAAATCAGAGCCAGCAATAGCTAATAGCTTATGGGGAAGCTCATTCAAAGAACAGTCCGTTTTGTTCTGAGTAAGGTTAGGACTGTAGAACGGATCGCCTGACTCTAGAAACTCTCTCCAAAGCTGCCATAGCCGAAACTCGTCTAGGTCAATAGGAGCATTTTTTCTGGAAACGCTTTCGTGATGTATAAGCTGTGCAAAGGGTGTCCAAATATTACGGTAGCCAGCTTGACTAATCCGAAAGCAGAGGTCGACATCACTGCCCACAATGGTGTAGTCCTCGTCAAATCCTCCGAGTGCACTAAATACATTTTGACGCACCATTAGACAGGCTCCGGTGTTGCCTGAGACTTCTCTCACAGTTTGGTGGAGGTTTTGATAAATTTGCTTCTGAGGATTAAGAAACTGGAGATAATGCACACATGCGCCTCCATGTTCTACCAAAAAGACACCACCATGCTGAATACGACCATCAGGATACAGAAGTGAAGCTCCCACCGTTCCAACTTCGGGCCGTAAAGCTTGGGCGACTAACTCACTCAACCAGTTGCCATCCGTAATCTCAATATCATCATTGAGAAAGAGTAGTAACTCTCCATGGGCGGCTGCAACGCCGACGTTATTTAAGCGTGACCAATTAAATGGGCCAGAGTCTTCAATGACTTGAACATTTTGCTGATGCAAGTATCTAATACCTTCTGGATGATGGCCACAGCTGTTATCAATAAAAATAATTTCGTAGTTCAAATAAGTCGTCAGAGTCCGTAACGACTCAAAGCACGTTCCAACTAATTCAAGACGACCCGTAGTGGGTATAACGATTGATACCAGAGGTAAAAGTTGGGGTATTGGCCAAGTAATTTTACGAGTGAGGCCGTTGCCTACCGAAGTTACCTGAGCACCTAAATGACGGCGATCTAAAGCTGACTGAACCGCTTCAAGTGCCTGTTGAACAATGAGAGGATTAACACTAGTTTTGTAAGGCTCAGACCATAGAACATTAGAGCTGTGATAAATAGAGCTATATTGCTCGCTTAGTCTAAGCCAAAGGTCATAACGCCAGACGTCCCTGTCGTTTTGCTGGCGAGATGCCCTTAGTATATCCATGGTGGTTTTATTCTTCTGGGCCAAATAAACACCGCCAATATAATCGCGAGAAAGGGCGTAATCTGGCGACCAATTTGGCTTAAAATTTTCCTTGCAGTGAAGACCCCCTGCTTGTATTTGATCGCTATCGGAATAACTGAGTTCAGGTCGATAAAGTTTTAGAGCAATAGCCCAAGATAAAAGAGCATGAGGTGTCAACAACTCACCAGAAGTTAAAAATCCAAGGTAATGATTAGAGTAAATCTGGGCAGCATCGGGAGCAAGCGTTTCTTGCAATGAGATTTTCGTGGAAATAGGAAAGGTTTCAGTGAGTCGATTCACTACAGCCTCAATCTCTGGCCATTGTGAAATAGGTGCAACTAAATTGCAGCACCACTCCTGATATGTTTGGCTAGCAAGCGATTGTATTGTCTCGCTGAGATGATCAATATCAACCACGTCAATCCACCATTCGAAGAAAGGAAGCTCGTCAGCATCCTTACACAAGATATTTTTCGCTGCTTGCACCTCCTGCTCAGTGGGTAACGTCGCCAGAAAGTAACGGTGGTAAAGCAATGAATGATCAACGAGTTGAATAGCATGTTCTGCGACAGCGCAGTTTCCATTTTGATCTCGTATAGCAAAAATCAGAACATATTTTCCTTCTGGTTGAGCGCCTAGATGAATGGTTTCGAAGAATCCACAACTTGCCGCATCCGCTATCGATGGATAAGCCTTCTGAACATCCGGTCTTTCTAATTTGGGATAAATAGTTTGGAGAAATAACTCATCAAGATAGACGTCAATTTTGTCGATGCCAGCTTTGGCACAAGCCCAACCAGCAACAACAACTAAACTTGAGCTGTCAAATATTGTTTCAGCTGGCTGTTCGATCCACCAGTAGATACCACGTGAATTGTTCTTTAAAACATGACTAAAAGGATGAAGGAATTTTTTTTGAGATGAGGGGCTTACTCGCCGTATTAACGTAAAGAGTCTTTCACGAAAAACGCGAAGCACGTTGCCGAAAAACTTAGAAATCCGTGGCATTTCCCATCGCACTAGGGGATCCATTTAGCGTTCTCTCATTATGCTGGTCAATTTTTCTAGGCTAGACAAAGTGCTCACAGTCGCTTAGTTAGGCATTGTCGAGTTTACTCTGGCAGAGGATTTCAAGACAGTTTCATTGAGCAAATGCCATTTGGTCGGTCAATTCGATTGTTTTGAAGTAGGTCTCTGCCGATGCGCTCAACCCCATAGGCAATTGCCAACTCTCTATCTGCTGACGTATTCGCCCTCGCGATATTCTGAGGCAGTTTGTTTGTGTTAAGTCAGGTTTCCATCCATAAGCATTGTCCTAAAGTGTGTTGTGGTGATGCCCAACGTATCGCCAGGGTTGCCCTTGATGAGTCACGCTAGGCGATGACACGCCCGACGATTGCTAGGGCTTTCTACTTACATGAGAATAGCAATGACCGCGTGTTGGTTCAAAGGTGGATAGCCAGGCATGGGCAATGTTGAGTTCTCAGTTCGATTTTTCAATCTCTGATAGTGACTACGTTACATGCCTCTCAGACCGTTTGTTACAGCGATTTTTGGCAAGCCTACGAGAGGGTTCTGCTAACTGAGCGGCATCGGGCAGTGGGTAAAGCCAATGGTCAGACCAATCACATCGAGTGCTTCAATTACACCTTGCGGCAGTACGCATCACGGTTTGTGCGTAAAACGTTATCGTTCTCGAAGAAGCTAGAAAATCACATTGGCGCGTTCTGGTATTTCATTCACCATTACAACGCGTCCTTATAGTTTTAGGGCTACCCTTAACGCTTCGATCTCGGTAACGCTGCATCGAGATATCGAGCATCTGCCGATTTAGTAAACGGCGCACCAAAAGTCAAGGTTCCTCACCTTTAGGCTTAATAGACTTAATCGGAATTAAGAAAATTAATCAATTCTTGGGCCGAAGTCAAACAATCCTATTCTTTCCAAGTCGATTCGGATATCGAGCAATTTATTGCCAATAAGGTCTAATGAAAACTTCGTCAAGATGCCACTTATCATCTAGCAGCGATCACTGCTTAAGGAGCTGATTGGCATCGCCCTGAAGAAATTTCTCTGATCGCTGTATCGGTGACCGTAACACCCTGGTAAAGTATCATTTTCTCAATGTCGTTGAATCTCAAGGGCAACTGTGTAGGGCTGGAAAGGGATGGCCACGACAGGTATTATCCCTAGTTCAGCTTCCCAAATGCAGAGGTTCGGAGTCAAGTTTCCTTAACTTGACAATACCGCAACACCCTTAGATTAAGAACGATTACCAAGCGCGGGCCAAGATAGCGCGCTGCCAGACGGCATAGCCCTGAGCGTTCAAATGCAAACCGTCTGTCGTTAGGTCAGGGCGCAGATGCCCCTGCTCGTCTTGAAACCGGGGATGTACGTTGCGAAACTCGACCCGATCTTGCTGGGAGATCGAGGCCAGGCGAGCATTGAGCGATCGCACCCGGTCATTCGAGATTTCAGCCCGGCGGGTGGGCAGCACCGAATACACGACGATCTGCGCCTGGGGGTGCTGCTGGCGGAGTTGGCGCACGGTTTGCCGCAGGTTATAGGCAATTTGCGCCTCTGGGACGCCGTTTTTGAGATCATTCGCGCCCGCCATCAAATGAATCGTTGTCGCCCGCGTATTGGCAAAGGTCGAAATCCGCTGCAGGATGCCCGCCGTCGTATCGCCCGAAATGCTTTGGTTGAGCCAGAGGCGATCGCGCGGCAGCAGGTCCGGCGGCAACCACAACCCGAAGGAATCCCCCACCACCACCTCTAAGCGATTACTGCCCTGGCCGCCCGCGATCGCCCGCGCTTCTTGAGCTAACAAACGCTGCCAGTCTTGGTAGGTGGGCTGGCGGGTCGCTTGATTCCACTGGTCGGCATAGGCGTCGGGTGACAACCGCGTGTAAGAACGCCCCGATCGCAAAGCCAACAGTCGCTGCACATACAGCTGCGACCCCGAACCTGGACGGCGACCCGCCACCCGTGCCGGTCGGGGCGAGACGGCAGCAACCTCCACCGGCAAACTGAACTGAGGCAGCTGCGCCGCCGGTAAAGGTACTGCTCGGGGCACCTCAGGAATATCGAGGGCGACGGGTGTCGTCACCGCGGGCGCGGGCGCAACTGAAACCGCTGGTTGGGGTGTCGCCGAGGGCGCCGCGGCTGGTTGCCCCCTCTCCAGCGTAATCACCGCCGGGGAGGACGGCATGGAGCGGGGCGCCGTCCAGCTTTGTTGCGCCTGAGACGGTACCGCACAAACTGCCAAACGCGCGGCATGGGCTCCGGCACACAGTTCACCAAATCGAGGTGTAGTTGGCGACTCAGCCGGAGCGATCGCCCCCGCCGCCGTTGTTGCCGTCACGGTCTCGTCAATTGCTGGCTGGGCCGCGATCGCCGCCATCGAACCGGATTCTGGCGTGACAGGAGGTTCGCAGTCTCCTGTCAAAGATTGGATTAAAAGTAAGCAAACTTCAGCACTCATTGTGGGCCACCGTGCAGCATGTTTCCTTTGACGCGGCGGCGGCGGCTCCTTCAGGAAAATTTGCCTGGCAAATCGTTAATTCGATGACCGCAGTTATCCCCATCAGGGCACCGGTGCCGATTGTCAGCGTGGGACGCTGGGTTCTAACTCATCAAAATAGTTGGCCCTGAGGTCTGGATACAGTTTTCTACGAGAGGAGTCGGCAAACGAGAACAGGGATGGCATGGGCGACGGCAATCGCGGCACGGTTTTGACCACAGTTAGGGAGCGTCGCTTGGCCGGTGCCTGCGGTTCACCGAGTCGAGTAGCGGCGCGCGATAATCAGTAGAAAGCCCTAATTATCATCGGGTGTGTCATCGCCTAGCGTGACGCCCCAAAGCCCACTCCGGCGGTGCGTTGGGCTGTCGCCCCCCCCCCCACAGCAGTGTTTATTGATGGCTACTGACTTGCCAGGCATCAGAGATATGAGTGATGAATGGGTGCCAGCTCCGAGCCGCAATCGCCATCATCCATCGGCCCAAGTTCACGAAAATTCATGCGATTCGAACGATTGCCAAAGTTCCGGTCAGACTGGTGATCACTCCCGGTTAATCACGCCCCATAGCGGGCAAATCGTAGAGGTAGATACAACAATCACTACGCCGTCTTTGTATACAGTCTTCAAAGGGTCCTTGAAGCGATATCTATGTTAGTTACCCAGCAGCCGGTTTTTCGTCAGTTTTGGTATCCCGTCGTTCTTTGCGAGTCTTTGAAAGCCGGGCCTCAGTCTTTTGAGCTGTTGGGGGAGCCTTTGGTGCTATGGCTCGACGGTGCAGGCCAGCCCGCCGCCGCCCGCGATCGCTGCTGTCACCGCACAGCCAAGCTTTCCCTCGGCTGTGTCGATCAGGGGCATATTCGCTGCCCTTATCACGGTTGGCAATTTGATGCCACAGGGGCCTGTGTGCATGTGCCGCAGCTGGGTGCCGACAAGACGATTCCAGCCAACTATCGGGTGCCAGCCTATCGCTGCACCGAGCGCTATGGCTATGTGTGGGTCTGTCTTGCAGAACCGATTGCCGACATTCCCCCCATTGATGAAACGGCAAGTTCAGACTATCGGCTCATTCACGAATTTTATGAGCCCTGGCAAACAGCCGGGCTGCGGGTGATGGAAAACGAGCTGGATTTAGCCCATCCCACTTTTGTACATACGGCAACCTTTGGCAGCGAAGAGCATCCGGTGCCCGATTCGCTAGAGATTGAGGACACTGACTATGGCATTCGGGTGCGGGGGCTGCTGGGCGTAGTCAATCCGGAGCAGCAGCAAAAAAATCTCAAAATGGACGCCGGGGGCACGGTTCGCACCCTAGAGATGGACTGGTTTATGCCCTTTACCATCAAATTGAAAATCATTTATCCCAATGGGTTGGAGCACATCGTTGTGAACACGATGACGCCGATCAGCGATCGCGTGTCTCAGATGGTGCAGTTTTGCGTACGCAACGACACGGAAGCAGAGACCCCGGCCCAAGACGTGATTGCCTTTGATCGCGCCGTCACCCTCGAAGACAAACAGATCCTCGAATCCACTGATTACGATGTGCCCCTGAGCCCCAGCCAAGAAGAACACATGCTGACCGATCGCCCAGGCGTGATGATTCGCAAAAAGGTGGCGGCGCTCTTAAAGCAGCATGGTGAAGTCGAACAAACTCGGCAGCCCCCCGCGACAAAAAGTCCTGCGCCGGTCAATCACTCAGTTTCTGCTGGTAGCCGCCGTTGAGGCCTGATTGCGCGGGCTGGGTGCACCACGATAGTCCAGCGGGTAGACGGATGCGGTGCATTGAACTAGGGCGAATCATGAGGCTCGCCGTCGCTGTTGGCAGCGCCAACCTCATTCAACCGATGGAACGCTCAGGCCGAGGCGATGCCCCCACGCCAGGGAAACCTGTTTTACGCTGAGCATAGCGCTTGTCGGCTCAGGAGCCTGCTGGTTTGACCTCAACGTTCTATAGGACGGTTATCAGTGACATGCTAAATCATGCGCGATTAACGGATTTAGCCCCTAGCAAGGTTGGCGGAGCGGGCACAGCCATACTCAGCCTTCAAGTGGCTGTGCCAAAGCGAACCATGGGCACCCCTGAACCGCGATCGCGCTGCTGTCACCATACTTTTGCTTACCTGGCGTCATGTCTCTAATTACCGTTCGGCCCGAAGGTCTCTATTGCGAAGCGGGGGGATTTTACATTGATCCGTGGCGGCCCGTAGAGACGGCGCTGATTACCCATGCCCATGCCGACCATGCCCGGTCGGGCTCTGAGCATTACGTGGCGATGGCCAGTGCCGCCGGGGTGTTGCGCAAGCGTCTCGGTGAGGCGATCGCGCTGCAGGGCGTGCAGTATGGCGAAAAGTTGAAATACGGCGACACGTGGGTCTCGTTTCATCCTGCTGGGCACGTACTGGGCTCGGCGCAGATCCGGGTGGAGCATCAGGATGAGGTATGGGTGGTGTCAGGCGACTACAAACGCTGTGCCGACCCAACCTGCGAACCGTTTGAAGTCGTACCCTGTGACGCCTTTATTACCGAAGCCACATTTGGCCTGCCGATTTACAAATGGGACACGGGTGAAGAAACCGCTCGCCGGATTTACGACTGGTGGCAAACCGACCGCGATCGCCCCTCCATTCTCTTTTGCTATGCCTTTGGGAAGGCGCAGCGGGTGCTGAGCGAACTAACCAAATTCACCGATCAGACGGTGTACGTGCATGGGGCGATCGCCCACCTCAACGACATCTATCGTGAGCAAGGCGTTCAGATGTTGCCCACGGTCAACACCGCCGACATGCCCAAAAGCCATCAATATACTGGCGACCTGGTACTGGCCCCGCCGTCAGGTCATCGCTCAAGCTGGATGAAGCGGTTTAAGTCGCCGCAAACGGCCTTTGCATCTGGGTGGATGGCGGTGCGCGGGGCGCGACGGCGGCGGGGTTACGAACGGGGGTTTGTGCTGTCAGACCATGCAGATTGGTCGGGCCTAATCAATACGGTAAAAGCCACAGGGGCGAGCCAGGTTTACGTGACCCATGGCCAAAATGACGTGCTCTCTCGCTACCTGCAGGAGGTTTGTCATATCAACGCTCAACCGCTTGAAACGCTGTTTGAAGGCGAAAGCGATATCTAGAGCAGCGAAATTCGGGATGCACCATGGATATGAGGATGTGGCCTCACTCTGAATTTCTGCAGTGATGAGCGGTTATCTACTGACGAATCGCCGTCAACATCCAGATCATTGAGGGGGTGATGACAGCCTGAACCTTTCTCTATGCCGTTCTAGATATGCTTGCAGCGCGGCGATCAGCAAGCCGCAGTTTGATTAGGTCACCCCAGATGGCTGAAATCACCATCCGATCAGTTTTTTAATTCCGAATTCCGACTTCTGAATTCCGACTTCTGCTATATCTTCTCGATGCGTCAAAAGTATTGCTTGATTTCCTGATGAGTTATCGCTACGCAATTGCGTTGACTCACGACGGCATCTCTCTCTTTGGGGTGATTTCAAAATTAAAGAGAGAGGTGCCCTGCGAGACAGACACATGTGGGTGCGCCCATCGATACAGATGAGATGACTAGGTAGGAACATCAGACCAGTCAAATAATCGTTAATTCGTACAAGTTAGAGGCTGTCATCAATTGCCCATCCGACAGCGGTCAAATCGAACCGTGTCCAGTTGTAAGTCTGTGGGGCAAGCCTGAGTCTATGGGGTTTGTTGAAGGCGCGTTTCCCCTTGTCTCCCAAAGAGTATCAAGTGCCTGTTGAGGCTATGCTTTCTAAGCTGGAAAACCATTCTGGTGCCGCTGCATTAACAGAGTTTGTCCTGCCCGGCCAGGGCAGGACAAACTCTGTTAATGCAGCGTTCCACCCCATCTGCCGATGACTCTAGCCGCATCTGGATGAGGAAAATGCTTTTGAAAAATGCGGTAGTAAAGCAATTCCTCTTGACTACTGACGGGCAAGCCTTGAGCGATCGCGTCAGCTAAATCTTGTTGAGAAATAGCCACCTCAGCGTGTTTTTCCAATACGCCTGAAGAAGCACATCCTTGGGCAAATTCCATCTTGTCGCGCCAAACAATTTCTTTGGGTAGCAGATCTTCAAACGCTTTACGCAGCAACCATTTTTCGCTCCCAAAGGTCGAATAAAGCTTGAGCTGAGGATCAATCTGGAGGCAGCATTCGATAAAGTCAACATCCAAAAACGGCACTCTCCCCTCCAAACTATGGGCCATCGTCATGCGGTCTACCCGCTGCAGGTTGAGATTGTGTAGACCCTGGAGGATAGCCACTGACTCCTCATGCAATGCCGCTGGATCGTCGTAATCAGCAAAGTAGCTGTAGCCCGCAAAAAGCTCATCAGCGCCTTCCCCACTCAGCACAACTTTGACGTGCTGACTCGCCAACTGAGACACGATATAGCAGGGAATGGCACTGCGCACCAAAGCGGGATCGTAAGACTCCAAATAGTAAATGACCTCAGGCAAAACAGCCTGCATCTCTGCTTCAGAGTAAACGTATTCGTGATGCGTGGTGCCGAGGTGTTCGGCCACCAGACGAGCCGCTTTCAAATCGGGGGAATGGGGCAGACCAACGGCGAAGGAATGTAACTCTGAAACCTGCTGTTTCATCAAGGCGGCAATGATGCTGGAGTCAAGTCCGCCACTTAGAAAAACGCCAACAGGAACATCAGACATCAGTCTTTTTTGAACACTTTTCGCCAGCGTTTGCTGAATATCTATGAGGATAGTTTCCACGTCTTGCTGGAAATTCGTCACCTCAGGCAGCTGATAATAGGGCACCAGACCCGCTTGGGAATGGTAGTAATAACCGTTAGGAAACTCGTGAATTGTTTCGGCGCAGTTGATCAGCGCCTTGAGTTCTGAGGCAAAGAAAATGGAATCGCCGGTTGTTCCGTAATACAGCGGTTTGATACCGATACGATCTCTGCCCGCCAGCCACTCATTGTCATCGCTGACGACAAAACTGAACATCCCATCAAGGTATTGGCTCAGGTCTTTGCCAAACGTTTGGAAAAGCGGTAGAAGCACCTCGCTGTCGGCGGCAGTTCGAAAAGAATAGTCTGAGAAGTGACGTGAGCGCAGATCCTGAAAGTTATAAATCTCGCCATTGCAAACGCTGTAAAGTCGTTTGGATGCGGCCTGCATTGGCTGGTGTCCGCCTTTGACATCCACGATGGAGAGGCGTTGATGGCCCAAGGCCCAGTTACTTTCCTGAATAACTCCAGTATCGTCTGGGCCGCGATGCACCAGGCTGGATAGCATTGATGAAAAATCGTATCGAGCGGATACGTCCGGCCCAAAAACGCTGGCGATGCCGCACATGACTAAACTTTTTGCACTCTGCAGTTCTTTAGTGATGTCAGCCTAGCATGGACAATCGCGGCTGCACCTCGGTCGATAAGTGCAATCATATCCAGCCGCTTCAGGAAAGCATTACCCAGATTAAACCTTGGACACTTTGCACAGTCATCGGCCCAAAATGCTGTGCGCGATCACCCTGGGCACCCGCTAGCGCCCTGCCTATCATGAAGCCTACAGCCGCCATCGACATCCCTCTTACCGTGGTTGAGCTAAGCCGCATGAAAAAGTGTTTTGACTATATCGTTCTGGGCTGCGGGGGCATTGGCAGTGCTGCCCTCTACTGGTTAGCCAAGCGTGCCGGCGCTGACGTTTTGGGACTTGAGCAGTTTTCGCTGTTTCATCACAATGGTGGCTCTCAAGACTATTCCCGCATTATTCGGCTGGCCTACCATGAGGAAAAATATGCGCGGCTGACGCCCTTTGCTTACCAAGCCTGGGAAACCATCGCGGCCGAATCGGGCATTGCCCCTGTGACGAAGACCGGCGGCGTACAGATTGCTTACCAGGATCGCCCCTACCGGCAGATCGTCGAGGACTATGCCGTGGCGATGGATCGGGCTGCTATTCCCTACGAGCGTTTGGATGCCGACGAGCTCCGAGATCGCTTTCCTCAGTTTCAGCCTCAGGCTGAGGTAGTGGCGCTTTATCAAGAACGCACCGGTATCGTTGACCCTTCGCGAGGCAACGCTATCCACATCTCTCTGGCGCGCAGCTATGGCGCAACTGTCTTGACCGAGTGTCCGGTCGTCAGTATTCAGCCCGATCATTTGGGTGAAGGCGTTCTGCTCAAAACCGAGAAGGGCACGTTTACCTGCAATCGCTTGATTGTGACTGCCGGGGCTTGGACTCAAACGCTGCTTGACTCGATCGGGATGCAGGTGCCCCTGATGGTGACCCAAGAGCAAGTTACCTACTATGCCACCCCGAACCTAAAGGACTTCTCCATCGGGCAGTTTCCGGTTTTCCAGTGGAAGGACGACTTTAGCTATTACGGGTTTCCGATTTACGGCGAAGTCGCGACCAAGGCGGCGATCGATGCTTCGGGCGACCCCGTCACCGCACAGACCCGCACCTTTACGCCCAACCTCAGCCGCGAACAGCAGCTGGAAGACTTTTTGCAGACTCAAATTCCTGATTTTGTTGGCCCTAAGCTGTATACCAAAACCTGCCTCTACACCCTGCCACCCGACCGTGATTTCATTCTCGATGCCCTGCCCGATCACCCTCAAATCCTAACCGCCATTGGGGCGGGACATGCGTACAAGTTCGCTAGCCTGATCGGCCAAATTTTGAGTGAGCTGGCTATTGATGGCGTGTCTCAACACGACACAACACCTTTCGCATTACAGCGTCCGGCGCTGCTAGAGAAAGATTTTGTCCCGTCGCTGAGGGTATGAAGAATGAACTCAATGACAGCTTTGGTCGATAGCTACACGCCCGGAATGACGCTGCCTCAAGGTTTTTATACGGATCAAACGATTTTTGAGACCGAGATGCAGGCCATTTTTTGCACTCAATGGCTGTTTGCCGGTCATAGCTGTGACGTGGCCCAGCCCGGTCAATACTTCACGCTGCCGATTGGGCGCGAGTCGGTGATTGTGATTCGCGATCGCGATGGCACCTTACGAGCCCACTTCAACGTCTGTCGCCATCGTGGCTCAAAGCTGGCTTGGCACGATCGCGGCTGGGTCAAAACCCTGGTGTGTCCGTATCACGGCTGGGTCTATCAGCTCGACGGCACGCTCCAAGCCGCTCGGTTTATGGAGGACTTCACCTGCGACGAGTATCCACTCGTATCAGCGGCCATTCGCGAAGTGGCGGGACTGATCTTTGTCTGTCTCTCGCCCCAGCCGCCTGATTTTGTCATGCCTGCCGCCGCGATCGCGCCTCAACTTTTGCCCCATCGGCTGGAGCAAGCCAAGGTGATTGTCCGCGATCGCTACCGAGTGCAGGCCAACTGGAAAACGATTCTCGAAAATAACCGCGAGTGCTATCACTGTCAGGTCGCCCATCCTGAGTTCATGTTGGCGAACTACGATGCGGGCTTACCTGGAGACGATCGCAATGGGAATACTCGCTTTCAACAAACGCGAGCCGCCGCCTATCAGCGGTGGCAAACGCTGGGGTTAAGTCCACACGAGGTGAGTTTCCCGAATGGGTCTTGGTTTCGCATCACGCGGTTGCCCCTGCGCGATGGCTTCCTGACCGAAAGTCTGCATGGTCGTTTGACCGCGCCCCCCATGGTCGATGTGCCCGATCTGGACGTAGGCAGTCTGCGACTGGTTGGCATGCCCAACTTCTGGGGACACGCCAACGTCGACTACACGATGACCACGCAGGTGATTCCCATAAGTGCTCACGAGACTCAAATTGATGTCGCTTTTTTAGTCCGTCAAGATGCTGTTGAAGGCATCGACTATGCGGTGGATGATGTCGCCGCCGTTTGGCGAGCTACCAGCGCGCAAGACTGGCAAATTTGTGAGCACAATTATGCGGGGATTTGCTCATCCGCCTATCGGCCCGGTCGCTTATCGGCCTCAATGGAGGCATCAGTGACTGAGTTCATCAACTGGTATCTGCGACAAATGACAGATCGATAAGCGTCATCAACACGAGCCGCGCCCGGACGCCATGGCAGAAGTAAAACGACCCTTCCAGTTTCTCTACCCCAACGGCTCCCTAGTGTCGGTAATGGTGGGTGAAATAACGCCGAAGTCTATAGTCTATTCGGGTGCACCATGCAAGCGATAGCTTTTGATCGCGACGTTTAAGTTTAAACACTGTGTGGCATCGCGCAGGCTAATGTGGCAAAGCGTTTCGATCCGATCAAGGCGATTGAGCAAGGTATTGCGATGAATGTAGAGAGCTTCGGCGGTGGCGGCTACAGATTGTCCCTGGTCTAAATACGTTTCCAGGGTATCGAGCAGCTCAGAGTGCCGTTGCGCATCGCGGGCAAATAGGGTCTGGACGTGATGTAGATAGCGATTGTCCGCCCGGTGTTCTGGAGTCAGGTGGTACACCCAGTGCAGGAGGCCCAGTTCATCAAAGGAGATTGCACCCGTTTTTTTCAACAGCACACCAATATGGGCCGCTTCCTGGGCCTGTTCGTAGCTGCGACGGAGGCGACTGGGGTCACCATCATCCGTGCGGCAAATCGAGCCGCTGCCAACCACTAAAGTTTGAGTCTGATGGCCGACTGCAGCGATTAACCGAGCCGCGAACGACTGGCCCTGGTCCGTCTCACTGTCTAACACGACAATGACAGCATCCTCCCGACGTGCCGATAAAGAATGAGGATAAGCATGGACAATGACTTGCTGCACCATCGGATGTAAGAGCGGCATCGCTTCGGGTTGAGGAGCCGCTAGCTGAATCCATAAAACCTGGTGCGCCGCGCTGAGACGATAGTTGAGCTGTTGGGCCTGGGCCGCGATCGGTTTTAGGCACCTCTGGGCGCTGAGTAGTTGGGTCAAAAAGTCTCCTTGTTGAGCAGCCTCGACGGAACGAACCGCTTGCTCTTTACTCAAAACCAGTCCGGCAACGGTCGCCCCATCAGTGAGGGCTTGCTGATCCAACGGCGTAAACGGCTGCGAGCCAGCCAGCAGCCAGAAATAACCGTAGATATCTTGGTTGACGACGATGGGCGCGACCATGCGGTCTATCGTCATGCCGAGTTCGGGGCAGGGGATGAGCGTTTGGGGCTGTAGCGTTTGCTGCAAAGACTCATAGACGCTTGCCTGCACGAGATGATCAACAATTGCGGAGAGCGATCGCGGCTGAGTCATCCTTTCCCAAGCAGCGTCAATCCTGCCGCAAGGGGCCGTCGCGATAATTTGAAAAGGGGGTAATTCGATCGCCACAGAACGCTGTAAGCACTGCGCCAAGGTAGTTACCAAATCGCTCCAAGAGCCTCCTTGCAACACCAGATGAATGAGCTGTTGGTTGATTTGAGCTGACCGCTGCAGCACGGTATAGTTCTGATTGACGATGTGCCCTAAAACGACCTCCGTGATTTGAATGAATAGCAAGTCAGGGGGCGTTTCGATCACTGGGAAGCCTAAGCGATCGGCATCATTCCGAACTTCTTCTGGAACTTGGTCAAAGTAATGTCCTGTACTTAAAACAAGTCCCGCGAAGCCTAAGCGAACCAGTCGTTCAACCAGCGTTTTTTGATGGATTGGATTTTCATAAAACCCCAATCCGCTCGTCAGCAATAGAACACCCTGTCGCTGCCATTTATAGTGAGCGGAAGTCAGGTCGACGACATGCACCCAGTGCACGATATTGTCGAGACCTTTAGCACCAGCCACCAGCTGTGAAGAAGCAAATATTGGCAAGTCCAAGACTTGGCGAATCGTCAAAGTACTCATTCGTACAGCATAAACCCGTGTTAGCGAGATCTATCAATGAAGTTTTTGTAGAAATCCAGAGCAGAAGCGGGCCTATTCCAAGAAAAAATCAGCTCTTTTAACAGAATCAAAAACCAAAGTTGATAGAAAGCTTTCAAAAGCAAATATTTTGACCACAAAACTGTACTATCAAAAGGTCTTAAATTTTTCTGTAATGTCTGAAACAGACGCTTATCTTTCCTTGAAAGTAATGTGGATTGACAGGGTTTTACTAACAAAGGTTTGTTGGCATTTAAGATAAACGATTTTTTAGGTTAGTACGCAATCTGGATAGATGAAATGGAATCAATGATTCAATTTGACAACGTCACCAAGCAGTACCCAGGTTCACCAACGCCAGCGGTCAACAGCTTGACAATTGCGGTGCCAGAAGGAGAAACCTGTGTCGTTATTGGCCCTTCCGGATGCGGTAAAACGACTGCGATGAAGATGGTTAATCGGCTGATTGAACCGACCAGTGGAGCCATCTTTGTCGGCGGACGCAACATTCTTAAACAGAACGTGATTGAACTCCGTCGCAGTATTGGCTACGTGATCCAGCAGATTGGTTTGTTTCCCCACTTCACGATTCGGGAGAACATCGCCCTAGTGCCCGAGATGTTGGGCTGGAGTCAGGCGCGCCGACTCCGCCGGGCGGACGAACTGCTAGATGTTGTGGGTCTAGATCCGGCTCAGTTTAGAGATCGCTATCCTCGACAGCTCTCTGGCGGCCAGCGCCAGCGCGTGGGGGTCGCCCGGGCGCTGGCCGCTGACCCCCCCGTGATGCTCATGGACGAGCCCTTTGGAGCGATCGATCCAATTACGCGGGATCGCCTACAAAACGAGTTTCTCCGCCTGCAAAAGCAGCTGCGAAAGACCATCATGTTTGTTACCCACGACATTGATGAGGCGCTCAAAATGGGCACGCTCATCTGTATTCTGCAAGTGGGGGGCGACCTGCAGCAAATCGACTCTCCGAAAACTATTCTTTCGCAACCGGCCAACTCGTTTGTGGCTGACTTCGTGGGGTCTGATCGAGGCTTAAAGAAGCTGACACTCGTGCGGGTCAGCGAGACAATGCAGACCAATCCCACCGTGGGTTCCTATGACGAACCCACCGCTGATCTGGTGGTTCGGATGCGACAGCACGAGATGGATAGCGTCTTTATTGTTGATGATCAACACAAATTGGTGGGCTACGTCGCGCTGGAGGCCGCTCAGGCTCACTCTGGCAGGGCCGCTGATGTCCTCAGCCCAGTCATTGCGACTACCGAGGAAGAAGCGACTATGCGAGACGCCTTTTCCGCCATGCTGAGCTACGGTATCCGATTTCTGCCCGTGCTCAACAGCCATCAGCAGTTGACTGGCCTGGTTTCAGCGGATGATGCCCAAGGCCTAATTCGGCAAAGCCATCCGGCTGCCCTGGCTCGATAGGTCCGGCAGCAGAGAATAGAACGGACATCAAACCTGGTCTTTTACCGGAACACTATGGAAAACCTGGTCGAATTTCTCATTAGCATTAAAGATGGCCTGCTGTATTATGTGCCGGGCGTGGGACGCCCGGATCGGGTGCTGGAATTCTTGGCGGGACATCTCCTGATCACGTTAGTGACCTTGGTGTTCGCCATTTTAATCAGCATTCCCCTCGGGATTTTGATTACGCGGGTCGAATGGCTCTACGAACCCGTGATTAAGCTTACGGGCATGCTTTATACCGTGCCAAGCTTCGCCATGTTTGGCCTCCTCGTCCCGATTGTGGGGATTGGGTTCAAACCGGCCATTGTCGCCTTGACGCTCTACTCTCTGCTGGCGATCGTGCGCAACACGGCAGTTGGGATCAATGGCATTGATCAGGCCATCATCGAAGCGGCGCGGGGCATGGGGATGCGCGATCGCGCCATTCTGCTCAAGGTGGAGCTGCCGCTGGCCCTGCCAGTCATTTTTGCCGGGATTCGGATTGCCACCGTCTCAACGATTAGCCTGGCCACGCTGGCCTCCTTTTTCGGCGCTGACAGCCTTGGCAGTCTAATTTTTGAAGGCATTTCAGCAGGAGGAACACGCAACGACAAGATTGTGGCTGGGGCGATCGGCGCGGCTTTCTTAGCCATTGTGTTTGACGCGATCGTCAGCCGAATTGAGCGAGTTCTACCCGGCTCGGTAGCGAGGTAAAAGAGCATTATGCTAGGGAAAATGTTTGACTACATCATCAACCAGTCACAAGTGTTCACAACAACGCTGCAAGAACACTTGGTAATTACGTTCGTGGCCCTGGCGATCTCGATTGTGCTGGGGTTGTTATTAGGGATTTTGGGCTCACGCCTGCCCTGGCTGCGCGATACCCTACTCACGATCAGCAAGATCGGTCGCACGATTCCGAGCTTGGCGGTATTGGCATTGGCGCTGCCGCTGTTGGGTATTGGCAAGCCCCCTGTTTTACTGGCACTGGGGTTTATTGGCACGTTGCCGATCTTAATCAACACCACCATCGGCATTGAGCAAGTTAACGCCGATACCAAGGAGGCGGCGCGAGGCATGGGCATGCGCGATCTGCAAATTCTGACGCGTTTGGAGCTGCCCATTGCCATTCCCATCATCATGGCGGGCATCCGCACGGCGGCCGTGGTGGTGGTGGCTAGCGCGACGCTGGCCGCCTTTATTGGCGGCGGCGGTCTCGGCGATCTGATTTTGCGCGGTCATTCGCTAAACCGCGACCACATTATGCTGGCTGGGGCGCTGCCGGCCACCTTGCTGGCGTTCTACTTTGAAGAAGCCTTTGGCCGCTTAGAACGCTGGGCCACCCCCAAGGGGCTCAAAGAAGAAACTCGCGCCGCCGTTGGGCTCATATCTGTACTGCTAGCAGTGGCCATTATGCCGCTCATCTTTGGGGTCTTGTTGCCCTGGGATGTCTCGGTCGATGCCACGGGTACGCCGACGGTGCTGACCGGACTGCACAGCGAGTATCGCGCGATTGGCCTGCCCGTATTGTTGCTGAGTTTGCTAGCGACTATGCTGCCCCGGCCAAAGCACGGCGCTTTCACGATGTCACTGATCACGAGTGGACTCGCGATCACCGCGCTGGTGTGGCTAGCGATCGGCATTGTTACTCGCGTCGGTCAGCTACGCCTCGGCCTCGCGCTGCTGATTGCCGCGGTATTTGCGATCGCGGTCATCACCGGCTACGAGTTCATCTTGAACTATCGGGCACGTCAGGCTAAGCCAGAGCATTTACCGGCGGTAGCATCGCCTTAGGTCACTGTCGTTGCAGCCAGGTTTAAGCCTGCCAAAAACCGTCCGCCTGGGGCAAGCGGTTATCTCTAACCAGCGGCTACGCCGTGCCACCCGCCTTGCCCCGTTGCCTTTGCTGCTACTGCTTTTACGATATCGTCTATGTCATACCTTCTTGGGAGAACTCTCATGCTTAAAAGACGCTGGTTTGTTGGTGCTGTACTGGGCACATCCATCGCGATCATAGCGGCCTGTAGCGGCGGCAGCTCCGGTGAACCCAAAATTCGGATTGGTTCCAAAGATTTTACGGAGCAATACGTGCTCGGTAATCTGTACGAAATTCTGCTCGACGAATCAGGTTTCGATGCTGACTACAGACCAGCGGGTGGCTCTAGCGAAAATCACCAGGCGATCGTCAACGGTGAGATTGATCTTTATCCGGAATACACGGGCACCGCTTTGCTGACTCATCTGGGCCTGGAATTTGACTCCACGATGGACGCGGATGTGGTGTATGCCACCGTCAAAGATGCTTACGCCCAAGACTTCAATTTGGCGGTGCTAGAGCCCACTGACTTCAACAACACCTACGTATTGGTGATGACGAAAGCTAAGGCTAGCGAGTTAGGCATCGAGACCGTTAGCGATATTTCGACAAAAGGCGGTGACCTGGTTTTCGGCACAACTCAGGAGTTTACCGAGCGCGATGATGGTTTACCCGGTTTGAGAGAGACCTATGGCGGGTTCAACTTCAAAGAGGTGGTAGCCTTGGATCCAGGTCTGCTTTACTCAGGCATTGAAGAAGGGGAAATCGACGCGACTACTGGCTTTGGTACCGACGGACAAATTGCCGCCTTTGACCTGCTGGTGCTGGAAGATGACAAAAGCTTCTGGCCTCCTTACCCCGCCGCGCCCATTATGCGGCAGGAGATTATTGATGAGCATCCTGAGGTGGCTGAGTTATTGAATCAGCTCTCAGCCGTCATTGATGCTGATACTATGCAGACACTCAATTGGGAAGTGGCGGGCAATGGTCGCGAGGCGGATGAGGTGGCCCGCGAGTTTTTGGTCGAGCAGGGACTGATCGACGGCTAAGATCGCCAACCGCTACCTTCAGACGCGACTGCCTAGACACCCGTCTTTAGCCGGTGGCTTGTTAGAGATAAGGCTCTCCATCCATCTTTTGAGCAGGGAAGCCACTTAACTCAGGTTGTAAAAAGCCCCTTTTTCTGTGGCGCAGCCTACTATCCAGAAGGCGTCGGGGCGGCGATCTCGAACTTTAGATGCGGACAAGCAGGCCGACTCAGAAACGAGCATTAGACGTTCGGTAAGAAAGTGGACTTTGAATTACTGACCGCTTTTCTCCAACAGATACACCGTCAGTATCAACCCTTCAATCAGGGAACCGTTGCTTCCGATATCCCTGAATTAGCGAATGCTGATCCCAACTGGTTCGGCATCAGCATCGTGAGTGCCGATGGGCAACAGTATCATGTTGGTCATACCTCACAGCCTTTTACCATGCAGTCCATCTCGAAGCCTTTTGTCTATGGACTGGCTTTGGAGGATTGGGGTGAGGAACAGGTGCTGAGCCGGATTGGGGTAGAACCGACGGGAGATCCGTTTAACTCAGTCATTGAACCGGGAGAACTTTCTCGACAGCAGTACAATCCGCTGGTCAATGCCGGAGCCATCATCGCGACCAGCCTGCTCGGGGGGGAAAGCATTGAGGAGCGCTCCCGTCGCCTGCTGCAGCTGTTCGGTACCTACACAGGGCGGCAGGTTGACGTTAATTCAGCGGCATTCCATTCCAAACGAACCAGCGATCATCTCAATCAGGCCTTGGCTCACATGCTGTTTAGCTTTGGCTGGATTGAGGGTGATCTGTCCGAAATTCTGGATCTTTACTTTCAACAGTGTTCGCTACAGGTTACTTGTCAGGATTTGGCGATGATGGCCGCTACTCTGGCCAACGGAGGATGCAACCCCTTGACGGGAAAACAGGCAATCGACTCCCGCTATGTTAAGCACCTCCTCAGCGTGATGTATACCTGCGGGCTGTACGAGTTCTCAGGACAATGGGCCTACAAAGTGGGGATTCCCGCCAAAAGCGGTCTAGCTGGAGCCATCATTGGCGTGATTCCTCAGCAGATGGGCATTGCCGTTTTTTCGCCCCCGCTAGGTGTCCACAGGAAAAGCTGGCGGGGCGTAAAGGTGTTTGAGCAACTTTCCCAAACGTTTCAGCTTCATTTGTTTAAGCCCAGCGTCCAGGCCGCACCTGCCGACTCCCACCAAATGCCAGGCAAGTCTCCTGCCATCAGCACGCAGGCGATGAAGTCGGCGGATGAACCGGTGGACGAGTCATGGCTGGAATACTTGCAGCAGTTGCATCATAAGTATCTGCCCTGGCGAGATGGCAAGATTTACATCAGCGAACCGAATTTAACCGAGGTGAGTCGTGATTCCTTTGGCATTTGCATTGCCACGACATCGGGGCAGATATATTCAGTCGGCGATTGGCATGTTCCCTTCTTGATTCAATCGATTTCGAAAGTCTTTGCCTATGGTCTCGCTTTAGAAGATTGGGGCCGGGATGAAGTCTTAGAAAAAGTCGATGTGGAACCGACTGGTGACGCTTACGATTCAATCATCAAGGTAGAAAGCCGGTCCAAACGACCCTACAACCCAATGGTTAACGCGGGAGCGATCGCGACGACGAGCTTAATCAAGGGTCAGGGCCCAGCTCATCGACTGAATCGTATTCTGGATATGTATCGCCGCTATATTGGTCATCGAGTCTTTATTGATACGCCAACCTTCGTCTCAGAGCGCATGAATGGTGACCATAACTGGGCGATCTCGTATCTGCTGCGCAGTTTTGGCATGATTTCTGGAGACATCGGTCAAACTCTCGATTTGTACCTACAGCAGTGTTCAGTACTGCTCGACTGCCGTGATCTGGCGCTGATGGGAGCCACCTTGGCCAATAATGGCGTTCATGCCCTCAGCGGCGAACGGGCCGTCAATGCCGACTATGTACGGGATCTGCTCAGTATCATGTATACCTGTGGCATGTATGATTTTGCCGGGGGATGGGTTTATCGAGTGGGCTTTCCCGCCAAAAGCGGTGTGGGAGGTGGCATTATTGGCGTGGTTCCCAACCGCATGGGCATCGCTGTCTTCTCCCCTCCTTTAGACCAACGAGGCAACAGCATCAGAGGCATCAAGGTCTGTGAAGAACTCTCTCAACGATTTGGATTGCACATCTTAGGCAAACCATAACGACTGCCAACCCGCAAAGGGCATAGAAGGTTTTAAAGATGCGATCGCTCGAGCCCTGAAAGGCCATCACCCAGGTCATGCCCTCACTAAGGCAAGACAGGGATGTCAGAAGAACATTGTCCATTCTAAGTATGGGGAATGCATCGTTATTAATGCTTTGTTATCCCTCTTCTATGACTTTCGCCAGAGAAAATCTGCAACAACCATTCCTCGTAGCCATCAAAAATTATCCCTTGGCGTAAAAATACAGAAATGGATTAGAAGCAGCCAAGAATTTATTCTCTAGCGACTGTGACTAAAGAGGGATATCAAGGTCCAGGCTTCTTAGCTAACTGTCGGCTGGCATCGAATCTGACGCCATGATGGAAGAATTGAACTCTAAGAGAACTGTTTATCGGATTCTGGCAATCTGTGCAACGAAACTAATGCTAGTCCCGTAATCGCCCCATTACAAATCCCAAACATCATGGCATTTGGAGTCAAGGTAAGGATCGTTCTGGTTTGCCACATGAATGTGACGGTAGCCATGTGAATGACCGCCCAACTGGCAGTTGTGGCGATAATCCAGCGATAGGCTTTGGCCATATGCTGACGTAAAATCCACCACTGCAAGCAGCCGAGGAAAAGGGCTCCAGCGAGACCGTACTGCACCTCCTGTTTCAGAATGCGATCTAGCTGATTGCCGCCGTGCGCGCAGGCTATCCCCCAGAATATCCCCCAAATAATCGCCCACCCCAGTCCGCTGGCGAGTAACCAAACAAATCTGACGGGCAGATAGCGCAGCAGCAGCAACGACTGTATTGCCCCTCCTACAGCACCAAATACCGCGCCTCGAATGGTGCCAAAAAGCAACCCATACCTAAACGCGAGTCGAACGCCGATGTAGTCAGATGGCACGGGCGACTGCAGAAAACCATACTGAAAAACAGCAGTACTATAAAACGCCTCATACATTCCCGATTGCCAGTTCAAGGAATCTGCAATGATTAAAGACTTGATTGGATTAATCATCACAGGCTCAACGAGGTAGAAAATCAAAAGCCCGCAAATCCACCCCAAGGAGCTAACAGCAAACCACTGGAGCCAGAAAAACACGTTAGCCCTGAATCTCTCGCTGCTCATACCATCTCAGAAAATGACTTGGGTAGATTAGCTCGGCTTGACTCGCATTGAGCGTTGGCCGAATTCAACGGATTGGGAGTTTTCGACTACAATCTTGACAATTTTGCCAGACACCTCAACCACAAATTCATTCATCAGCTTCATCGCTTCAATGATACAGACGGGTTGTACTGTTGGGATGCCAGCTTTTGCAAACCCTGTTTGACGGGAACCAGTCCTTAGCCACGAGCTAGTGGATGGCGGCATTATTCAGAGAGCAAGTCTGCTAAAGCCGTTACTAATGATTGATTTGCTGCGTCCGTGCCGACCGAAATACGTAGCTTATCGGTGAGGCCAACTTGCTTGAAGTAACGGACCAAAATTCCTCGTGCTTTTAAGGCCAAATAAATCACTTCGGCCTTGTCCTGAGGAGCCGTCACCAAAACAAAGTTGCCATGGGAATCATGAACTGTAAATCCGAGCGCGGCCAAATCTTTTTTTAGCTGTGTTCGAGAGGCTTTGACTTTTTCAATACAGCTGATTTTGTAAGCTTGGTCGCGAACGGCGGCAGCCCCTAAAGCGATCGCGATCGCGTCAACGTTATAGCTGTCTTTGACTTTAAAGAGGTTCGCCAAAAGTTGGGGATTAGCAATGCCGAAGCCGATACGCAGACCAGCTAACGAATACCCTTTTGACAACGTTCGCAGCACAATTACATTGTCAAACTCTTGCACCAGCGGCAACGCAGAAAACTCTGCAAAGTCAACATAAGCCTCATCAATAACGACAATGCCTGACGTGCTTTGGGCCAGTTCTCGCAAAGCGGGTAGAGGCACACTGTGACCGGAGGGGCTGTTGGGAGACGCGACAAAGGTGATGGCTCCGTTGGCAGCAATCAGTGGCTCAATCGGTAATTGCCAGCTGGCCGGATAAGGAATCTCCATTACGGTGGCGGCTTGGATGGCTGACAACGTGCGATAGAGCACGTAGGTGGGGGTCGGATAAACCACGGCGCGATCGCGGCCCTCGGCGCATGCACGGACTAGCAGATTAAGCAGGTCGTCACTACCATTGCCAACAATGATCCAGTTTTCTGGAACGTCTAAAGCTTCGCTGACGGCTTGACAAAACTCTGTGGCCAGCGGGTCAGGATAGCGTCTCAGGTGCTCACCCTCAAAGTTCTGCAGGGCGGCGATTACCTGAGGAGACGGCGGATAAGGATTTTCGTTGGTATTGAGTTTGATGACTTTGGTGCCTGGCTGAGGTTGTTCACCAGGCACGTAGCCAGTCATCTCATCAATCGCAGGCCGAAAATAGCTCATGGCGAGTTCTTACTCTACGGAAGGCAGCTTTTTCTTCGACATCCAGTTAATTACCAGGCTGTTATCGATAGCGACGCGGATGTCTAGCCCTGCGGACTGGATTTAGAGCGGCAAACTTAAAGCTCCATAAACTCCCTGGCAGAAGTCATACTACCTTGCCAGTTTCTCTGCCCCTTAGCCCCCATGGCTCCCTAGTCATCGGCAATAGTGGGTGAAATCACGTCACAGTCTACTAGTTAGGACGCACACGCATCAACGGTTGGCCGAATTCAACAGGCTGGGAGTTTTCGACGAGAATCTCGACAATTTCGCCCGACACTTCAGCCTCTAGCTCATTCATCAGCTTCATCGCTTCGATGATGCAGACGGTTTGCCCCGTTTGGATGCGATCGCCCAAGTCGACGAACGCGGCTTCCTCAGGGGCCGGCGACCGGTAAAAGGTGCCTACCATCGGTGACGTAATTTCTACCAGGTTGGAATCAACAGAAGGCGGGGGAGTTGGGGCAGTAGCCGAGGCCGTCGGTGGCTGATGAGCGGCATCAACGATCTGGGGCATGACTGGGGCCATGGGCGGAACCAGCGGTTCCGATGACACATTGGACATGACAAAGGCCCCCGGCTTGCGCAGCGTCAGCTCAAAATCACCACTTTTGAGCGTCAACTCAGAGATATCGGTCTGGCTGAGGGTCGTGACCAACTCACGCAGTTCGTTGAAATTCAGTTCCACTAATTGCACTCCGTACCAACAAGATGGAGCTGACTCCACCAAAAAACGCTTTTTGGGGTCACGATTCCCGCCCTAAATAGGAATCGTTGCGCGTATCCACCTTGATTTTTTCACCAATGGTGATGAACAACGGCACCATCACCTGGGCTCCGGTCTCAACGATGGCGGGCTTGGTGCCCCCGGTGGCCGTATCGCCCTTCACTCCCGGATCGGTTTGCGTGATTTCTAGCACCACCGCGTTGGGCAGCTCCACCTCAAGGATTTGCTCATTCCAACGAATGACGTTGACTTCCATTTCTTCTTTGAGATATTTCACGCGATCGCCCACCTGGGCTTCGCTCATGCGGACTTCTTCGTAAGTCTCCATATCCATAAAGACGAGATCTTCGCCATCGCGATAGGTGTGCTGCATCACCTTCTTTTCGAGATTAGCTTGGGGAACGGTTTCACCAGCCCGAAACGTTTTTTCGACCGTGTTACCGCTTTGCACGTTCTTAAGTTTCGTCCGCACGAAGGCAGATCCCTTGCCTGGCTTGACGTGAAGAAATTCAACTACCCGCCAAACTGACCCATCCAGTTCGATACTGACGCCCGTACGAAAGTCGTTGCTGGAAATCATAACGCTGGCTACCCATGGATCGTGAATATCGGCACCTCATTTTACCGCCCCTGCGACAACTTTCTAGAATGCTTCTAGAGATGCCCGCACTATGGCAAGATCGAAGGCGTTTGCTGAATGTGACTCTTGGCTAGCATTACCCATGCAATTATTGAACCGATGGTTAACTGGCATCGCCCTAGGCTGCCTCATCTGGGTGGGACTCATCACCGCTGAGCCCGCTGCGGGCCTGACTGCCAGCGCTCAGGCGGCAGCGTTGCCCGCCTCATTAGTGGCTTATCTGCCCCCCGGCAACGCGATTACCGATGGCCGCGCCCTGCTGCGCTATTCGCTGCCCATCGATAATGCTGCTATTCGCAAGATTCAAGCTAATCTTGAAGGCCTGTCAGAGTGGCTACGCAGTAAGCGTTGGGGCTCTGTAAAGCGCGATCTCAAAAAACTTGATCGGCTGGTGGGTCGCAGTCGGCAGGCAATTTTGGCCGATATTCCCGCTGACCAGCAGGCGTTAGCCGCAACCTATTTAGATGAGCTGCGGACGGGCATCGAACCGATGCTAGTCGGGGCGGAAGACCGCGATCGCGAGACGATTTGGCTCAAGCGAGCGGAGCTGTTGGATAAAGTAGGGGCGCTGGAAACCATGATGGTGAGTGGCTTTCCTTACACCGTGCCGGATGAATATCGGAATCTGCCCCAACTGCTGGGTCGCGCCACGGTGGAGTTTGAGACCAACAAAGGAACGCTGACCGCCGTGATCGACGGTTACACCGCACCCGTCACGGGCGGCAACTTTGTCGACTTAGTGCAGCGCGGCTTTTACGACGGCATGCCGTTCATTCGGGCGGAAGATAATTACGTGCTGCAAACCGGCGACCCCGAGGGCGACGCCGACGGTTTTATTGACCCCAAAACGCAAGCCTATCGGGCGGTGCCGTTAGAAATTCTGGTCAAAGACGATGAGGCCCCCGTTTACGGGGCCACGCTAGAAGAGCTGGGCCGCTACTTAGAAGATCCCGTTTTACCCTTCTCAGCCTTTGGCGTCATGGGCATGGCCCGTCCAGAAAGCGATGTGAATGGCGGCTCATCACAGTTTTTCTTCTTTTTGTTTGAACCGGAGCTGACGCCCGCTGGCCTCAATCTGCTGGACGGTCGATATACGGTGTTTGGCTGTGTGGTTGACAACAAAGAAGTGCTGGAAGAGTTGGGCCAAGGAGATCGCATCATTGCCGCGCGCGTCACCGCTGGGTTAGACAACCTGGTTGAACCCGGCACGACCTAAGGAGTCACCATGACCGCTCAGCCCACAGTGGCTGACATCGGTGAGCTGGCCCTGTTGCGGCAGCTGCAGCCATTCTGCTCCCAGGCTTTATTGGGCGATGATGCCGCTGTATTGTCGCCGCGTGCCGACGCCACGGTGGTAACGACTGACGTGCTGGTCGATGGCGTGCATTTTAGCGATCGCACTACCGCCCCCGAAGATGTGGGCTGGCGGGCGATCGCGGCGAATCTGTCTGACTTGGCTGCGATGGGGGCCATGCCGATTGGGGTCACCGTCGGCCTCAGCCTGCCAGGCACTGTCACAGTGGAATGGGTCAAGCGGGTCTACCAGGGCATGGGCGACTGTTTGCGGCAGTATGGCGGCGACATTGTCGGGGGCGATATCGTGCAGTCGGCTCAGACCATGCTGGCCATTACGGCCATTGGCACCGTCACACCGCAGCGGGTACTACGCCGAGATCGCGCGCAGCCGGGGCAGGTCATTGTGGCCACGGGCTGGCATGGGGCCTCCCGCGCAGGCTTAGAACTGTTGCTGCGGCCTGATGCCGCCCCGGCGCTAGCAGCGCGCGATCGCCAGTCTTTCATTCAGGCCCACCAGCGCCCGATCCCCCGTCTGGATGTCGTGCAACGGTTGGCCACCTGGCCAGACGATGACTTCAGCACTGTCGCGGCAATGGATAGCAGTGACGGTTTGGCCAACGCCGTGCTTTACCTATGTCAAGCCAGTGGCGTCGGGGCGCGGCTCCAGCGCGATCGCCTCCCAATTCCCCCTGCCCTGCAGGCTTGGGTCGGTCCCAAACTGGCCTTGGATTGGTGCCTCTACGGCGGTGAAGATTTTGAACTGGTGCTGTGCCTACCGCCAGAGAGGGCCGTCGCGTTATTGGCCGATTGCGGTAAAAATGTCGCGATCGTAGGTACAGTGGTAGCCGGGCGCGAGGTGTTGCTGGTCGATCGCCCAGACGATCCGTCCGGTCTGCCGCTCACCTGGGATAGCTGTTTTCAGCATTTTTGAAGCGATTCGTTTTGGCAGCACTAGGCGCTCAGATAAGGAGAGAAGTCTTTATTTAGAGTTCTAAACCAAGACCAAGACGAAAACTGTAGTTTTAGAACCTCACCTAGCCTCTCCTTAGTAAGGAGAGGAATCGGAATGTTTTCAACCTCTCCTTACTAAGGAGAGGTGCCGCAGGCGGTGAGGTTCGGGCAGATGTAAAAACTCCAATTCTGAATCTGGATGAGGTTTATGTTCTGATCTCGAACTCAAGGATTTGCACTCAAACAACATCCTCAAGACAGACAATTTTCGGCAAGAGTTTGGCAATGCCAAACCCTTGCGATCTGGGACATTATTTTTGAAATCTGGATTCCAAGCCCAAACTCAGGTGGCTGAGTTGCCGCTACTGACCGCCTCAGCCGCAAGACAGTCCTGCAGCGTCTGCCACCCCGTCCCTTGGTGCCGCGCTGGAACCACTTCGGGATGTAGAATTTCGGTTAAAATTTCCAGCGAATCCACTAGGCGGGGGCCGGGTCGGTTGAAATATTGATTGCCATCAGTGACATAAACGCGCCCCGTTTTAACGGCTCGCATGAGCGGCCACAGAAAATTTGCCGATAAAACTGCACTTTCTCGCGCTGCTGTGGCCATGTCATAGCCACAAGGCATCAAAATAATCACCTCGGGGTCAGCCCGCACTAAATCGTTCCAGCTGATCCAGGGGGAATGGTGGCCGATTTGGCTCAGCAACGGCAAGCCCCGCGCTAACTGCACCAGTTCTGGCACCCAATTGCCTGCTGACATCAACGGCTCGGGCCATTCGATGCACACGACAGAGGGCTGATGAGAAGCCGCTTGCATCCGCTGTTGACAGGCTTGAATACGGGTCTGTAGGGCGGCGATCGCCGTTTCGGCCCGGGGCTCACCAGATTCGCCTAAGAGCACTGTCGCCACCTGGCGAATATCCTGCCAGACCGCTTCAAGGCGGTTGGGCTGTAGCGACAAGATCTGGGGGGCGATGCCCGTGAGTGACTCCACCGCTGCCTCAACCTCGGGCAGGCTGACCGCACAAACCTCGCACTGGGCCTGAGTCAAAATATGGGTGGGCTGCAGATCGCGCAAAACGTCTGTCTCGATCTGATAGACGCTCAACGCCGATTGCAGTAGATCAGTGACGCGATCGTGGATTTCGCGGCTGGTGCCTTGGGGATTAAACTTCGGGGCTGTACACACCGGCAGTGAGTGCACCTCAGCAGGATAGTCACACTCGTGACTGCGGCCAACTTGAGAGTCTGTGAGGCCTAAAACTTGGATGATTTCGGTAGCGCTGGGCAGCAGAGACACAATTTTGAGAGGCGACATAGCACGGCACCCTTGGGCTCAACTTACTGACTACTATAAAGCGCTCTTCTCAGGTTGAAAAAAATTGCCGAGTACACCACTCAATGACTTCAATTGAGGTTAAGGAATACCAATTCTCTAGAAAAAGATGAAATAAGGACAACGAATCGCTGTCTAATAAGGGCGATCGCAGAGTGGTGAGCCGCTCGGGTCAAAAGTGCTGGGGGCACCGATGGTATTGCGAAAAAGCCAGCTCCCACCGCGCGATCGCGACCAGAGCTGGCTAAACCTCTATTGCCCTCAAAAAAAACAGGACTTTGGGGAGAAGCGCGATCGCGGGCAATCACGGCCAGAGTCACACCTCTCCTTCGATGTCAGCCGGTCGGCTGCTCAGTCGGCTACCCGACGAGAGCTGGTTCCCGGCTCAAACTTTCCTCCATGGGCGAACTGTTGGTATTGATGGGTAGCCCTTCGCCAAACGGATCGAGCTCAGACTGCTCTTGAGTGAGAGAGCTACTGCCCAAAGATGCCGTGTCAACAGCTTCAGTCGCCGTGAGAGCAGCCATATCCAGGGGAATGAAGTCACCCCCACCGGCCATCAAGTTCTCGGTGCTGCCGATTTCACCAGAGGCGCTGCCAAGGTTAAGCAGCTCGTCATAGGCATCCACATCTCCAGCCAACTGACTTTGCTCGGATAACCCAGTCAGGGCATCTGTACCCGCAACCACAGCTAAGTCAGTTGAAGACCCGTCAAAACTAGGCGGGTATTGTTCAAAAAAGTCTTGCGCCTTAGCGGGATTGCCTTGTTCATCCCCTGTGAGCGCATAGAAATGCATACCCGCATCAGAAGGATCATTCACTTTGTTACTGTTACCGGCCTGCTGCATCAACGCCCGTGCTTCTTGCAGTACCGGATCATCGGTGTTGTCTAGCCATGACCAGTTAGGACTGTTGAAGCCACTCTTGCCCTTGCCATTTTGATCGCTAATATCCAGAAAAGTGACGTCAGAAAAGTCACGTTTCAAGTCACTCCAGGTACGAGTGCCACCTGCGTCATAATTTTCATTGGCAGAGGAATGAGAAACCAAGGTGATGTTCTTGAGGTTCCCCGGATCAGTTTGCTCAAAGGCGCGATAGGTCATTTCCATGCGCCCTCCCTCCAGCACTAAGACATTCTTGCCCGAGTTGAAGATGGCCACCAACTCTTGAGTTGTACCCGCTAGATCAGCCTGATAGTCGTAGGTCTGAATGCCCAGCTGCTCGGCAAAAGCAGCGCCATCACGCATGCGACTCACCTGACTGGGAATGTTCGGTTCCCCCACATTGTTGTTGTAAAAGAAGACTGACTTGTCTTCAACGCCAGCGGCGTTGGTGATCGCGGCCGCCACCGGTAAAGCTGAAATGTCATCAGGATCCCGATTGTTGCCATCAAAATGAGAGACGACATAGTCGGCTTGCCCGATCAAAGATGTCTCAAACGGATTGTTGGTCGGCGGCTCAGGAGTCGGCGGCTCGGGAGTTGGCGGTTCAGGGGTCGGTGGTTCAGGAATCGGTGGCTCGGGGGGTTGACCAGACGAACCGTCTTTGATGGCTGACTCAGCCCTAGTCGTATCCTTCAGAGCGCCATCGTTGCTGAGGGTAATGCGATCCAATACATACCCATCAGAGCGACCGGTAATCTCTAGCCGGTATTGAGTATCTGCCTCCAAGTCAACTGCTGCCGGTGACTTTTTGTGATTGGCATCAAACGTGGTGCCCCATTTCAAGTCCTGATCGGAGCTGCCCAAACCAGTAAAGAGTTTCGTCGCCTTCTGGATGACTTCCCCCGTCTCCGCATTAATCACCGCGACGTAGGCATCGTTGCCGGTATCCGTGCGCTCTTTGCCGTTACTGCCGTTTTCGTAGCGATCGCTGTTATTCATCGCACTCTTCACGCGACCAGAATGCAGCGCAATGCTGTAAGTGCCTGACTCATCAGTTTCAAACTGGTAGCTTAAGGTCTGACCGGTCGGTACCTTGCCATAGCTGCTCTTCGCGGCATCCCACAGCACCGACTGTTCGCCCTCAACCGTCTTAGCTTGCCAGTCACCTGTCAGTGTGGCAGATTCCGCTTCGAGAGTGAGCTGACCATTCTCAGAGAGAAATACCTTGTTGCCATCAGGAGTTGGATCGGGATCGGGGACTGGGTCAGGATCAGGGATGGGGTCAGGATCAGG
>ERZ1740060.64-NODE-64-length-98646-cov-9.498423_pt1 | contig 98646 bp, 122 predicted proteins | sample MGYA00581743_ERZ1740060 | MGnify/ENA primary metagenome ERZ1740060 (study PRJEB43018, sample SAMN04849235) | marine metagenome | isolation source: floating plastic debris | place: Pacific Ocean | collected 2008-08-27 | study: EMG produced TPA metagenomics assembly... | reverse complement strand
GATTTCCGAGATCTGTGCTCTGCTCAGAGTCAGAATTGGAGCGCAGCGCTTCCATTGCGTCTCCAAACCAGCACTGCACCACATACTCAGAGATCGCCCCCTCACCTTTAGCAAGCTGGTCCCGTACCTCTGGCCAGGTTTGACCCTCTGAGACGGCCTGAAATACTTGCTCCTTATCGGCTTGAGCTTCTTTGCTGAAATCCCTAAACCAGTCTCTTAGGGTCGTGCGCTTAACCGGATTCTCACCCTTTCCGTACAGGTTGAATACCGATTCCCAGGACTCGCCAGCATAGATGGCTTTCCGTATGTCGCCTTTCAGGGCAGCGTGTTTGGAGACGCGAGCCATTGCTGTATCAAGTTTCGCCGCTATTCCGCCACCTGACGGAATCACTCCTTAAGGTTAGGCGATCGCCCTGATTTTTGCTGCTCACCCTTTGGTGAAGAAACCGCATGCATTTGTACGACTTGAGCGCGGCCCCGGTCCCCAAGCTGTAGGCATAGGCGTGAATATCCATCAAAGTTGGAATATTGAGTTTTACCGCCGTAATTAACCCGCCACTGATCCGCTGGAACGTCGTAATCTTTATCTTCTAAAAAAAATACTGTGCCACGTTCTCCGCTAGGGTGCTCGATAATATCCCCCTCACAAATCAAGTTGCCGCCCCAGTCGGGCCATGGAGCGGTGCGTAAATCGTGAGGGGCGATCCATTCCAAATTGCAGCGATCGCACTGCTCCAGAAAGTCATCATAGGTATCACCCAAAACCCAGCAAACGCCTCGACATCCCACATTTACATTGCCTTCTAGGCTGTTGGTGCTGGCAATGTCTCGCAGGGTGCGCTCTCCAGTGTCATAGTCAACAATGCAAACGATGCCGCGCTGCTGGGCGAGATGCCAAAGGCGCTTGTAGTCCTTTGATGTATCGTAGCCTTCCAATGCTCTGATGATAGTCATAGCTCCACCTCACGACTGTGGTAATTGGGCTGCCTTTTGCTGAAATCGGTTAACGAGATCGGCTCTCCATCGGGAAAGATTCCGCTTCTTTCGCATTCCCGTGCACACCACTTGTTCATGAGGCTGGCATCTGTCAGGGGCTCCGCTGAAGGCTTTCCGTGCCCTCCTTCCCAAACGCCTGTATTTGCAGGCGCAGTCGGTAGCTCATCGTCAGAAAGCCAGTAGTAGTCATCCTCATCAGCGGCATCAGGGAATTGCTCACGGGGGCGACCATTAATCCCCCAAGCTTGATCGCATCTTCCATCACAAGCCAGCGTTTCATAAGGGTGTCCCTCACCCCAGCGGACCCGCTGCCGTAAAATCGTCTGCCCCTCATCCAACCCTGAGTCGGGGCCTGCTGGCGGCGGGGCAGGACAGTCACGATGAAGATCTCCAAACGCTTGCATCTGCGCCAAAAAGACATTCATAGGACAGGGCAAGCTCGGCTCGTAGGTCGCACCGCAATGCCTGCACCCCAGCAAGTGGGTGCCATGCTGGGTGTTTCGCACGTAAACGTGATCTGCATCAGTCATGGGCCTTACCTATGGGGCACTTCTGAAAAATTGCAGTCCCGATCGCCTTGACATTCCAAGATGATCGGTGGGCACTGAATGTCATAGAGCCAACCGTCACCAGCCCGCACATCCTCAGCGCCATAACGGCCTAGGCCAGAATCAACCAGAGGCTTTAGGCTAGGGCATTCGATCCATAGATAATTAGCCTGTTCAGCACCAGCGGCCCGTTGCACTGGCTCCCAGATAAAACGGTCTCCACAGTCGTACCTGCCACCGTCCACCAAAAGCTGTACGTCCTGCCCTGGGGCGTGGGTCACGTCTAAAACCAGCCCCTCATCTAAGCCAATGTCCAGATGGCTGGGGTGGAGCTGATGGGTAACGTAGGCGTCACCACGACCCGGATCCAGGATTAGAAATACTTGGCCCTGTGACAACAGTGAGGCGATCAGTGCGCGAGCAAAGAAAGGCAACTGATGAGCAGCGGCAGCCTGCAGCGTTTCAGGAACGTTCTCAAAGTCCTCCCGTTGCAAGGGTTCATCGTCGCCAACCCCTTGGGCATACAACTCTTTAAGGGCGGTACAGACCGCTAAGACCGCTTTTTGGCGTGGTGTGCCTTCATTGTTCATAATCATCAGCCCAGTGGCTGGGCAGTGAGTGGTATAGGGTTTCGAGTGAGGCGATCGCCATAGAAATGGCTGTTTTGATGTGACGACCCGCCCAAGAGTTGGAATAGGCCAAAGCAACATCGGGATCCTTATCCCAAGTCTCGTAGGTCGTAAACCGCTTGCCGCACGAGTCACAGACACGACGGCGACGGGTCCATTTCCCCCCATGAGCAGAGCGGCTCTCGACGACCCTGTTGTTGTCCTTCTGGCAGTGGGGGCACCTCATCAAGCAATTCCAAAGAACTCGCCAAAGACCTTGCCAACGCTGATGTCCATGCACTGAGGCAAAAGACTCCAAGTGATTGGTTCCTCAAATGAAGCGATAACCTGCGAGTTAATATTCTCTTCTTCTGGGTCAAGGCTCGCGATCGCCCATCCACCCATCCGCCCCTGACTGGCGTGAGCGATCGCCAGAGCGTCCCCAAACCGCACCAGAACGAATTGATCAGGATCGGGCATCACTTGAGGGGCATGCACCCACACCGGGGCAGCGTTAAAGGGCGTCAGGGTATAGGTGGTGCGATCTAATGCGCTCAACTCCGCTCGAATGCTCTCAGGATCCTGGGCTTCTAAGCAATCAATCTCCGTACAATCGTCATCCAGTAAATGGGCTGAGTGCGTCCCGTCGCGACTCACAATTAAGCCATAGGGCTCACCATTGGGATCCGTAAGAACTTGTAAGGTCGTTTTCATAGACTTAGCTCGCCACTAAACTCCGTCTCTTGAACGGGGGGCAAACACCATTAGAGAAATGGGATGCTGCCTCTAATGCATCGTTGATCCGTGCTTCAGGATGTAGTTCCGCACTAGAAAATAAATTACCCAAGGCATAACTACATCCGCAGCCAACAGAATTAAAGCCATCCATGCTTGAGTTGACCTGAAAATCTGAACGCACCACATACAGCCGGTGCTTATACCCCACAAGGAACTCGCCCCCCTCTTCCGCGCTGGCCTCAATGCGGGTAAATCCGCCCTCTTTAAAGCACAGACGAACTGCAGGAACGAACTTGGTCACCAAAAAAGCTAGATCGCTTTCCTCTGAAGCCTGGGGCTCAACGTTCAGCCCGTACTGCAACAGTTGCCCCATCCGGAAACTACTGGTGTAACCAATTAAAAAGGCCCCCACCTGAAAAACTTTGTCCAGCCGGGTGATTTTCGCATCCCAATGAGCCGCTGACATGGAGTCACAACCCATCATCACCCCCTCCGGGGTCTCAATGCCGACAATGCACGTCATGGGCTCAGCCTCGCTTTAGTGGCGCGATTTTCTAGATACCAACGGGCGATCTCGGGTGCCCACTCCTCAAAATGCGGCCAGATATGGCCACACAGGACTTGACATTCAAGCTGAGCGTCCTTTTTCCAGCGGAGATCCAATAAATGCATGAGGGCTCGCAGATTGGCGCTCAAGACCCAATGCTGCCGCAAATCAAAAGGCAGGGTTTGACGGGCATGTTCTTCGCTCATCCCTTGGCTGTACCGATTCACATAACGCATTGCCGCCTCAGCGCAGCACACCAAGTCCTCATGGCGCTGATCTTCGGTGTAGGCGTAGCGCTTTCCTGTGCGGTCTGTATATTCGCCTAAGGGCCTGAGGTAAAAGACTTTCTCTATGGCTTCAGCCAGATCGTCCATCTCATTGTCAAGACTGCTGGAACAGTTGATGCGGTGCAGACATAGATCACCTAACTGCCGAATCGCTTCTGAGGTATATCGGAAGCTCTGGACATCAAAACTCACCCCAACCCGATGGGTTCGCATTTGCTGCATGGTGCTGTGGGGGAAGTAGCCCACGGCAAAGGTGATCTGGGGATGTTCTAACGGGCCATAGTGGCCGCGATCTCCCTTAAGCAATTTCTTAACCGCAATATTGCCCGCTTCGGTCTCGTCGGGGGTGTTGGCGCTGTCCTCTGGCAGGTATTTGGAACTGTAGTCTTGATGCAGCGCTTGCCAAATGAGCGTTTGGGGCTTGTGGGTTTGGCTCAGCACCTGCACTTGAAATAATGGATCCATGAGATACGTTCTAAAGAATGGTGTTCAGATTGAGCTGGGGCTTAACGCCCCCAAACCCCTAACCGCAGCAAGATGCCAATCACAGCGTAGTTAGCGAGGTCGATCAGGCTGTCATCCACTGACTCATGCTTGGGATCTTTGGGCTGCTGATACTCAGAGCGCTGCACCTCGATTTGGAAGCCTGTCAGGTTCATCAGGCGGGCCATCTTGTCCCATAAACGGGTCATCAAACCTACCTCGCCCGTGCCAAGGATATTGGCCGGACTGTAGTCGCTGTTTTTCGAGAGGTGCAGCCGATACATCCTCATCAAGGTGTCAATGAACCCCTTGATCTGCTCAGGTCGCGTTTGCTCAACTGGGTGCAAGGGCGGCAGCTCGGGATAGTGCCAGATCTCTATGCCCGTATCTGTGGCCAAGTAAACCTCATCCGTTGCGCCCGCGCTACTCTGCCAGCCAGGAACCGTCACTAAAGCATCACACCGGGCCAGCATGACCAAATCGCCATTCAGCCACACATCGTCAGGTAACTTAGAGTCAGCATCAAAGTGAGCTGTATTGAGATGGGGGCACAGGGCCACATGCCCCCATCTCACACGGCGATCGCGACCTCACGGGCTGCAGCAATATTTTTCTCGACATCCCCACGGTAGGGGCCTGCAATATAAACCAGCATTAATCGTTGTCTACCTCATAGCCACTACTCGGAATATCTAGAAACATTTGCAAACGTGGATGCACCAGCCAAAACGCCACACGCCCATGAATCTCTGCTGGAAAAGCATCAATGCTGTCCAAAGCGTCAAACCATTTACGGTTCAGGCATTGCATGTTGAACGGCTTACCCAGCTTGGTGACTCGATGCCCTGGGATTGAGTCAGGCAGCGTGTGTATCGCAAAACGTAAAACCTGGCCTTGGTCGCTGATCACCGCTTTTAGCCGATTGGTTCGCACCCAAGAGCACATCAAATGAAAATTGCTTTTCGGGGCCTCTGGATGGCGCTTTGCCCTCAGAAAGTCCAACGGGAAAAGCTTGAAATCACTCTCTGAGACATCCATCTCCGCATAGGGATCATGCACCAAAGATTCTGGACTCTGCTCAGAGTTGCCAAAGGTGATGCGATAGGCGTTGGTAATTGAACCGTCAGATATGACAGCTTGGTCATCAAAGTGACTGGGCAATAAGGACCGATCCAGTCGATCTAGCTCTTGCAGTATCGCCTGCAGGGCTTCAGCCATGCCGCCAGCTCCGCAGAGGTCTGCCCCCACGATTTCTATGGTGATTTTTTGGGTCACGGCCACATCCTTCGATACTTCCGACCGACAAAGTAGAGATAGATCGCCAAAAAAGTGAGGTAAGCGGCGACCAGCCAGCGCAGCCAGGGCAGATGAAGTAACGCCCAGGCCAAGCAAGACGCTGAAAACAATGTCGAGAGAACCGATACTAAGACGATCCAGCTATCCAAGGCACTCATACAACCCCCTTTACCAATGGAATTTTCGGAGTTTTCTCTAACGCGCGATCGCGCATCTTCTCAGCAATAGCCACCAACCCTTTGGCTTCTTGCTGGGTGGCCACTGCCATGAACTGACGCACGGCCCCCTCACCGTCTTGAAGGGCGCGATCGCCGATTAGATGATGGTTGAGCTGGCCAAACTCAGAAGACATACCGAGGGCCTGCAACATCGCAAAGCCGGGATGGGTGCCCTCTTCAAAGCTCTCCCAAACCTGCCAGCCTGCACCCTCAAACCCCTGCATAAAGAGATGGCAGGGATTGATTTGCAGCTCATGGGCGATCGCGTAGTCCCACGCCTCGACAGCCATATCAGCCAAGATGTAGAGGTTTCCAAAGGGCAGTCGCACGTTATCAACGTTGCCGCTCAAATGCCGCCACTGACGACGTGGGGTTAGGGCCAAGGGGCCTGCTTCATGGAGAAATTCACCGATGTCGGCATAGGTGGGACGCACATAGAGCACCCCCCGGTCTATCCAGGTGCCACCATTCGAGAAGAACGGAGTTACTTGGGGGATGCGTTCATCACCACAAACCACAGACAACCCCAGGGATCTGAGATGGGCCACAGTGCGATGCCAAATTGGTTTAGTAGCGCTTGCCATTAGTAAGAAAATGTCCAAAAACGGCGATTGAACTGGAAACGCTTAAAGACCCCGCCATCGTTTGCAGGGACAAACCCGCGATCGCCACCCAACCTGCCTGAACCGATGCAAACCCATAGGCACAAGGTCCAAGCCCCAATGCTGACAAAGGGCTTCCAGTTCATTGCTCAAGCACCTTAGACAGCAGCGACTTAAATGCAACCTTCAAGATTTCGGTCCGGCTATTAGGCCCTAAGTCTTTATGGGGATCCTTTGGGTCGCTTACCTTTCCCATCTCAAAAAGAACTTGGCCCACGGTTGTTCTCGTAAACCCACGACTCCGCGCTAACGCAACCGCACCTGCCGGATACTCAACCCCAGCGGATATCTCCCACAAGCACAAGCTTTGGCTAGGGATTAAAGCCATCACAACCGCCTGATCTATCCAAGCCGACTCTTGATCGTCTTGCCAGATGCCATTCTCAACGGCTAGATAAACGTCCCGAGGCTGACCGTTTTGTTCTGACAGCATCATTGCCATATGAGCCCGGTTCATTGCCCCTTTTAGGGTTTCATAAAACCCTTCCGGCTGTTCATTGATGCCCGATTCGACGTTCTCAACTGCCGTCACATCTGCAGCCAACTTCAAACTACCTAAAGCCAAAAGGGCAGCATTGCGCTTAATCACGCTTGTGCCAGAGATCGCGAATGTTTTTCTCTGCACTATTTCACTCCTTTAACAAGCTCAACATCAATTTTGTTTCGACTGTCCAAACTCTGCTCGATCGCACCCATTAAAGTGGCCTGAGACTCGCCATCACCCGTTGCGATGTAATTCCACAAGGAATACCAGTGCTCCAGCTCTGCCAGGGTTGCGGCCACCATCAAGCCCGCTGCAATCTCCCGCACATACTTGGAGTCCATCAATACCCCACTGAGGTGAGGATGAGCGTGAACCTTGAGGCGTTTGCCGACGATTTGCCACTTCACCTCGGCAACGGGGAATCGGCCCAACAAAACCTGAATAAAGGGTTGCTGTGAGTCATCATCAACAGGTTGAACCCCTGACAGGCGCAGCTTGAGGCTCATACGCTCACCGCCTTAAACACGCCATAAATCGGCTCTAGATCCGCCTTGGCTTGGCCTAAGATCGGATGGCGCTCAATGATGCCGCCTTCACGACGGCGAGTAGACAGCATCAGGCGCAGACTCTGCGAAGATCGCGGGTAAATTTCGGCCCGCACACAGGCTGCATGGGAATGCACAACCAACGCGGTCAACTCATTCATAGACAGCGATGAGATCGCAAACTCGCGATATCCCAACGTTCCATCGCGACGTGAAAGCAGGCGACCGCCGAAGCGGCTGCACATCCCGTCTAACGTTAAAGCATCTATGGGGCTCTCAAGGTCACCCACGCTAGACCGCTGTCGAGCCCATCGAAATGCCATTCGATAGGAATGCCAAATCGCCCCATGAATTTCAACTTCTAGACCCCACTCAAGGCAACAAAACAGCAGCCGAGTCAGTCCCGAGGCATCCCAGGTCGCCAAGGGACCATGGTCAGTCAGCATGATTTCTAGTCGATCTTCCCAGGCAACCCTATGAGAAAGCCTGCCTTCCTCATAGAAGTGATAAAGCCCCAGCCACGCTTGCCCCAGCACATCAGCTACGGCAACCCCTAGATCAGAAGGGTTTTGAGTTGGCCCGTATTTTGTAAATAGCCAATCCGCTCCGGCGTATTTCGCCATGGGTTCTGGGTGGAGTTTCCGGAAACTTCATTAACCACTATACTGGATAAAAAGTATTTTGGTGAGGTCTTTACATGGCAAGCACAACAGCCATTGGCTGGGCTGACCAAACCAGCAACCCGATCCGGGTCAAAGATACAGAAACAGGCGAATTGTCTGGCCATTGGTGCCGCAAGTCTGCACCAGAATGCGCCAATTGCTATGCGGAAAGATTGAATTTGGGGACGTTCTTTGGCTGGGCCTCTGGCCTGCCTTACACCGGAGCCCCACCACCCTTGGATTTAGATAGACAGGAACTAGCCCGATGGAAGCGGCGGCGCGCTCAGAAAACCGTCTTCATCGGCAGCATGACGGATGTCTTTGGGGAGTGGATCTCGCCTGCATGGCACCTGAAAATATTGCAGGCTGCCTATGAAGCGCACAAGCAAGTTTCGCAGTTCCTAACCAAGTGGTCCTCCGTGGCGCTCGGCTCAATCACGCGCTGGCTAGATGAGGTCGGCATCTCGGAGTTGCCCGCCTACATGATGATGGGCGTGAGTTGTGGCCACCCTCAGAGCTTGCCGAAAATCGACCAGCTGTGCGCGATTCCGGCGGCAACTCGGTTCTTAAGCTGCGAACCGTTGATCGGGGATGTAAGCTTGCCCGTTGTCACAGCGGCGGCTTTAGGAGCCCCCTTGGGGCCAGAGCAGGGTATGAGCTTTCCCTCCTCCTATATCGGCACCGCTCTAGGGCACATCCATTGGGTGATTGTGGGGTGCGAGTCTGGCGATGGGGCCAGAGGTCACGAAGACTATCAGCGGCGGGCCTGGGCCATCATTCAGCAGTGCCAAGCCTACGGGGTGCCCTGCTTCCATAAGCAGTGTGCAATTTGCAAGGGCGGCAAATGGGTGGTGTCTACTAATCCGGCAGAGTGGCCCAAGCATTTGCGGGTTCAGGAGATGCCAGAGATTGAGGTGCCATCATGAGGCGTCAATTTTTGGGCTGTCTATGGGATTGGAAGTGGTCAGAGCAAGGCTTGTGGTACCTAGACTCTGGGCCATCTCGCTATTCTCATCTGGTATCAGTGGCGATTGTGACGAATCAAGGAGATGAGGGCCTACAAATCATCGTCGGTAAAGCATCACTGATCGTCGCTTGGATTGGGAGGGGTTGAAGCAAATGGATTTCAAGGAAACAGAACTAGAACGGCTTACATCTGAACAGGTGAAGCTGCGACTCAATGCCGCGATCGCCCTAGAGCTGACGGCTCCGCGTCTGGTGGATGTGGCCACAATGATCAACTGTTACCCCAATACGTTTTTGCATCATCGCAATACCAACTGTGAGGTTTGGGATTTAGTCGAAGCTGTTCATGTCAAAGGTTCGGTGCTCGACCGGGCTCAGGACGCGCTGAAGGCTATGGCTATTAGGCGAGATGCCCACTTGCTGATCGGAGCCGCCCTACTCGCGGCGGGTCATCATCCCAAGACGGCTGATTGGCTAGCAATGGAGATTTTGCGCCCAGCACTCAGGGCGACACTTCCACGCAACAAGTCTGCCTTCGCCCAACTCATTGGCACGTCCCCAGCCGCTTACAGCACCTTACTGAATCGCAACCCGGACTTGGTAAAACCATCTCAGGAAATTACTCAGATGGATGCCAGGGTGCGGGATATTTCCGAATACCTCTCTCGGTTCAAGAAGAGCAAGCGGCCATTTAAGATTGGTGAGTTTCTAAAGCGCTGCGATCGCACCATGTCCAGCGCATGGCTACAGAAACATCCCCAAATTCAGCAACAGGTGCAGCAACTTTACTACGCAAATAAGGCCCAGAGCCTTTGCACATCATGACAACGACCATTGTTTACCACGAAGTCAAAGACGGGGTACCCTGCCCTGACGGTTTAGCCGCTGCCTGGGTAGCTAAGCGCGCCTATCCTGATGCCCAGGTTGTGGGCTGGACCTATCAGAGAGCCCAAGAAGAGCACCCTTCACCCGCTGCTGACGAGCTATTGATTGTCGTCGATTTTTCATTCCCCGCCAGCGTTATCGAAACCTGGATTCAGAACAACGTTGAGTTCACGATTATCGACCACCACAAGACTGCACAGCAGGAGCTAGAGCGCTTTCAAGTTGGCGCATTCGGTCATACATTGCTCAGCGGTTACAGCAAGTGGGAGGTTAACTTTGATATGTCCGAATGTGGCGCAACGCTGGCATGGGAGCGATTCTTCCCAGCTCAGAGCGTCCCTATTTTCCTGAAATACATTCGAGATCGCGACCTTTGGCGGCATGAACTACCCAAAACCCATGAGTATCACGCGGCCTATGAACCTCTCCGCAAAGCCTATCCCACCGTAGATGACCGCTTTAAGCTCTACGATTTTTTGGCCACACTCAGTCCTAAACAGCTCGAACTGTTTTTATTGCCACTGGGGACCAAGGCCCTGGCGCAGCGACGGGAGAAGGTCGAGGCGATCTCCTCGCGGCAAATCAAAGCTTTCGTGGCAGGCTACGAAGGTATACCAGTTGTGGTGATGCACCATGACGGCTCTGAGGACTGGGCTACATCCGATGTCTGCCACGCACTCTTGAAGCAACACCCCATGGCCCTGTTCTCAGCCTGCTACCTCAGCACAGGAGTCTGGAGCCTTAGATCGGACAAGGATGGCCTTAACACCGATGTGGGGGCGATCGCTAAATCCATGGGTGGGGGTGGCCACCACAACGCCGCTGGTTTCTCGCCCAGCGTACCCGCCGAATAAATTTCACTCTGAACAGAACAGGAATAATCAAAATGAAACCCGAACCAATTTACCAAATCGATCAAGTTGTCACTTTCAACACTTATCCGTTTAAGGCAGCACTCGGATACATCCCCGTCCAGGGGGCGATCATCAAAGTGCATGAAGCGGTTGAAGAATATGCAGATCCCACCTACACGGTCCAGTTCCGCTTAGAAGGTGCGAAGCAACCAGGCAGCAAACGCATACCCGAGCACGAACTAACCCCTTTGACAGAGCGGCGATATGTCGCATTGATGACCCGCTCTGGTCGGGTGGATGTGCTGACATCAGAAGAGTTCGGGCAAGATCGGAGCATCGTTGCCTTTAGTTCTGACCCAAGCGATTTAAACGCCTACTGCACACTGATTAGCGTCGAGGCCCCAAACAAGACGACGGCAGCAGCGCGGGCGATCGCTGAATTCATCAACACAGGCTTTGGTGGCTCAGGGAACTATCGAGAAGGGGTTGTAGATCGGCTGCTGGAAGCCCATTTAGAGGAAGAGGATTGGAAAACTGATCTGGATGGGCGACTCAGCCCTGGTGATTTGTGGGTTTTAGACAAGACCCTGCAGCGGTTTATTCCTGCAGACCGGCAGCGCAGACCGGTCATCACTGAATATCTGCCTGTGGCGGGTCTAAGCGGCAGTTCTGGCGAGCTTACTCATATTGACTGGTGTGGCAAAGGCGTGGAGTCCGAGACTTTGTACCAGGTTATCCAGCCCACGGAAGACTGCGGCGACGATCTCGGGGGTGCCTTTGATGTGATCTACCTAGACAACGCAGATACAGTACCACCAGATGGCTGGGAGCTTGTGCCATCCGGAGAGAGTGAGACAGCGCAGCATCCCCATGCCCCTGAGCGAATTCACCTGATTTTCAACCCTAGTGGTGACAAACCAGCTTGGGTTATGTACGACATGGCTCAGGCGTCATTTCCGCACTTTGCTAACGACGATGAGCTGGAAGTCTTTGAAGTTACGAACGCTCAAGAAGGCGACGTTAGAAGGCTGGTCGGATACAGCGAGTCAAATGAAATCGTTACTGGGGTTCGGTGGGAACCGATTGAGGCTTTTGTCGAAGCAAACTACCTACTTTATGACCACTCAGAAGATCTCTATGTCACTCGCATAGACCTGCATAGCGAGTCAGGTAGCTTTTTAGAGCGCTGCTCCGTTTTTGACCTGCGGAACCTGCCCCAAATTCAGCACCGCTCAGATGAAGGCAATTGGGCACCCATTGTCGGCAGCGGCAAGTTCTAACCATTGCAGCGATTTTTGGCGGCCCCAAAAGATCGTCGGCGCGGTTCTGGGGTGTTCTGCATCGACTCCTTGGCCACCAACTTAGACGTTTACGTCATGCTGACGGAGACCCAGCAAGCCTATCAACACTACTTGGTACCCGATGACCGCTCGTAAGACATTCTTCGCCCCACCATCGCTCGCTCAAGCCGCACTAGAGCGGCAATTCCCTGGGGAGTCGCAGACAGCCTGCATCACCCGGCTGCTTTTGGACTTGCAGGACGCGATCGCCGAAAATCGCGCCCCCAAGCAGCCACGTATCACGCCTCAGCAACCGGCCACCCATTCACTTAAAACCGAAAGCACAGATCTCCACTCCCTGCTCTCAACATACTGGCGACGTACAGACGCGAAAACCCTATGCTTTTTGCTGAGATGGGCACTGCAGCTCCCTCGCTATTACCCGCTCACGACCGAACAAATTATCGATGAGGTGATCACCCTGCTTGAAAATCGCCCCATCGGCGCAGCAATCTCAATCAAAGAGATTCTGGCCCACCGCTGGTTAGGTACCCGTAAAACCGTCACCAGCGCACTACGGCACGGAAGCCAACAAGGGAGGCTGCTGCTGCTGCACCATCAAGCCAAAGAGCACTTATGGATCGACTGCCGCCCCGTCAGTGGCATTCAGGTGCTGCCCAGCCTTTACAGGAAATGGGTCAGCATCTATAACGATCTGCGCCAATGCAGCTTTGGTGAAGACATCACCGAAGCCCTCCAATCAGGCCGCGAAATCGCCATTCTCTACAAACATGAGATTCGATCTGCGATGAGCCTAACCCAAGACACCACACCTTCACTCGTGACCTGGGAGCAGTCCAGAGAGGTCGCAAGAAGCAGGATCGGATCAGCCATCCGAGACAGGCAAACCATTGCCGTACAATGCGTGCTCGGCACCCTTCAATTCACCCCATCTGAAATCAACTCTGAATAGAGCTTGCCACTTGAATTGCACTTGCAGTACAATTAGGGTGTTGCAAAGGACAACCTCATGGACATGGCCGCAGCGCAGTCAGCTCAACCAGTGGAGTTTCCGGAAACTTCGATAACACGTAAAGACTGGAGCCTGAGCCTGCACCAAGAAACCACCTATATGCTGGGGATCTCTATCAGCAAGGGAATCCCCAGCAAGATTAAATTGCGGATTGAAGACTTGGGTCTCGCCCCAGAAGTGATTGAGGCCCTAGAGTCGGCAGGGGCGATCTCCCCCAAAGTGCCCATCTTTGAAGCCTTTAACAAGCTGCACAACAAGCTGGATGCCTCGCGCAAAAAGGCTCAAAAGCTGATGGTTTGCAGCAATAACATCTGGTTTCTACCCGTCTCACGGCTGGTGGAATTCAACCAGTACATGTCCGACATGGAAGCCGACGCCAAGCAGTTTCGCGCTGAAGCGATCGCCGGTCATCCTGCAGGGCTACTGGAATACAAAGAGTCTGTGGGCGAAATTCTAAAGCGGGTAGGGGTCAGTGATGAAGATTTCGACGCGCTGCTGGCCCATTATCTAGAGCAGTTCCCCTCCATTGACCAACTGGAATACGCTTTAGAGGTGGGGCTGCATTGGTATGGGGAGCTGCAGCCCATCAGCGAAACCATTAAGTCTGACCTACAGCTTCAGATCGAACTTGCACGAACCAAAAAAGAGAGCGCCATAGCGGCTCAAGAAGAGTCCGCAGCCATCAAGGCCCAGCAACGATTAGCCCTGCTGGAAATGCAGAAACGGGCCATGGCGGATCAGGAAAAGCGGCTGGCTGAGTTAGATAAAGACGTTGCCGCTGAGATCCAAAGCATTTTGGAAGTCCAGTATCGGCAGATCGCCAAGATCGCCCAAGGGGCCAACGTTACCGAGACTATCCACAATAAATGTATTCAGGCCACAGAGCGGCTTGGCACGCTGGTCAACTTGGTGCAGGCCAGTAAACGGGCATCTATTCAAGCCGACGTGGATCGGGTGCTGACTCAGGTCAATGAAGCTCTCCATGCTCCCCGTGGAGCCTATCAGTCCGAAACCTTAGAGGCTGAACTATACAGCCTCAAGATGGCCATTCAGCAAAAAGATGCCCACCCCGAGCGCTTGGCCCAACTCAAGGGGCGCGTCGCCATCCTCCGGGATGTACTCAATCACAAGACCGATGAACTAGAGGCCGCGATCGCTGCCCTAGAGACCAAGCAGCCCGTGCATGACGATATCGCCGGATTTTAGATAAAAACGACCCAGGGGAACCCCTGAGCCGCACTCTGAACAGGTTTTTATTATGTCGCAAACCCTCCAAAAGCTCAGAAAACAGCTCAAGGCTAGATATCTCAGTCGCTCTGCCGAGATCGACGGACTGCTAACCGCCCTACTCGCCAAAGAACATGTGCTGCTTTTTGGCCCACCCGGCACCGGCAAAAGCGCCCTCACTGAAGATCTCTGTGGAGCCATCCAGGGAGGCAACTACTTCCGTAGGCTCCTCACCCGCACCACCGTTGCTGAGGAAGTGCTGGGGGTCGTACCTGCTAAGACCCTGCTAGAGGCAGAGGACTACATCCGTAAGACTGACGGCAAACTACCCGATGCCCATATTGGGTTTTTGGATGAAATCTTTAAGTGCAATTCGACCGTTTTAAACGCATTGCTGAGCATCAGCAATGAGCGCTTATTCGACAATCCAACCCCGACCCAGTGCCCGCTGATTACCCTGGTGGGGGCATCCAACGAACTGCCTGAGGATGAAGGGTTGCAGGCCCTTGATGACCGCTTCTTGCTCCGCTTCTGGATCGACTATCTGCCCCCCAATAAGCTCACCCAGCTCCTGACTAAAACCCGAGATGGCAAGCGCAAGGATATCACCGCCAGCCTTACCCTAGACGAGCTGGCTGATCTTCAGGTTCAGGCCCAAACCTTAGAAATCACTGACGACACCATTCAGGCCCTGGTACGGATTAGCGATGAACTCAAGAAAGAAAATATTGTGGTGAGCGATCGCACTTGGGTGAAGTGCCTGAGCTTGCTCCGCGCCTATGCCTTGCTCAATGGGTTGAACGTGGTAGATGAGGAAAGCCTTGACATTCTTGCCCATGTGCTCTGGAAACGCCCCGACGACAAACGCACCGTACAGCGCATCATTAAACGGGTGGGCAACTCCCTAATCCTAAAAGCGCACGAAATCGTAGAGCACATTCAGGTGATTGCCAACCCATTGCTTGAGGGGCCTTTTGTACTCCTGAGCGATCGCGCATGGGCAGAAAAAGCAACCCCCGTCATGGCTCAGATCAAGGAATCTGCTGCACACCTCCAAGGCTTAATTGATGCTCGCACGGCACAAGGGAAAGCCGTAAAAACAGAAGTATTCCAAATCCAATCGCAAATTGACCAGATCTCCCGGCAAATAGTAGAGAAACTCAGTCAGATTTGGAGCGCACCCTCATCAAAACCTGTGCCGGACTTTCTTGAGGGTGCGCCTGAGTCATGGATCGACGCATTGCAGATGGACGCAGAAATTCGTCCAAAGCCTAGCCCAGTTGATCAGGCCCGCACCGAAGGGAGGCTGTGGTCATGAGCCTCGTTTTCGACATCGATCAATGGAACCAGTACCAGTGGGATGAGTTTCTGATCAACTATCCCGGCATCGGACCCGCGATCTGCATTGCCAGCCACAATATCAACAACCAGTTTCCCCACTTTGCCGAGGAAATCTTTGGCAGACTCTATGGGGAGCCAGAAGCCCTCGAAACCCCACGCCCCGAATGCCAGTGGGCGCAGGATGCCCACGACTGGCTGGATCAGCAAATCCCCTTTCAGAACCTGATAGACACAGTGACCGGCGATCCCTTTCTAGCGGGAATTGGGGCCGCTGCCATGATTGAGCTGATCTGCCGTGAGTACAACCCCTTAGAGCACGGCAGCAACAAGCCCGAACCGGTCGAAGCGCCCGATCTAGCGGGCATCCAGGCCAAGCGCGACCAGATTCACGAGATCGCCGCACTCCCCCCAGCGCATCAGGAGGCCCGCCAAGACCAGGTGCAGCAATTACAGAAAGAGGGTAAGGCCGGGGTAAAGGCCGCGATCTCCTATGCCCAAGACCTGAAACCCGGCATGGCCAACACCCTCACCTATGCCGCCACTGAAGCGGCCACCCAGGTGGGAGCCCTAGAGGATCTCACCCAAGCCTATGGCTGGGGCAGCGACTGGGGCTGTGTCGGCATGGGGGGTGACTTAAAGGCGAAGTTGGCGATCGCCCAAAAGCTGGCCCAAAGCGAAAAACTGAAGCGAATCGCTCGACTGGCAGGCAACTTACAGGCCACCGCGATCCGCAAACAGCGCAGCAAGGTCAAGGCGGGCTGCACCGATGTGGTGGGCGTCACCACCGGGCGAGACTTACCCCGACTCCTACCGACCGAAACGGTCAAGATGGCTGTACCAGCCCTGCATGGACAGTTCCTACAAGGCTATACCGAGCGCTCACTCCAACAGTTTGAGCTGGAGAGCCACGAGCCCCAAAAGCGCGGACCCATCGTTGTTGGCATCGACATTTCAGGGTCCATGAAAGGCCCCAAAGAAGAATGGTCTAAGGCTGTGGCCCTGACTCTACTCAGGATTGCCATCAAACAGCACCGTCATTGCCGCATCCTACTGTTTACAGCGCGGGTTGAGCGCATTATCGACCTGCCCCCAGGCAAAACCCATGATCAAACCCTACTCGACACCATGAGCTGGGGCTGTGGTGGGGGCACGAGCTGGCAGGCTCCGGTGGATGAGGCGATCGCCTGCATCGAAACCACGAGCGGGCTCCGGCAAGCCGACATCATTCTGATTTCTGATGATGAGTGCGCCACTCAAAAAAGTTGGCGCGAGCAGCTTGCAGAAAAACAGCGATCGCTCGGGTTTTGTCTTTACGGCATCGCCGTAGGTAAGGGCGGCAATTCAATGACGGAATTGTGCAATGAGGTGCTGCCCATTACTAATTTAGACGCAGCCAATATCGACACCATTTTGGAGATTTAAAAATGCAAGAGCCAGCAAGCTCCTCCAGCAAGGACTCACCCACTTTTACGTTAAGCACTGAATTTTATTGTTCTCAACGCGAATTCATAGCCGATATCGCTTTTTTGATTTATCAGAATCTAGGCTATACCGCACCTACGCCCAAAGAAAATGTGATGTATTTTTTTGAATCTCAGCATCCAACCGAAAAAGCTTGCCTAAATGCAGCCGAGCAGATCTTCGAGCGACTTTGGGATGACTGGCCAGACTACGACGATGAATGCGAATAACAATTTTTGAAACATTTCAAGCAGGCAATTTCATGACTATCCGACAAATTCCACAACAATTTAAAACCTCAGACGGCAGTCTTTTTGATACGTCAGATGCTGCAGAAGCTCACGAAAACTGATTCAGGCACTAGAAAAGCATGAAGCCGCTCAAGGGGCTTTGACTCGGGCTTTCCTAAGCTCTCAAACGACTGCAGATGGGGAACCGCTGAGGATCGGATACGGCTCAAGATACTGGGTCATTAGTAGCCCATTTTGCGACATGCCATACCTTGCTGAGGTCTATTTTGCCTATTACAAAATCGAGGTCGATCCATATAGAGAAGGTGAATTGGGATTTTATCAGCGTGGAAATGACGGAGAACGTACTTGGTGGCGCTTTTCACAGCTTTATGCCGATAAAAATAAGGCAAAACGCGCCCTTCTAGACCTCCAAAAAGAGAAATTAGCACACTGGCAACTCGAAGTTGCTGCGCTAGAGCAAGAGCTAAGTTGATCCCAGTCAATACCATGAAAAGACAACAATGGCCTTTACAGTGGCCCACTGGGGAACCTCGCACACCCAGGCCCCAACCCTCCCCGTTTCGTGTCACGCCTGACAAGGCGCAAGACAACTTTATGAGGCCCTGAGGCTGTTTGGAGCTAAGAACATTCTTTCGCCACCCTGGATGTCATTGAGTCGGCTTATCGCAAATTAGCCAAGGCAGCAGCCGACGACCCCGACGAACTGAAGCGCCTCAACCTGGCGATCGAGAGCGCGCGAGCCACCTTTAAAGGCCCTGCCACCATCCGCTAAAAACTCACTCTGAACAGAATAAGAACATGTATGCGTCATTCCCCATTGTTGGGCACCTGTACAAAGGCCAGCCCAAACAAGCCAACCGTGCCGGAGCCGATCTCAAAGAAAAGGGGCTGCGCTTCAATAGCGATTTAGGTCATCTCAATTCTGCATTTGCCAAGGCTTACGGTGGTGTGATCTCTGAGTCTGTCAGGGTCTACCTGCCCCACGAAACTACCGAGCAAAACTATCACTGCTGCTTTAGCCACGACACCCTGACCGGTGGCACCCAAATGCAATGTGATGGGCAGCGTATTTTCCGTAAAAAAGAGCGGTTGGAGTACCCAGGGCAAAAAGGCGAAACCTGCTACACCTGGCGAATGCAGGATGCAGATGAACCCTGCAAGGGCTTGGGTCAGCCAAAATGCCCAGTTTGCACCCCAGCCCGTAAGCTGATTGTGATGGTCGAAGAGTTCTATCAGCGGGGCTGGCAAGGGCAGGTGATTGCGCTCAACTCTCGCGCCCTCAACGACATCCAGCTTTTGCACGTCTTGAGCCAGAAAGAGCAGTGGCTGCGCAGCCTAGGCGGCAACCTGGCCACCATCCCCAGCAGCGTCGTTTCTATGCCCGAAACTGACAACCGGATCCGCTGGATTTTGAGTAGAGTCCCTCGTACCACCTTTGCGCCTAAATCTCAAAAGCAAGGCAAAACCTACCAGCAAACCGGTGATCAGCAGCGCGTCACCAGCTACCTGCTACACCTTGAGATTTGCCCCGAGTGGTGGGAGATCGCTCAAGAGCGCTGGGGAATGGGACCATACAAAATTGATCCAATCACCAAAAAGGCCAAGCCGATCCGACTGGTGCTCATGCAAGAGGCCATGAGCCAAATGCAGCAGATAGCCCAGCTCGCTCAACAAACAGGCATCAATCCAGCTCAATTTCTACCCCAGGCCATGGGGCACACCGCCGCCCTGCCCATGGCCCCAGAACCTATGGGTCAGCCGCTTTCAACCCAGCAGGCACTTCCCCCGGCAGTAGCAGAAGCCTTAGGAGAAGTCGCTCTATTCAAACCCAAAAGCGACGATCCAGGAAATTTCAGGCGCTTAGCAGCATTTGGACAATCCCTGGGCTTCGCCGCCGACAAAGTTGGAGCCTTTTTCACAGAGGAATTTCCCGACCGGCACACGTCCGAGCTAGCCGAGCCTCACCTGCAACAAATGGAAGATCGGATCAGGCTGGAGTGGGCCTTGCAGCAAAGCATTCACCGCAGTGATGACGATAGCTATGAGCCCCTATTTCTGACCTTAGAAGAAGCCCAGCAGGCCCTTAGAGGTCTTGACCTCCCCAGCGATCCACGCCAGCGCACCGAGGCATGGGTTAACCACATCGGCCAACTAGTTGCGGGTGCAACAACATCGATCAAAACTTAAATGGGGGTGGAGTTTCCGGAAACTTGATCAGATGCTAAGATCCGGCTACACCCTTCAAAAACAAAAACCCTGGGGCCAACCAGAGTTTTTGAGGGGATTTCAGTTAAACCGTTCGTAAGAACTTGCCATGAATTATAGCACGACTGCCGCTGCTGACACCACAAGCGGGCAAAAATCGGGCAACTTCGGCAATTTTGCCAGTCGCCCTCACTTCGATTACACACTTCTTAACTTAGGACTATCTCTAGAGGCGATCGCGATCGCTTCGTATCTGGCAATGCGCTCCAGAGAGGTAGATCCTGAGGGTGCTCCAGGGGTCTTTCAGGCATGGCCTAGTCAGGCTGACATCGCGGAAACCTGCCTGAGGGGCTCTTACCCCGTGATGAGTGCGGGGGCAATTCGCCGGAAGGTATTTCAGGCGATCGCTGAGTTAGAAGCCTGCCAAGTCATCACCGTAGAGCGCTTTGGTAACCGCGAGAACAATCGCTACACCTTCAATCATCGAGAGTTTTGGGTGAAGCGCAGCGAGGCTGACGCCACCTTTGACAGCACCAATATTCACCGCAAGCGAGTGATGATCCCCCCACGATCTAGTGGGAAAAAGGCGAGTGATGATCCCCCCATGCGCATCGCTAGATCGCCCCATGATCACAGCGATGATCCCCCCACGATCACGAATATAGATCTAGTAATAAATAACCAAGATCAAGATCTAGATCCCCCCATAGTCCCCCCAGAGGGGGGAGTTTCGCCTCAGGTGGAACAGGGCTCTAAAAAAGCTTTGACCAAAACTCAGCTTGAACGAATGTCAATCCCTGACATCGAAGCGCTTATGCTCAACCCAGAGATGTGGGCTGGAGTCCCAGAGGATCCGGAGACCGGTCAAGAGGAGCAATTGGGTATCTATGGGTGGTATTTGAAATACATTACCGAGCCCAACGGTGCAAGTATCGGCAAAAGGAAGGCAGCAGCGATCTCCTTCTACCAGCTTGAGCGCAGAAAAGACTTTGACCCGGCTCGATTCCGTAAAGGCTGCTCTCTGTATTGGCAGCACAAGGATCAGGAACGCAGAGAAAGCCATGATGGCAAAGCGATTGGGATCCCTCATCTCCGGACATTTTTAGTGGGCAAGAAGTGCCACAACTGGGAAGCTGAATTAGAACAAGCTGAACAGTCTCGGGCAGATCGGACCTTCTTAGGGGAAGCCGCTCCAGCCTTGGCGTCAGACGACTCGATGAGTTGGACAAGTTATCTCAACAGCGAGGATCGAGAGTTTGCAGACCCTGAAGACGATGAGGATATGCTCACGCTAGAAGCATCCTTTGAGGAGGCAGCTTGATGGAACGCCTCAGTGCAACCGTATTTGGACGTGAGCTTAAAAAGCTTGAAATAGCTTTTAACCGTAGCAGACCCTATCCAGATGACTTTAAGGCGCTGCTATTTGAAGACTTAAAGGCCGAACTGTCTGACACCATGTTTCAGACGGCCTGCGCTCTTGTGCGTCGTCAAGACCGGGCCTTACCGCCTGCTGAGGGGTTTATCCGCAAAGTCAAGGGCGAGATGGATCCAGCCAAAATACTCTGGGCTCAAATTATCCACGCGATCGACAGCGGTGTCCCGGTGCATGTCCCCCCGGAGGGCATGTTTGCTCTGAATAGCATCGGCGGGTTTGCCAACCTCAAAAAAGGGGAAGTCGGCAACCGTCGGTCACAGCGCTACGAGTTTGAGAACTACTATCGCTGTGCTGGCGCTGTTCAGGGGCTACCCCAGCCAAGGGTATTTAATGCACCTGCATTAGAGCCAGAAGCCAATACAGAGATCGATCCACCGATATCAGATACAGAGATCGATCCACCGATATCAGAGCGGCAAGCTGGAATTGAGGCCGCTAGGCGCATTATTCAAACCAACAAAGCGGCTGCTAAATCAGATGGGATGGAGTCGCTTCAAGATATGTTCACCATGGTGAGCACGGCGAGAGCTGGTCAATCGACCCAGGCAGAATCAGGGCAGGTGAGCCATGCCTGAGAAAAAGCCGCTGCATCTCAATATTGATGGCCAGTCGTGGCTTAACCCTGAAGTGGCCGAACGACTGGATTATGTCGGTGCGATCGAGTCTGTTTTTGCGATCGCCCCCCAGGCCCACGCAAAACAATGGGACATTGCTAAAACCCATGCGTTCCTCGCTGCCTTGGTCCGTCGCTCTTACCAGCAGGCATACAACCAGCCAGAGCAGATCGACCAGGTTTTGACCTGGTGTTGTGTCCCTACAGACCCCATCAAAAAGCTCAAGCGCCTACTGTCCGAATGCTCTGATCAAGCTGTAATTGTGGCCTATCAGAAAATCTGGGGTTGGTTTCAAGGCTTGGAATCCCTGCAGCCCAGTAAAGTTACCCCCGCCCAATCGGGCTTGCAGTCTTGCCCCCAGTTTTAACCACTTCTCTTATTGCCTATGTCTTACCCTGCCGTCCTACTCGCGATCGCTGCCGCCACTCTCTCTGTGTTGGCTATCACTACCCCCGTCCAGGCTCCTCACCAGGCCCTAGGGAGTCGCGCCCCTTATGAGATGGCGCGGGTGCAAGTCCCCGCTGATATTCAGCAATTTTTCAATGAGATGGGGGCGCGCATTTCGGTGGTGAATCAGGACGTTCTGATTCACGCGGATCAGGTCATTGACCTCGAAGACTACGGCGGTTATGTCGAGGCCCTGTTTGCCTTCCTGCCCATCACTCAGGTCTTACTCATCACCCCGCGCCAATGGGGTGAGCTGACCCGCAACCGCGATGGCTACATCTCAACTGCTGTGACGACTTACAAATATGACCAGTTTTGATTTGCCCGTACATGAAAACTCCGAAAACTCCACTTGGAGAGCGGAGAACATTTTGCTCTATCACGGCGACTGCCGTGTTGTGCTTCCCTCCCTAGAGGCTAATTCGGTGGATATGGTGCTGACATCACCACCGTACTGGCACAAAATCGACTACCTGCTAGGACCAGGACAAATGGGCCTAGAGCCCACCCCCACAGATTACCTCGCCCGCCTTTCCCCCGTTCTGCAGGAACTGTTGCGGGTCACCAAGCCCGGTGGATCGTTCTTGCTCAACATCGGAGATACCTACAACAATTACTCGCCGTTACTCGCGGAAGGGGGAGATCGCAAGGAAGCCGATTTTTCTCGACAGAGCACCCGGCGCAAGCTGCAGCCAGGGTATATCGAGAAAGAACCCATCGGCATTCCTGAGATGGTGAAACAAGCCGCACGGGCAGCGGGCTGGCTGCACCGGGCCAACCTCATATGGGTCAAGGGCCACAGTGCCGATATCCCAAACAGCGATCGCCCCAGTTGCATCCATGAGGATGTCTTCTACTTCCTCAAGCCCACCGATGGGCGGCGTACCATGGCTCAGTATTTCAATTCCGAGGCGGTGCCGTCATCGGTGCTGCAATGCGCACCCACTCAAACCAAAGGTCACCGCTGCCCCTTTCCGGTGGCCCTAGCTCGGCAGCTTGTCGAGGGCTTTTGCCCGCCTGGTGGTGTGGTGCTCGATCCGTTTGCGGGCCATGGTGGCATTCCCAAGGGGGCGATCGATGCGGGCCGCTGCGCGATCGGGATTGAGATGCAGGGCGACAACTTTGCCCAGGCGGTAGCGCGATGCCAGGTGGGGCAACCGGAGATCGTCGCAGTTTGATTTTTAACTCTGAACAGAACTTAAAAGGACACCAAATGATTGAAGAATGCGCAGAATACGGGCTTGCCTACTCTCTACATCTAGCCAGCGGGAACATTGTCACCTTTTCGGGAGCGGGTCGGGATAGCGACCTAAGTAGTGTCTGTCACTCGGCCTTGAAGGAACGGGCAAGTGTGGAGATTTTACTAACCAAGGGTGCGGGGTTCTTTTCTGTAATTACCAGACAAGGCGGGGCTGCAGTATTCCAAGTCAGAACTATTGAATGTTGCCAAATCTGGGTGCGGGGCTACTTCGACGAGGGCGGGGATATAGACGAAAAAGACTGGTTACGCATTCAGGCGCTGGCCGAGGAGCCCAAGCAATGAAATATCATCTCACCCAATTTACCCCCCCCCCACCAAGCACCCGTTTGGGATGCTGGACAACATGGGCGTCAAGCACGCCTGTGAATGCGAGGCGTTGTTGGCTTGCATTTTGATGGATTGCTTAAAGCAGCAGTCATGGGAGCCCCAATACCTAAAACCCGGCAACCTGCTGCCGCTGCTTAAATCAAGCGGATTTCTTGAAGACCACGGCGACAACATGTGGACCCTAACGGATAAATCAAAAGGGTTATTGCTCAAGTACTACCCAGCTCAATAGTCCGACTACATATTCACTCTGAACAGAACTCAAAATCATGAATAGACCTCAATGCTTGACTGAAGCCGATCTTCAAACAATCTATCGGTATGGCTCCGCCCAAAATTCGCCGGTTGCTCATCTGGAGTGCGACATGGCGGGGGCTTTGGTAAAGATCTGGAATTTCATCCATCCTGAGAATGGGATCGCCTTAGCCGATCTCGTCGCACAAGACACGGCTGACTGGGGCGGGCAATCACGAGCTGATCAGCTGTGGAATGACTGTATTGGCTATGTAGACACAATGCTTCCAGACTGGAGGCATAAGCCTGTCTTACAGGTTGTGAGCGATTCTGAAGCAGTGCAGCAGGCCGCGTAAGGTCATGAACGTGGGCGATCGCGTGCGGGTCAAGGCTCCCAAAGCTCCAGCTCACAACTGGGGTGGGACGGTTGTGATTGCTCTGGCCCCAGTGTGCTGCCACATCCCAGGCACCCTTTTAGTGCGTTGGGATGGCTCCGGCAAAGGGCCAGAGCGCTACCCGGATAACTGCCTTGAGCCACTCCCCCCGCCCAATCGCAGCATCTTGCTGGTGACCGGTGGTGTAGCAGTTTCGGATGAGCTGATCCGTTACGCGATCGCCCGCAGTCCCTGGGAGTTAGCCCATATGGCAGTTCTGAGAGAGCAGCTCAATAGTGCCAACGCATTAGCCTATGCGGTCTCTCAATCCCTACCCCATCAAAGCTTTGCCGACTTTGATCGGTTGCTGGCCTATTGGCAATCTGCGGCCAAATTTCCCCCAGCAGTGATCGCCATTCCCTCAGGGCAGCCCCATGGTCCATCTAAGGAGATCCTGGCGGTGATCAAACACCGAAAGGTTGATTACTTCGTCCTCAATCTCCAGGAGATTAACCGTTCCATCCAGGTTTGGAACTTGAAAACCCTGCCCCCCGAATTGCCGCACCGGGTTTACATCGGGCGGGATCATCCCCAGTCAGGGCATAAGCGATCGCCCCTCTGCAATTCGTTTTCAACTTCTGAGTATTCCAATTCAGACGCTTGTGAGCTATTCCGTCAGCATCGGCTCTATCCAGCCTTGGAGCAGCGATCTGGTGAGATTTGGGGCGAAATCCAGCGGTTGACCGCCTGGGTTCTGGAGGGCAAGCCCCTTAATTTGGTCTGCCACTGTGTTCCGGCAGAATGCCATGGCCATGACGTGGCGGCGGCGATCTCGGCACAGGTCAGACAACGACTTGGCATCGAATCATAACGTTACGACTCAAGTTTCGGCACCATGAGACACATTATTCCCATTAGCGGTAAAGATAGCTTGGCCAATGCGCTGCTCACGACAACGCATTGGCCACGAGATGACTATGAATTTGTTTTCAACGATGTCGCCGCTGAATTGCCAGAAACCTATGAATGGCTCGACAAAGTAGAGAAAATCACGGGTTGGACAATCCTGCGGATTGGCAAATCATTGCCCGATCTGATTCAAAAGCAAGGGATTCTACCCTCTAGTCAAACACGATTTTGTACGACTCGATGTAAAATCCGCCCCTTGAAACGCCTGACCGCTGAAGCAACTGCCACTATTTACTATGGTCTGCGGGCTGATGAGCCCGACAGGTCTGGATACCAAGAGGATCGAAAGGGCGTGGTAATCATTCCGCGTTATCCACTGCGAGAGCTGGGCGTTGGCTTGAAGTTGGTCTATCAACTGCTTCAAGCTCAGGGTTTGCTACCTCCCACCTTCTTTTGGCCCACAATTTACGAGCCGGTTCAAAGGCATTTGAGGGGGTTCAACTGGGAGTCTCAGCTGACCACTCATGAGTTCAATGTTTTATTTGCTGGTCGATCTCGCAGCAATTGCTTTTTCTGTTTCTTTCAGCGCCAATATGAATGGATCTGGCTCTCTGAAGCACACCCCGACCTATTCCAAAAAGCTGTGGATCTTGAGGCCAACACTGGGGCTGAAGGTTATACGTGGTGCCAGGGCTATAGCCTGACCGATCTGCTCAATCAAAAGCACACAATCATTGATCGGCGCGTTGTTGAGGTGTGCAAAGCAATCACCCAGCGCCTTCAAGGCAGTTTATTTGCCGATGACGCTGACACGGTCATGGGCTCCACAAGTTGCGGTCTATTTTGCGGCAAATAAACAACATTCACTTTGCACAGAACTATGTTTGATCGACATCAACCCGTCAAACTCATCTCCCTGCATCAGCCCTATGCCTCGCTTATGGCGGTGCTGGCCAAGGAGAATGAGACCCGAGACTATAAAACGCCCTATCGTGGGCAACTGGTGATCCAAGCCGCCAAGGAAAGCGATTTTTGGCAGACCCACGCACACCTATGGAACGACAACCCCATCGTCCATGTCTTCAGGTGCGAACATCCCGAAGCCTACGAAGCGCTGCACCCGGCTACCTGCCGAATGCGAGCTGTAGCGGTCACCACGCTGACCAACTGCCTAAGAATGACCCACTCACCCACGCCCTCAGTGGCAGAAATCAGTATTGCTCACGTCAGTGAAGCTGAGCAAGCTGTGGGCCTGTATAAACCAGGGCGCTACGCTTGGACAACGACGGATACGCTCTATTTGCCTGAGCCAATCAAATACCCTGGCCACCAAGGTAGCGTGAGAGATGCCAGTCCTGAGTTAATTGCTGAGATAGACCGGCAACTGAATGGAGGGGCGCATGAATAAGAGTCAGGCCCCAGCCGCGACCCACTCCGCCCAAGCTGCGCCCTTTCTCAAGTGGGCAGGTGGAAAGCGACAGTTACTCAAGCAATATCAGCCTTATTTCCCGTCCAGCTTCAATCGCTACGCGGAGCCCTTTCTGGGTGGGGCAGCTTGCTTTTTTCACCTCAGCGATCGCCTTGCTGAAAGTGAGGTGATCCTTTCCGATCTGAATCCTAAGCTGATTGAGACCTATAGCGTCGTGCAACAGCATGTGGAGCCTTTGGTCAACCTGCTACAGGTCCATGCTGAGATGCATGAGAAAGATTACTACTATGCCATCCGTGAGCAGCGTCACCTGATCTGCCCGGTCGCACGGGCGGCACGATTTATTTACCTAAACCGCACCTGCTTTAACGGGCTCTATCGAGAGAATGCCAAGGGGGAATTCAACGTACCGATCGGCAGATACAAAGCACCTCTGATCTGCGACTCGGCGGGCTTGCGACAAGCGAGTCAGGCTCTGAGCAAGGTCTTACTGGTCAACGGGTCTTTCACCCAGTTGCAGCAGTGGTCTTGGCACAGAGATGATTTTGTCTATTTCGACCCGCCGTATTACCCCACCTCGGACAACTTCAATCGGTACACTCGCCATGGGTTTACCGAGGCGGATCAGCACTCACTGCGGGATGTCTTTGCGACCTTGGTACGGTGGGGCGTGAAGGTGATGCTCTCAAACTCGGACTGTGATTTTATTCGTGACTTGTATAAGGAATTTTATATTCACACCGTGCAAGCCCGTCGCTCCGTAAATTCAAAAGCAAGCAAGCGCGGGCCGGTCACCGAACTGGTGATCACTTCCTATACACCCTAGATATACTGGGGGCAGAGTTTCCGGAAACTCCACTTGGAGCCCATCAACCCTTTAGACGAGATCCAGCAGCGCATCAACGCGGGGGAGCATTCCGCCGTGTTGAGGGCGATCGCCCATCTGAACCTCAAGATTGAGGCTAATACGGAGGCGGATAGGCTTCGCATGGAGCGCATTGACCAGCGGGCTAAGCAGGGGTATATTGCCCTAAATCAGCGCACCTGGTTCATGTTTGGGGCGCTGGGGGTATTAGCTGCCCTTCTCTGGCGGCTGGATTTATCGACTGAGCAGGGGGCGGCGATCGCCAATACCCTGATCGAGCAGTCCGTGGCCGTGTTGCCAGTTATCTTGCCGATCCTTGTGGGGGCGGGCTATTGGAAGTCTCAGCAGGGCGGCGAAGATGCTAAATGAGCTAGGCCAATTGTATCGGCTCATTCTTCGGGTGCTTGGGCTTGAACAGCCCGAAGACATCACCCGTAAGCGCCGGGAAATCCTTCTCTACAGCGAGGAAGGACGACACTGCATCCTGCAGCGCATCCAGCCTCGTGCGACGGCCCGAGAGCAGCTCTGGCGAATTTCGATTAAGGGTGGTGAGCCGTGGTGCTTATTGGTGGCTCTCGACTCCATCCCTGCCCTACGGCAGCAATTGGGACTGGTTCAGGCCGACCCTGGAGACTCGACGGATCGACTGGTTCGGCAAATCACCAAAGAGTTCCCCGCTGCTCAATATCTGATCAGCTTCGTATGGCAGTATCGAACGCTTTATCCAGAGCGATATCCCAACACGCCTAGACCGGCTCAAGTGTTTGAGGTTCTGTTCATGGAGCCCATCGACCTGACTGGGGTGAAGCGGCAAACTCATCCTGCCATGCATCAAAACATGGTGCATAAGATCATGCTGTTCTTTCTCCGGTTTGTCTTTGAATTGGAGCCATCGAGCCACCAAAGCTGGAAGGTGCGCTTGTCGGCAGTGGATTGGCTGAGGAGGCTAGAGGCGATCGTGCAGAGTCCGAAAGTTTTGGGATTGAGCCATAAATTACGTTTAAATACCGTCAATCAGCCCAGCAATTAATGACCATCTCCTTTACTAGCGATGAATTTAGAGTAAGCAGCACCCAGACGCTTTCAGATCTCTGGGCTTCATTGGCCAATGGCTCCCCCTCTGACACGACTCCTTACAGTGCTGGCACCTATATTCGTCGATTCCGTCATGACGCTTCCTTGGACTCTTACGATTTCAATACTTATGAGATCGAGGCGGATATCGGGGTTCGGGTTCAAAACTCAGGCACCGTCACCTTCGCTAGAGGACTGGCTTTCTTCGGGTTCCACGCGGAAAGCTCTAACAACGACGCAGCCCGCGATTTAATCGTTGAAAGCGGCGGCAAATTTACGGTTGGATCAAATAAAAGCCTTAATGGTACCGCTCTTGGCTTTTCCCGAGATACTTTATTGCGCTTTGGCGCTCGGCATACGGGGGGAGCCCATGAGGTTGCGATCATCAATTCTGGCGGCGAACTAGAAGTTTTAGGCGCTGTATTGGCGGTTGGCGGCGGTGCTATCGAATACGAGACAGGCTCCATTTGCCGGGTCACAAATGGGATTGTCAATTTATTTGAAGGAGCTAGCAACAACGATCAGTCTCAGCTTCGGATTTTCACCGATGATTGCGTGATTGACGGGTTAGAGGTTTATGGCGAAGAAGGTAGCGGCGGCAACATTCCTGTTTTTACGATTGTTTGTTCCCCCACCTTGTTTCGGGGATATCGCCCGAGCAACTTGAAGCGAGGTATAGCACTTTCTAATAATCGGGGAGGGGTCACCGTCTCGGTGGAGGGGTACGATCCCACAAATGTACAAGAGGATATCCTCTTGCGTTCCCCTTCCGGGCAAATCAATGCGGTTGCATTGATCAATGCTATCCCCCGCCCTGAAGACTTAACTGTGCTCACGCTTTTTGAGAGCAACGGCAATACGGGGAGTAATCAGGGAATTGGGTATTACCGAGTTACGTACACAGTTGTGGCGACTGACGAATCTGGCAATTTCCTGGGTGGTGCCCAGCTCTACGTGGTTGATTCTGATTCCAGCAACCGGGAAGTTAACTCAACCCTAAGCGCTGTTCGGAACTTTTCCGATGATCGCGTAATTTCAGGCTTCACGAAGTTTGCGGACGGTCGTACAACAGTCAATATTGATCTGGCAGATTGGACTTCTGGCACAGAAGGATCAGGCGCATCAACGGCTTACGACAATCGCAGGCCGATTTTTATTATTTCCAGTAAGTATGGCTTTGAGACGATCCCCTTGGTAGGCCAGGATCCCCTTTCAGAGCAGCTACAACCGCTCATTCTTGTTGATAATTTTTCCACGCCCCAGACCGAATCAACCGTAATCCAAAGGTGGGGAACGACTTTTCTCACCATCACCTATCACGATACCCCTACCACGGCCCATGGCAAAAGCTGGACGATTGAAATCGATTGCGAGGGCAATGATTTAGAGGATGTCTACTGGTTCAAGGAGTTATTGCAAAACCTCGGGGGAACTTACTTAAGTTTCCAGCCTGGTGGCTACACTTCCGCAATTAATTCCGATAAAGGGAAGGTTGTCACAAATGGCGCTGCAACGGCAGTGTTGACCTACTACGACAACGCCAACCGTCGATGGTGGATCGGCAACGTAGATGGCACGTTTTCAAACAGCGATTCAATCACAATTACCGGCGGTACAGGGGCGGGAGCCTTGCTGTCTAGCGGTGCGGTGAATGCTGACACTGAGGGCAACACCTTTAAGCGGCCCGGTGATAACTTTTGGCAGTGGTGGTCATCTTTTATTCGAGATACTAGCGGCACATTCCGCACTGCTGGGGCAAACGATAACAACTCAGTTTCTCCCTCGTTCCAGGGGGTGTTACTGACAAATTACGGGGCGGGCACTGTTACGCAGATGCAGGCAGATGACGGCTCGGTCTATGTGCCGCCCACATCAGTTCCCGTGGTGTTTGAGGGGGTAGTGTCGGGCTCCCATGTTGTGGGCATAGCCACGGCAACGGTGGGGGCCGTGGCTACCGGCGATACGCTTTTTAGCCAGGTTGTAACGACGGACCCCTTTACCTATTCGCATGTTTATGAGGGGGACCTGAACTTCCGCTTTCACATTCGTAATTCACCACCCGCAGGCCCTTATTACGAACCGTTTGACGGCAGCGACGTAATCCGAGCAACTGGTTTTTCTCAGATCGTCAATCAGCAGTTACAGGCCCAACCTTAAGGAGTTCTAATGGCCATTTATGACATCGGTGCCGACGCTGCAACGGCTGTGGCAGCGTTCCTGAATCAGTTCACCCTAAATGCCAACGGCGACATTCGTCACGGTTCTGGTTCAGATGCATTTCATATTTGGTGGCTCCACAGAGCCCTACAGACCAAGGTTTACGATTTCACGGTCAGCGGCGATGATTTGCTTAACCTACCCAAGCCCAACCCCTCAACCTCTGAGGCGTTGGGCACAATCATCACTCTACTGGACCACACAACAGACTACGGGGTTAATTACAACATCACCGATGCTGACGCTCAGTATTTGTTTGGCGGATCGGTTAGTCAAGACGGCGGGGATAAAATTTTTGGGGGGCTGGGTGTCTTGGGGGCCGTGGCCTCACTAACTGCGCTCCAGATCATTCAAAACAACGCGCTCCTAACGTCCCATTGGGGGACGGGGAAGAACCAGACGGACAACTCAACGCTGCTGCGGATTTTGATTCCCTATCGTGTGGGTGGGTCCGATATTGACGGGGGGCGCATCGTTGTTAAAGCCAATGAGTTCGGCGACACCTACGCTGTCTGGCGTACCACCCTAGGCTTGGGCGAAAAGGTGGCGTCAATTACGACCACTTCAGATCCGCAAAACAATACCGCAGAGTCCACCGTCGCTGCCTATACCGGGATCAGTACAACCGAAGGCTATCAGTTAATCGATGTCGGGACGGGTGGAGCCAAACCCTATCTGACCGGCTGGGACTATGGGGCCAATAGCAAAAAAGCGCTGTACGAATATCGAAAATGGCAGTTAAGGGCGGGTACCGCCGAAACCATTTTTGGCATTGACGGAGACCTGTTTACGGGCGGACCAACCTTCCGTGCTGATGTCTCTGGCTCAGGTTCAGAGCTATTGGTTCAAAACGAGGTCTTGACTTGGACCGAGGGGGGACAGGCTTCTTCTGGGGTACTGATGGGGGCTGACGACCTAGAAGATGGTAGCGCCTCGGAGATCTGGATCCACATCCTGACAGGCGTAAACCCCACCGACACCACCGTACTCTCTGGTGCTGCTGGCTCGGTCGCGCTGACCGCCGACGCGGTCAACCTACAGCCCAACCCCAACGGGATCGGACAATTTACCGGTTCGGCCTGGATTGGAGACTACGGGATCGGGTTTAACTCTAACCAGGTCACCCAGGCCGACAGCTTCTCGCCTCTGGACAATAGCGGCCCTATCTCACCCCCTGACAACGTCCCGATTTCAGTCACGGTAAATGGAATAGCCAATTCGCGAGTTTACCTGGCAAGGGCGACATCAGGGGTGATCGACCAGGCGGAATACACGGCGGCAGCGGGGAATGACAGCGGCAATGCGACCTTCGCAATCAACGAAGCGATTAAGTCCGACTCTCCCGGCCCAGGCACCATCCTGGTTATTGAGGGAGGGGCGATCGTTCCCATTGTCTACACAAGCTTTGCGGGTAGCACATTTACCCTTGTTGGTACTCTACCTCAATCATTTACAAGCGGGGCTACTGTATGGGTTCCGATGCTGTACGACGAGATCGCTAGCGATGGAGGGTCCGCTTCAACTTCAATCGTGCGGAACGGAGACGTTGAGGTTGCCGGATGGGTGCGCTACGGCAACGCCAGCTCTCCACGCAAGCCGGTGCCGATCTCGGGGACTATTGGCGCGGCTGGCTTGGCACTGACGGTAACCCTAGAGGCTGAGTAATGGCCTACACGGTCCAATGGGCAACAACGCGGGAGATCTACATTCCTGCGTCGGACCTGTCCCTGATATCAGGGGCAAACTATCGCCTGAATATGCGAGACTTTCGGAATGAAATTAGGCGATTGGAGTGGGAGCTGAGCGAAGGCTTAGCGGCAGATCAGGTTGTGAAACACAGTCCTTCCGAAGTTCTTTCTGGAACGACTTACGCTCCTTTCGACAGGGTGATCAACGGTTACAACATCACTTTCGATCCGGTAATAGAGAAGGTTTTTCTTGAGGGGAGCAACAACAATCTTGTTGACGTGTTTAATTTCAATGGGGTAACGGTTGTCCCAAGCAATTCAGCGGGACTCGTCTCGCTGGATGATATTAAGAGGACGCTAGCAGCGCTAAATGATACCGTCTACTTTGATGCCACCAGCGGCGTCGCGGGGACGGGCGTCGGCGTCGGCTTACCTGATCAAAAGTCCAACAACCTCGCAGATGCTCTAGAGATCGCCGCCAGAGACTCAATCAAAAAGCTCGACATCGCCTCGTCCCTGACCGTTAATCAGGCGATGGAAGGGTTTTCAGTTTGCACAACCGGAACCAGTAATCACTTGATACTGACCGGTGCAAGCACCGAAGGCTTAAGCGCAACCGACCTGATCGTTACCGGCGTACAAAACGGATTTGCTTCGCTCTATACCTGCACAGTCGGCAACCTAACTGGGGCCGTGGGGCAGATGCGTGAGTGCGGACTGATGGGCTCAATCGCCCTGGCGGCAGATCCGGTCAACCCGATCCGCCTAGTGAACTGCTTTGAGTCGGATCCAGCGGCCACCCACCCTATTCTAGATTTCAGCGCTGGCACATCCACAGGGTGTAGTATTCTGCGGTACTCCGGCACCTTGGAACTGCGCGGAATCAATGCGGCGGGCAAGCGGGTCGAGGTTCACATGCTGGGCGGGCGGCTGATTTTGCACTCCAGTTGCACTGGTGATGGGACGTTGACCGTTTCAGGGGTGGGCGGACCTATCACCAACAACGGGACCATCGCGCCAGGCACAACTTATTACGTCCAAAACTCCAGCGGAGCATTGACCGGAGATCAGGCCAATCAGTTGGCAGCAGTAGCTGAAAACTCAGATACGCTGCTGGCCCGCATAACTCAACCCTGGGCCGATTTGGTTTTCAGCTACCTCACCAACATCATGAAGGGTTTAGGTCGCTTGCCTGGGGTTAGTGTTGAGCAGCAGACCCCAGGTCCTGACGCGGGGGATACAGGTTACCTGCGCTCTAGCGACACCGGATCGGAGCGCATCAGCCAAACTATCACCCGAAATAGCAGTGGTTCGATCACAATCGAGAGCGATAGCGAATGAGCCTCTCTCTAATTACCTTTGGGGTCAGCAGCGATCGCCTCTCTCTGGCCACCGCTGGGCTTGCCAGTGCTCTTGAGATCCAGATCGGGCAGCTTACTGCACTAATCAAGCGCGTTGAGCTAACGATTGCGGACGCGTCCGTCGTGGCCGCTGTAGCGCCGAATCATGACGTTCTGATTAGCCTGGAGCAGGCCAGGGCGATCGCCTCAATCACGCCAGCCACCCTGATCAACTTCACCATTGAACAGGCCCATGTCAATGCCAATATTGCCCCTAATGCCTCTTTGCAGGTGTTGATTGACTCCAGTAGAGCGATCGCTCTACTCTGCCGTCAAGTTGAACTGGTTTTGGCGATCGATGCTGCCAGTGCTTCAGGGCAAGTTGAGGCCGCTAAAATTGACCTGAGTATTGATGCAGCCACCCTAAACCTATGACCATTGCAGCGCAACAAATCGTGGATGTGGTGAATGGGGGAATTTACCCCGCTGGGCAGGCCCTACGGTTCACGGCTGAGTTTTTCGACTTTGACAACAACCGAGCCGATCCAGACCTGGTTGTTCTCCGGTTAATTGCCCCTGACAACAATCAGGTCAATTATGTGGTGGGAACTAATGCTGAGGCGGTGAAGGATACCGATACCCATGACAATGGGGTGTTCCGCTTCACGCCTCCAGCTTCGGCAATTAAGGGCCAGTGGCTATTCAGAATTGAGGGCCAAGGGGCGGTCGGGGCAGTAAAAGAGGGGGCATATCAGTTACTAGAAACGAGGTTTGACCTATCTAATCCCTAGCAAAAAGCAGCGTTAGCAGAGAGAGTGCAATCAATGCTAAACCCGTCAAGGAGACGGCAAGCCCGACAATACCTACAGGCGCAAAAGGTAACCCGCCAGGGGTTAGGAATGAGCCAAGAGACACCCCTGCCCCCATCCCGCAGAGGAACATTCCGATCACGTTGCAGCCATAGCCAAACAGTTCTATCTTCATTTTTAATTGCCGATCAATATTTTTACTGGGCTTCGATAGTTATCTTTTAACAGATGGGTCCCATCTGAAATCCAACCGCTATATAAAATAAAAAGCCAGTTCTGAATAGAGTCAAAAATAACGCGACCTAGATTTTGTAGCGCTAGCCACACCAACCACAGCGCATCGAGCAATGGCTGCCAGTCGATATCGTAGCCCAGCAGATAAGCAGAGATCGCCCCCCAAGCCACCACATAGGCTAATCGGCAGGTGGTGCCCAGTAACAGTGAGTGACTGAACCGGGACCGGTGGGCCACCAGCTTGCCGTAGGGCAGCCAGAACCACACCCAGAGCTTCTCTAAGACGCCCTTAGGCCGTCGGTTTTCTGTAAGGTCCATGTCAGGGCTAGCGAACCATTCCCAGGCCAGTACGGCTACGGCCACTTTGGGGGCAAATGGTGCGGTGATGATGGCAGCGATCGCGTTTGCGAATAGGTGGCCAGGGCGATCGCTGCCCATTAGGGTTACCCATCTCATGGCTGACGTTCTCCGTCTATGGCCTGGGATGCCAGCTTGTGCAGCGATCGCCCATAGTAGGTAGGCGAAAACCAGTAATCCATACCAGGGGGCTGAAATCCAAACAGGGTACAGAGGAAAAGCCCCACATGCACCCAGCCTATAAGCTCGACACCAAGCCTCCAGCCAGACTTAGTAGCTAAGTTGACGTTGATAAACCGGTGCATTATTCCTCTGCTGCCCCCTTCAGATACAGCCGCCTCTCTGCGTCCACGGCGAATTGCTCATAGATCCGGCACAGGTCGGCTATAACCAGCTCCATGGCTTCGCCGTTGAAATCTTGAGGAATCACCTTTGCGCGCCCTACGCGCTTTGCCCAAGCCGTTTTACCTAACTCAACAGGGCGGCATGGATTGAGGTTTTTTTTCAACAGCTCTTCAACCAAGGATGAAATTTGCCATTGCTCAGGGTAGTAGCATGTCCCATCTTCGAGGATGAGTGGTTGGGGCTCGTCCTCTTGCTCACAGTCGTTAGCTCCACTCCCGCTGGTTGGACAGGGAGAAACAGTTTGCAGCGCCAACGAACTGAGGGGCACCTGAGATAAAGTGGGCTCTCCTTGAGCCTCCCATAATTGCCAGTAACCCTGTAGGCCAACGACCTCTTGTCGTTGCTCAGGGCTCAACCTGTACTCTGTAAGCTTGCTATAGGCGTCAGGCATCTGCTTCTTTTTGCGCCAGCCACAGCACACAACTGAGAAGTTCTTAAGTAGGTCTAGGTCTACTCCAATTGGCCCAGAGTTGGCCGTCTGACTCAATAGCCCTACGTAAGCATTGACAGCAGCGCCAGCAGTTACACACTCAACGATGAAGCCAGATAAGCGGATAGCAAGATCTTTGCCGGTATGTCCTTTTTTGCGATTTGCTCCTTTGGTTTTGAGTGATTTAAGGATGCCGATCACTTCATCAATTACAAACCACTCAGGGGCCTGAGCTTTGCCTTCGAGGTGCTCTAGAAATCGGTATTCCCACGTATCTAAGAGCCATTCAACCTGATCGCAAAGGCTTGGACCGCAAGCCTGATACCCCCGCCAATGATCAGGCACTTTGTCAGTGATTTTAGACGTGAGGTACCAAACCTGTGATTGAGCGCCAATCAGGTATTTGAGCGTTTCACTTTTGCCCTCTCGGGTACGGCCCCACATGAACAGGTGAGGGGCCGATTCATCCAGCTGAACTAATGCACGAGGTAGGGGAACGTAAGCGTCATGAGTTGATTGCAACCCATCCTTTGCCGTCCCATCGTTCGGTATGGGCTCCGTTGGCATCGCATCGGAACCAGGAGCCGTCGTCGGTAATGCCGTAGATCCCTGGCTCAAGCTTGCTGGATTTAGGTGGTTTGGGTTTATCGCCCCCCTGAGATTCGGGGGCAGGAACTTTCCCAGGCTGATGCGATGGGCTAAACCCTGCTCAATAACGGTTGTGATTGGGGTATCTAGCAAGGCTGCTGAGCCTTCTAACACTTTTGGGTCTACATACTCCGTCCAGATATCTGGATTTTCGATTGAGGCTGCGTACTGCTCCCGGAAGGCTTGACCACTATCACGAGCGGCTTTGATGCCACCCAGCAGGGGGACTAGAGACAAAAGCCCCAGTACCGGATGGATGAACATCAAATTTGCCCCGAGAAAAGCATGAACCCCAAAGCTCCCTAGCAAACCCTTGAGGATCGGGCCGGTGTACTTGACCTCTTTGGCTGAGGCATTGCGGAATGAGACTCGGCAAAGGTCTCTGATCGTTGGGTTATACGGTAGGGATTGCGTCATGGGAGGCCTCCTTTTTTGCGGACTTGATGCGCCCATCTTTCATCGCAGAAATCAGAATGCGAGGGGTCCAAAACACCGTGGTTATCAATGCGAACAGATTGAACAGATTGAAATCAAGGAACCCCATCGGAGCAATTAGTAGCGCTAGCAGACTGGAGCTGAACGGATACCAGGCCGTCCCGGAAATGACGCCATCAATGGCAAACGAAAATAGTTGGGTAACCTTTGCCCGCGCCAATTCCACGGCATCAACATTGTCAAATTCGTCAACGGCATCCTGTCGTAGCATCCCTGCATAAACGGGAGAACCGGCAGCTAACTTGGCCTTACGCAAATTGGCCTCTGGCTCTTCACAGCCAATAGACATCAGGTCTGGTTCAACCTCTGACCACTGGCAAAAACAAAAAGCGACAATGGCTAGGACTTGCCCTAATGCCCCCCCCAGGAAGGGGATGATTGAGCCAAAGAAGTCGCCGAAGACAGCACCCCAAGCGTTGAAGTTGGCGCTAAAGATCAATCCCAGTAGCCCCAGCTTGACCAGCTTTGATGGGGTCATGGGCCACAGCAACAACCCGCCAACCCACTTAATTCGACTCCACAGGCCGCCGAACAACCCTCCAAGATTTCTCATTGTGCATCCCCCACTGACTTAGATGTTTCTCGCGTGAATTCATTGGCACCCTGCAAAGCAAGGTTTGGGTTATGGGCGATGACACCTACAACACCGCCGTCCATCAGCAAAGCAAAATTGCCAAGGTGGTCGCGAATGCAGGTGTCACGAGCAAGGGGTGCTCCTGTAACGGGATCTGTAATCACCATCCCAGGCGTAATCGCGACATGAACGGCCCCGGCATCTAACCCAAGCTGATTGTCGTCCGTGTTGACAATGGTCACGCACTCGTAATTCTCGGCCAACACCAAAGCCCGCTGAGCGGACTCCTCAAAAGCTTTGGTGTCTTTATCCACTTGGATCTGGTGCTGCAAGTCTGAGAGTCGGTCTGTGGCAAAGTCCCGTTGAAAAGTTTTAAGGTTAAAACCGCCCTCACCGTCGCCACTAAAAACCATGAAGGCTACAAGCCCAGCCGCCCCCAGTAAATACAAAGGATTAACCCCCCCTTGCCCTTGAGGGGAGATCGAGCCAGAGCGGTGCGTGGTGTCTGAATAACGCTTCATTTTTGAATCCTCTCTCTAGGTGCCATGGAAATAGATTCGTGACGATCAAAAGATTTGCCTCTGTGATTTTGGGCAATGAAGTAGCCACATATGGCGATTAGGGCTAGAGCGACAACAACGTGCCTAACTTCAAACGGGAACATCTCAGCCGCCAACTGCTCAGTCGAGGAATCTTGCTCTGTTGAGATGGTCAGAGCGCTAGACGGATCCCCCTGTGTGGCATCAGCCAACGGAACCGGGGCACGATTCGGGATACAGACCCCATCAGTAACAAGCTGGGCGATCGCCTCAGGGGTAGATAGCTGCACAGGTGTGCCTCCTGCTTGGTGCCAAGCTCCATTCAGGACAAGACCCCATGAATTCCACTCACCTGAAGCGTAGGGCTTCATCAGAAGTTGGCCACAGCTAGGGGTAGGGGCGTCAGGAGGCCAAGGCAAGGGGCCGGAGTCGGCGATCGCTGGCAAAGCCAAGCCTGCCAAAAGCGCTCCGATTAATATCGTTCGAGATGTTTTCATGGGCGGCACCTCCATGCCGAGATATTGAGATAGAAAACAAAAACCATGCGAGACAGGGGATCTCAGCCCTTTTTAGGCGTCTTGCGTCTGAGATATCTCAGAGATGTACCGGCGTCTCGCTAAACGTCTCCTGCAAGGCAGCACACGCTTTCAGCAGGGGATTCTCCGTCAAGTAAGTAGGCAGTGGACAGGCATTGAATGAGTGCCTTGACTCTTGGGACTTGCTCCAGATCAGCCTGCAATGCCTCCCATCCTGGGAATTTGGCCCAGTATTCTTTGGGGGGCACCTCAAACCCCTTCCCTATCGTCGCCATCAACCCAGAAAAACACTGAGACCCCAGTGCCTAGCATCAGAGCCCCGCCCAGCGCGGTGTAGGCGGCAAGGTCTTTGATATGGGTCGAACCGGACACAATGCCAGCGACTAAGCAGCCGAGCAGGGTGGATGCCCCTAGGGCGGCTAAAACAAAACCAATTCTCACGATGAATCCTCCAATGACTTGAGTGGGCTGTGATTACAAGAGGGCGATCGCTAAGAAGAGGAGGAAGACCCACCAGGGGGCTGCCCCATCTCCACTAAATCCGAGAAAACTTGTTGAGCTTGCCCTGTAATGCGTTCTTGCTCGCGGGCCAGTATCCGAGACTCCAGCCCCCTTACCGCCAGCGAGAGCTTTCCCTCTTGCACGCGATCCCTTAGCTGGTTAAGCCCATAAATGTCACTAGCTAGTTGCTCGTCTTGGGCGGCGACTTTTTGGATTACAGCCGCTTCAGCTAGGTCAATCATTCGATCCGCAAGGCTGAACAGTCCTTTAACATCAACAACATTTGCCTGAGCGCCATCAAACTTAGCCGCCATGGCAGCAGGGTCAAAGGTGGCAGGCAGATCAGTCTGGACCCCTTGATACGGGGCCATTTCGCCACCAACAAAGAAGCCTGCAGGCACTTCGACCTTGGGGGCGATCGCCGCATCTTGGCCAGAACCATCGCTTTTAGGCTGTTCGGGCGGAGGATTCCCGTTTTCATCCCAGGGTGTCACACCAAAGGCTGTACACATCGCTAAGTAAGCAGTCCAGGTCAGACCGTACTTGGTTTTGTACTCCATGGACTGGGCTCGCTTACTGACAGTGCCCCGGTTGACCTTGTGGCGCTGCTCAAACTGGTAGAGGGACACATTCTTGGGCATCCGTTAACCTCGCAACGTATTGAAATAACAGGGCTCAACGCATTTGCAACGGTTTTTAGGCGTTGCTTTCGCCGTTGCAAGCGTTGAAGCGCGTTACACCGGGGCGTTGATGCCGTTGCTTGTTGCATGAGCATAGCATGATTTACATGAAGTCAACCCCCTAAGCATGAAATAAGCTGATATCGTGGTTTCATGGCATTATTTTGGGTGTCTTATGGAAACTCCGATGACCAAGAAGCTCGCGATCAGCCACTTCTTCATGGAGCCATCCACCAGCGATCTCTTTGATCAGGCGTTAGAGCTGGGATGGCAGAAAAACAACCTGGTGCAGCAATGTATGCACGCTTTTTTCAAGGTGCATCGTGATTACTATGGGGCCGCTGCGCTGACGGATTGTGCAGCGCGAGGCATGGAACCCAACGCCTACTATCGGGTTTTGCGCGATCGCTCTATTGATGAATTGCAGCCCTATGTAGACGGTCGCCCAGCCTTTGGGGCCACGCCTTTGGATGGGATTGCCGATGTGCAGACTGGAGAAGACTTTAAATATCGCTACAGCCCGGTGCCATTAAGCAACTACAACTATGTCCTTGCTCAGGTGGCACTACTGGTGGACATGGGAGCGCTAACTCAGCTTGTAAGCCGTATTGTTTACTGCCACTTTGAGAAATACTGGGAGTCGAGCTATCTGCCCCAGCTTGAAGCTGATCGCCATTGTTGTTTTATTAAGGTGCCTCATGGTTGATGCTGCGCTATCTGCCCCTCCTTCTGCGGCTGCGGTTTCACAAGCAGCTCAAGCGCTACTGAGTCAGTTAGGGCAGCCCGAGAGTAAAGCTCAAACAGAGGCTTGGGACGCATTTCAGGCGGGCGATTTTGCGAGGGTGCGCACCTTGGGGGCCACCAATTTAGAAGATTGCTATATCAAGGCGTTGGGATATCTTTGCAGCACCCAAAAGCAACCCGCGCCCCCCACCATCAACGTGATCCTGGCGGAAGCGGCGCGGGCGATCTCGGATCACAGTCGAGCAAAAACGCTGCGATCCTTATCGGCGATTTTGGATGAGGTTCTATCTACTGACTAACCGGTTGCTGTCCTTGCTGACGTGCAGCCTCTAGCTGCTGCATCACCTGCGCCCTGGTTGCTGGAGGCAAGACATCAAGAGTTGCCTGAACATTGGGGTCCAACTGCAGTGGGGCTCCTTCAAAAGGCTGCTGAGTCGGGATAGTGGGTCTCCCCTCCATGCTAGGTTGGGCGATCTGCGGTGGGGTGGCTTCAGGCGTTTCTTCAGCCCCTTGGTCCAATCGAACCGCTGCAGCCGGTGGAAAATGTTCTGGCTGCAGAACTTGTCGTCGTGGTGTAGCGGGGGGCTGCCTGACGAGATCACCGAAGCCTCTGGGCGTTGCTGCAGCGGGTGCAGGTTGTGGGGGCTGGGATTCGCTGCGGCTCTGGTTGACCTGTTCCAGTGCGATCCCAATCAAAGGCACCAGTTCAGTCGTGGTATTCAGCGTAAGAGTACATTTCTCTTCACGAGTGCCGTCTGTGTTCAAGATCAGTTTGTAATCCACCAACGCCGGATCAATAGTCGGCACCATCGCCTTGATGGTGTAAGCAATGCGGTGGTGAAAGCTAGGCTCCGCCAATCGCTGCACAACCGTTTGAGCGTACTGGGCTTTATCCCCTTGCAGAGCCTGGGTGAGATCGGATGTAGATCCAGCCTCCAAGACACTCAGGAGAGGGATCAGCGTCACCTCAGAGACCGGCAGCACCGGATAGTCTGTGCCACGAATAGAAATAGTTTGAGTCATTCAACCTAAGGGGATAAGGGTTCCATCTAACTGGCGGTTAACCATGAACCGCACTAACCAAGTGCTCGGGATATCCAGCACCCACAGCCCCCGCTGCTTCAGGGGCACATACGATCGCACATCCACCTGATCCGCAATGCGGAACTCGTGGATAAAGCCGAAATGGTCTAAGTCTTCGCAGGCCATGAGCGAGACCCGCTGCTCCATGTCCAAGACTTCCTGCCAAAAGAGTTGATCCGCCTTGCGAACCGCCTCCATCTCATTGAGGCCCTCAGCATCAAAAACAATTCTGAGCAGAACCTCAACATTGATCACCTTGGCCTCAGCCCCAGTCCGTACAACCGCCTGCTGGGGTAACTCCGGGTCAGGCCGGTAGAGGCTTACAAACAGCCGACCCAAGCGATCGCCCGCCTGATAATCCCCTTCTCGCCATTGGTCCTGCAGGTTAAACCGATTGGGAAAGGCGTTGTGCAACTGCTCAATAAAGGCGGCTGCATTGGTGGAATAGTCAGTTAGCGGTGCGCTGGGAGACACCCGAAAACTCCGAAAACTCTATCGGCTTGTTAATTCTAGCGGGATTTACCCTGAAAATTTCTAGGATGCAACCGAACCTGCAGGCATATCACGTTGCTGATTACGTTAGCGAGCCACAAAGGGGGCGTGGGCAAGTCCACATCAGCCTTTCATCTGGCAGCTTATTTAGGACAAAGCGCCCCGACATTGCTGGTGGATGGTGACCCCAACCGCTCGGTATTGCGGTGGGCGGATCGCTCTCCTGAGCCATTGCCCTTTGAGGTGGTCGATACCCAAGAGCTGCCCTCTCGACTGATGACAGGAGATCGCCCTGAGCACATCGTCACAGATACCCAAGCCCGTCCCCCATTGGACGATCTGAAGTCTTTAGCCAAGCACTGCGATCTGATGGTGGTACCCACCACTCCCGACGCGCTGGCCCTCGACACACTACCCCTGTTTTTAGAGGACTTGAGCCGGTTGGAGGTGGGCTGTGCCTTCAAATTTCTGATCACCTGCATTCCCCCCTACCCGAGCACATCTGGGGACGATGCCAAGGCTTTCTTAAAGGCTCAGAATCAGCCCATGTTTGCAGGCGGGATTCGACGGTATACCGCCTTTGAGAAAGCAGCCCTGGCAGGGGTGCCCATTTACGCCGTGGCCGACGCTAAGGCCCAAGCCGGTTGGTCCGATTACGTTGCTGTTGCTGAGGAAATTCTCAATGCCCGCTAAAACACCCCGAGCAAAGAAGGCAACAGCCAATAAGTTTGATGCACTTTCCATGGCCAGCGCACGCCCCGTGCCGACTAAGCCAGCCGATGCGATCCAGTTAATTGCCCGCGATCGCATCAAGCCTGGTCGAAGTCAGTACCGACTCCACTTTGGTGACCAGCAGGTAAAGGCCCTGGCCACCATTTTTGAAGAGAAAGGGTTTCACGGGTTGCTCTGGGTGGAGCCCGACCCAGACAAGGATGGGGAGTTCCTACTGATCAGTGGTGAAACCTCATGGCGGGCGGCTGAGGTGGCGGGCCTAAATGAGCTGCGCTGTGAGGTGTTTGAGAATCTGACCGAGCGAGAGCGGGCAGAGCTGGGCTATGTGGCCAATGACGCGGCCACGGCGCTGAACTTGATTGAGGATACGTTAGCGATTATCGACCTGATCAGCTTGAATTTAGGGCTGGCGGTGGAAGATGTGACCAGCGTTCTGTACAGAATCAATAATCACCTGTCTCGTGGTAAGAGTCATGACGTTACGACTCAGCAATACCGCACCCAGTTAGAGGAAATGTTCGATCGCCTGGGGATTTCTAAGCGCATCCAATGGCAATCGTTCATCCGCAATCGGTTACCACTGCTGAGGCTGCCAGAGGACATTCTGAAGCCGGTCCAGATGGGCCAGTTAGACGGCTGTGCCGCGCTGCTGATCAATCGAATTGAGGAAAGGGGAGATCGCGAGCAGGTGATTCAGGCGGCGATCGAGGGTGGGCTATCGGTGCGAGAGATCCGCAAGTTGGTCACCAATGCGGTGCCTAAGACTGAGACGCCGGAGCCGATAATGCGGTTCAACAAACTCCGCACGCGGATCACGCCTGAGATTTTGGAGGATGGCACCAAGATGAAGCATGTAAACCGGATATTGAGCCAGCTTGAGAAGCTTTTGGCGGTGCCCGAGAGTGAGTAGATGCTATTCTTGGAGTGATCTCGCAATCAGTGGTAAGCCGCGCCTCTTTGAGAGATGCCTGTTCAGCTTCTCTCAGGGACTCTGGGGACAGCATAAGGCCACCACCTCTGGATATGTGGGTTCGGCATCTGGGCCGTTCGACTCGGCAAGACTAAGCGCCATAATCTGCTAATCGTTCCCTTGTTGAGGGAATTTAACCAGGAAGTACAACTGGCTGAGAAGCAGGCGGCGAAGGTGCAACGCGAGATCACGTAGCACGGTGGAGCAGTGGTTAGCTTGCCGGGTTCATACCCCGGAGGTCGTGGGTTCAAATCCCACCCGTGCCACCTTTGAATCAAACAAAGCGAAAGCGCCGCTCAAGTTAAGAGAAGGGAGTCATGACCTGGACTTAATTTGCCCCAGAATTTAGGTGCACCGGCATCTGGACAGAGGGGAGGCATCCGGGACCAGGCAATCTCTGAAGCCTTAAAAGATGAGGCAAACCCTCGGCTACGGCTGGGGGTTTGTTTTTTGGTGTCGTAATCAATTACGGTCGCACCCGGTCCCCACCCCTCAAACCATTGATGTACGGGGATTCTTGCTCTGAAATGACTCCAAAAATGGCCTAGCGGTCGCATACTCTTGGCGATCTCCCCTAAATCCACTCCCAGCAAGAGCTACAGCCCCTAAACCCCGCTGTAGGCGATCGCCCCCTAAAACAGGCTGCGAGTCTATTAGGGAGTGAGCTGGGATGCATTCAGCGCGGGGAGTTAGGGGTTGGGTGGGCGAGTTATCGCCCTAGGCGACTGGCATCAAAAAACAAGTAGACATTAGACTCGCAGCCCTCTGTAGAGTTGCCGTCACTATCCACAAACCTTTGGTGCCCATTTATTTTCTTGGGCCATACCTCAATATCTGGCCCTTGCCCGTCTGCAAACTTAAACCGTATTTTGAGTGCGTGTGCTGCGTCTCCAGATAGGTAGGGAATACAGCTTATTACCTGTTCAGATGTCCATCTGGGGTTGACGCTAATTGCTGCTTTGAAAATTTCTGGAAACCCCAGGTCAGTCAGTAGTGCCTTATTCCTGTCATGAATCCAGTCGAGGATGGCTTTACAGATGTCTCCGCAGGCCGGATCAATCAGTCTTGAGCTGTAGAAGATTTCGTCAATGTCCTTGATGATCTCTTCGTAGGTCATCATTTCGGTAGCCCTCTAACCCTTACTATGCCTAAAAGGTGAGAATTCTCGCCTTTAATTTCGACCACCCTAAAACCCTTCCGGCACCGTCACCCCGATCGCTGCCAACCCAGCCAAGATCTGAGGCTTCGCTCGCAAAAACTGATCATCGTCGGCATTGGTGACCGGCTCGGGCTTGTCCGGGGGAATGACTGACGACTGCGATCTCTGCCCCCGTTTCTTTCGCTTCGCCCGCTCCTCTTCCTTCTCTCGGGCTTCTTCCCGCAGTTGGTTGGCATAGCTGGCCATTTCGGTGAGGTCAGCAGCACCATGTACCTGCCCCAAGGCATTCAGGTCGGCCTCAGGAAACGTGAGCTGGTAATAGGCGATCGCCGTCAGGTCATCATCACCCCCGGCACTGGCCACAGGTTCCCCCGTTGGTGGGGTGTGGGGGTAGGCCATACCCAGCAACTGCTCGATGCCGCTGAGGCCCCTTAAGGGCTGCTCTGACCAGGTACGCTCGACTGACTCTGTGGCCACAAAGAAGCGGTGGCGAGACTCCCAGGTTAGATCGGTGGGCTTTAGTCCTGGCAGCAGCAGATCGCAGAGCTGTTCGTAAAAGGGCGTGAATAGAGGCTGGGCATAAATCAACCCCTCACGGGTGTTATCAATGGGCCATGGACTCACCCCGACCTTGTCGAATTCCTCCATAAAGGCATTGTGGATGGTTCGCACCAGGCGGCTGCAGAGCACCAGGCGATCGCCCTGCTTGATATAGATGGGCGGGGGAAGCACCACCTGCCATTTGCCGGTATTCAGATGCACGATCCACGAGTTGATCACGGCTGATCCTGCAGTATTCGTCTAATCACCCAGCGCGGGTTGGGCACAACGTCTAAACGACTGCCCTTAGCGTCTAATAACTCTACAAAGGCATACAGCGGCATCTCCCAGGGCGGGCTTAGCTCCCGACAAGGGCGCGGCTTGGGCTTGCTGTTTCTTCGCTGTGGCGGATGGGCGGGCAGGTACTTCACGAGTTCTCTTTGAGCGATCGCGTCAGCATTTCGATATGAGTGAGGGCGTCTCGCCGGTCGGGAGTGCCTTGGGGGATCGGCGCGTCCGTAGCCCCTGCCATCGCTGAGATTGTCAAAGGGGGCAGCATCTCGGGGTATTGCTCTTCGATTTTGTCCGCAATCACCTGCACCGACTGCAGCGCCGCGAGATTGTCAACGCAATTCAGATGCGCCCACATCTCGGCATACTGGCATAGGGTTTTCAGTTCGGCCCAGTTGATCCGCACCAGCACCGTATCGTTGCTGGCCATAAAGGAGTTTAGGGCGTTGCAGTGGGGGCAATGGCACCAGTTTTGTTCTAGGGCCTCGATTGGGTCGATCTCGCCCCCGCAGTAAAAGCACTCATACATGCCGCCATCAGCGCAGACAGCACGGTATCCGTGGATCTGCGCTGGGGTGAATTGGCGATCGCGCATGACTTGCTCCAATCGCACCATCCGCTCAGCTTCATAGAGGTTTCCAGCGGATTCAAGCTCTGATATGCGCTCAGAGGGCAGTCCTATTGTTCGCGGTTGAACGGGTCCAGTTGCAGATTCATCTCGTGTAGGCCCTGATTCCAAGGGCCAAAATGCTGCAATGTGGCGCAGAATCCGCTGAAATCTGGATGTCGGATTGAGCATTTGTCGTTATCGTCTCTCCAGCAACTGTAAAGAGCGTCGAACATCATTGCCCGTCGCTTCTCTTGATTCGCCTGCCACCAGGTGGCGTTGATGATGACTAAGAATCTATAGGGGTGGATAAAGGCATCTTTGGGGGGGAATACGCTGGGTTTATACAGCACCTGCGCACCCTTGCTAACCCACTTTTTCTTGCGGAATAGCAGCTTCACCGGAATACCGGCTAAATGACCCAGGTCCGTAGGGAAGCAGCGGATCAGGTCGTAGATCAGGTCATAGTCGGAGTCCAGACCCTGAGCGTGATCATCATCTTCCTTGAGTACCTCAGGCAGGGGGATCTCTGCCTTTACCCGCTCCGGCTCGGGCTCCGGTGTGGTCGGGGGTGCTGACTCGCCCCCTTCAAAAAGAACGTCCTCAGGCTGGCGCTCAGGACTTAAGAGGTCATCTCGCATAATTTTATTAATCGACTCTGCTCAGAATTGAAAGTGAGCTGCAGCGATCGCCCCGCTACTTTGTAGGAACACCCTGAGATCCCTAGGTGATAAAAGGCATCTCCCAGGATGCCGACCAGGTGAGCGGTGAGCGACTTGGCGGGCTCCGGTGCGGTAGTCACAGCTTCGGCATATCCCACCTCTAGAGTGATCCGCTGCCCCACCAGGTTGGGGGAGACTTCTACGGCAGCACCCGACTGCACCCGCATTTGATTGGGGGCTGAGATCGGTGTTTTTAAGGGGAGCACACGGATCTGAGTGCCTGTGAGGTTGTCATGACGGCTGCTCTTGTGGGAGATCGGGTCGGTGGCATAGGCAATCAGTTCAGCCGTTTTCAAGTCGTCATTGTCCAGGGTGTAACCGCTTTTCTTGGGCTTCAGAATACCGGTGGGCTTGCTGAGTACCCCCGAAAACAGCCCTTTGTAGTTCGTCGCCTGCACCGCCCAGCGCTTGCCCGACAGCAGTGCCCCCCGATGAGGGCAAGGGTTTAGCTCAAAGGAGAGCGACTCTTTCTCTAGCCGAATCGTCGCCGGTTTCGCATAGGTCGGCATGGGCAAAGCTGGCCCGTGCTCAGACGGGTCGATCTCTACCCAGAGCCTATAAATGCGATCCAGCATTAGTTATTGGCCTTGATAAAGTCCATGGTTGAGCCGTGTTGGACTCTCTGGGCACCGCGGTTCGTCGCCACGGGCACCGCTGCCCCATTGAACTGCTGAATGCCAGTGAAATCGATCTGGGGATAGCCCTGAGCGTTGATTGATGGGCTCACCGTGGCCTGTAGCAGCTTGCGCACCTTGCCAGTGCCGCTAGCGGCCTGAGTCACGGCTGAGCTAATGGGCGTACCGCTCGCAGCGCTATTGCTGGAAGCAATTGTGCAACTGAGGTTTAACGTAAAGGCTCCTGCCGATCCTGGTGTCACTGCAGTGCAAATCGCGGTGTTTTCGACTCCGGTACCGCCTTGGACGCATTGCACATCGCTGTGAAGCGTGATCAGTTCAGCCAATGCCGCTGCGACATCATCCTCAGTCGGGGTAGCCGAGAAATCATAGAAGTGCGTGAAGGTCTTGGTTTGATTGGGTCCAACCACTTCCACCTGGTAGTAGGCATCTTCTCCAGGTAGATCACCAGGGGCAATCGTAATGGTTTCGATTTCGGCTTCAGAATCTGGATCAAGGTTCCAATACGCCTCACAAACTGCGTTGCCGTTGGCCAGGGCTACACGCAGTTCAACCTCATGGTTGACGGTAGCCGATTGTGAAGTTGTGGCGTCGTAAGACGTGTCTTTAATTGCAGAGGACATGGCTTGAGAGAGGGGAGAGTATCCCAATATTAGCGGAGACTCCGAAAACTCCACCTTCAATACAATAGGAGCAGAGATCGCCCCTATCCCATGACCAGCACAACCCAATTCCGCAATGACGGTGCCCTAGTCAATGTCGTGACCGGCATGGGCGGCGAGAAAGACGTTACCCAACATACCCGCGTCGGGGCTGCACCTTACCTGAGCGATCGCGCCCTTGAAGAGCTGGCCTGTGTGTGGCCGCTTAATAAAATTTGCACCGCTTACCCCGATGCCATGACCGGCAAGGGGTGGGAGCTGACCTGGCCGGAGGGGACCGACCAAAAGATCAAGGATGCGTTTACCCAATACCGATCTGTAATTGGCACTCGCACTAAAGAGAACGATCTGCGAGATGAAGAGCTGGCCAGCGATGTTGATCTATTCAGAGAGGCAATGTATCTGGCCAATGTGTACCGGGGCGCGGCTCTGGTGCTGAATGTGGATGATGGGCGACATCCTTCAGAACCCATTGATACTAAGAATATCCGCACCATCCGCGAAGTCACGGCCCTGGATAGCTGCGACATTTACCCCGACCTGAGCGCCATCCACAACCCGCTCAAGGCCACCCACTACAACCTGATTGTTGACCCGAGTCGGTACCCAATGGTCAAGGAAATGTTTGCTCAGGGGCGAGCCGTTGCTCGCACTGGAGGATATTACACCTATGGGATCCACCGGTCGCGGGTCATTCGCTTCCCTGGGATGCCGATTCCGACCCGAAAAAAACAGTACTACAACGGCTGGGATGGGTCGCTACTGGAATCGGTGTGGGATAAGTATGTGGCCTGGGAAGAGACCACCAATGCCATTCAAAACTTGATGAGCGACTATTCCCTGTTTGTCTACAAGTTGCAGGGGCTGCGTGACTTGGTGAGCGAAGGCAATGAGGATGCACTGAGAGCCCGGATTAACTTGCTGCGCCGCGCCGCCAAGGTACTAGGGGGCGTAGTCATGGACAAGGATGACGAGGACATCGGCTTTATCCAGAGAACGTTCTCTGGTCTCGACAGCTTGCTAGACAAATTCAGGGATGTATTTATTGGGGCCAGCGACATCCCCCACACGATTCTGTTTGGGGAATCCCCCTCAGGTCTTGGGGCCACGGGGGAAAGTGAAGAGAAAACTTGGGCGGGCAATGTCGGAGATCGCCAAACCAAGATCATGCTCCCCCGGCTGATGCGCCTTTATCAGCTGATCTTTTTGGCCAAAGATGGTCCCACTCAGGGCAAACCCCTGCAGGGGTGGGGCATCAAGTTTCATCCGCTCATGGTGCAGTCTCAGTCCGAGATTCTGGCCGACCGCGCCACCCAGGCCCAGATCGATCAGACTTACCACGGCATGGAAGCCGTAATAACAGAGGAGATCCGCAACAGTCGCCATGGGGGAGCTGAGTACAGCTTTGAGACCACGCTCGACCCAGAGGCGTGGGAAGCGAAGCAGCAGGAGGGGCAGGCCGACCCTGCAAATCCTGACTCTACTCAGAATCAAAATGTAGGCCCTGCACCAGAACCCGAGCCGGAAGTCATGTCCCTAAAGGAGTTGCGGGGGCTTAGAGGGGATTCACTGCGGATCTGGACCCGGCAGGATGCAGCGGACCCTGTGGCCTATGACCAAGCACGGCGATCGCTGCCGTTCAAGCGAGCAGACAGTGCTTTTGCTCAGTACCTGCTCAAACAAAAGTATCGACAACTAGCGAGTTAGTTTATGACCTCTCTTTACTGGCGAATTGTGGCGTGGCTACTGATGGCAGCCAACACTGCACCCTTGATTGGGCGCAAAGAAGCGTTTTATCAAATTAAGGCCAAGCTTTTAGAAGCCCACGCCATGGACGATGGCACCGAGTTGCAGCACGTCAAAAAAGATTGTTGGTCCTGTGATGGAACGGGGCGCTTCGGCAAGATGTCCTGCTGGAAATGCAATGACGGGGTGTATTTGGAGCGCTGGTATACCCTACAGTCCTGGATCTGGCATGGTCACCACTTCCATACACCCGGCCAGCAATTTGATGAGCATCCCATTGACGACCTCACTCAACAACCGGCCCATATCCACTATGAGGGCAAGATCGAAAAGACGCGCCATTGGGCTTATCACGAGGCAGGGCTATGGTTGTTCCTGCTATTTGACCGACCTACGTTTAAGCGGGCGTTCTTGGGCTCCTGTCGTTGTCAGATCTGGCATTGGCCAAACTGGTTACCCCTAACTGCTTTGCAGCGGCTCTGCTTTTGGGTTCGAGTGGACAAGTGCGGGTCTCGTGATTTGCAGCGTCTGATTGAGCGAGAGCGATCTCGTGTTCAGCATCGGCTTCATGGCCCACCAGAGGGTGTTGAGTATGACGATATTCCGTTCTAGTTGCTCCAGTCAGGGCATTGATCCGATTCGGGACCGTCGGGGTGCATCGCGCAAACCAGTAATGTGCCCCCATAAGACTGACCATGGTAATGGCGACAACCCACGCACGCAGCAACAAGCTGAGACTGCGCTACCGACAACAAGCCATCTGGATACAAGGCAATATGATCGCTCTGCATATTTCTTTGCACATAGCTGTATTCCGGTTCTCCTTCAGCGGGCTCCAGAACACAGCGATAGCCAGCCGTTGCCATCATTTCATCGCCATTTAGGGGGCGTACCATCCGGTGATTAGGCATAGAGACAAACACAACCCATTGCCCATCTTGCTGAAACGCCTCACCTACTACCTGTATGTCAGACGGTAGCTGCATGGATCCTTTGGCTTCCAGCGTCAGCCCCCCTTGGTTAGATCCGTTTTTGAGGTCCATGTAGACTGACACCCCTTCAGATATGCCGGGGGAGTCGCAGCGCATTATCATTGTGGACCGACCCCGTAGAGATGCTTGATTCATCGACGCAATACACTCTTTGACTACTTTGTGACTCTAAACAAGAAAAGGGTAGGCAATTTTATGCAATTACTGGACAACGTGATACTAACAGTAGACTTACCAAGCTACGACTTACAGCGCGGGCAAGCTGGCACTATAGTTGAGATCTTGGCAGAAAATACAGCGTTTGAAGTTGAATTCAGAGATCGTGATGGAAGAACTTTGGAGTCCATCGGGTTACGACCTGAGCAAATCATGCTAAAAGCTTAGCCACACCTAAAAAGCCAAGATCATGGCTTCAAAATTTCTGAGATGCTTCTTGGTTGAAGCTCCGACAACATTGCTGGTGCGGTTTGCCCGCTAAGCACAGCCATCTTATGAGTATTGCACCATAATTAAGGGCGATCGCTCCTTTTGTGGCCATGCCCTCTCTTGCCTACCAACTGGGATACTCGTCTATCCAGCAGGAAATAGAATCCCGTAGCGACTCTATCAAGGAAGACTTAGACGACGGCACAGCGGATGAAGCCACCGAACTGGCTCAGATGATTGTGGGGGCGATCGAAGATGGCTATACCTCAGGGGTCGAGGCTCTACTCAGCTACAGCCTAGAGGGAAGTACGATTTTTGGCCGGTTCCAGGATGGTGATAAAACCTTTGGCTACACCCTGACTGATGGTGAGATCGCCTACTGGCAGATTCAGCAGCAGCGCTCTGACTCCATCCCCGTCTACCGGGCCGATAAGCAACGCATGAAGGGGGCTAAAGGTAAGAAATGTACTATCGGCACCAAATGTCGTTATGGTTGCATCTCTTCCAAAAAAACGTGCCGATTGCAGCCCAGCCCATCAGCACGCAACCTCATCCGTCGGGCGATCAAGCTGGCCAAGTCACTGATCGGTCAGGTCACGAAAAAATCAAAACCTGAACAGAAGTCTAAGCAAACTCCCAACGATATCCGAGCGACTGGGCGTACAGGCTTCAGTCGGGAGCAGCAGGCTGTGTTGAACAGGAGTCGAGCTGAGCGGGACCGGCGGGCGCAGGAGCGGGCGAACAAGAGCAACCGGCAGCAAGTACGGCCTACCCGGCGCAGCGATGCCTGGATGCAGGGATACGCAGAGACGCTGCAATGGCTGGCAGAACGGGATGATGGACGCAAAACCACGCTGAGCACGGGCAGGAAGATTCCAGGCCGTCGGTGTGGGGGTAGCTTCATCGCAGCCCCCTACACTTGCCATAAGCACAACCCAGAGACGGAAGCGGGCCAGAAGGCAGAGAAAGCCGCTCGTCAAGAGCTGGCCGCTAAGGTACGGAAAATCAAGGGGCTTAAAGAGATGTCCACGCCAAACGAACAAGCAAAGGAGGGGCCTGCTGGCTTTTCCTCGGAGCGCAATCAGCAAGTTCAGCAGAAAACTGAAGCGGAATTTATTAAGCGTGGTGGAGGTAGTTTGGTTAATAGAGGGATGCAGCGATACTCTTCGGAGGGTCGAACCAGGCTGCAAGCTAGTACCAGAGCTGGACATCGGCAACGCAACAAGGTCGGCGAGTATTTTTACACTATCCCAGAAAAAACTAATGTAGCGTTTTCAACTCGTGGCCAAGCGGCAAGAGCGCAGTATAGCTTTTACAAATCGCATCAAGCTGCCCAAATCAATAACGCTCCTATTGCAGCTCGTCCACAGCCTACAAAGGTGGGCGGACGCTTTTCCATAGATTCTTTGACCCATGCCTCCTAATATCTGGCTCCATCTGCTCCAAATAGCCGATCCGAGTCATAACGTTACGACTCAATCGCCCTCAGAACTCGAAGCCGACGGGAAGGCTTTGGCGATCGCCTCTGTAAAGCGACTAACCGAAGAAATCAGCGTAGCTAACACCGCGCCCCAAGCCCTGAGCCCAGAGCAGCAAGCCCTCTATACCGCCCTAGGGGTGCTCATGCTGAGAGAGGGGGCACTGAGCCAAGATGCTGCCGACTACAGCCCCAAGGGTGGGGATGAACGCCACTGCGATCGCTGCGCCTTCTGGCAGGGCAGCAATACCTGTCTGTTGGTCAAGGGGGCAATCGCCTCGGGTGGGCTGTGTCGATTCCACCTGATCCCATCGGCTCCTGAGCAGCGCATTGATGCCCACGACAAAACCAAGCACCTGCAAGATTGGCACGGCCTTAAGCTAGGCATCTCCCATGATCCAGGGGATGAACGCCACGGCAGGCCCATGACCGCTTCCTATGGCTGTGTCTGGGGCACCTATGGGCAAGCCGTAGACGGCATGGCCATAGATGTCTACGTGGTCCCTGACTCCACGGCAGACACGGTGTATCGGGTCTCTCAGGTGGTCCCCAAAACGGGTGAGCTAGACGAGTACAAATACATCCTCGGAGCCGCCAGCCAAAGCAAGGCAGCAGCGCTTTACAAGGCCCACATGCCCGCTCAGTTTTTTGGTGGTATCACCAAGGCATCTATTGATGAGATTCGCCCCATTCGCAAGGATGCAGCCCCCACCAAGCGGGTGATGCACCACCAGGGGCTGCGCATCGGCATTAGTCACGAACCGGGAGATCGCCGCTTTGCCTTTGGGTCACCCATGGCCGATTGCTACGGCTGCCTATACCGGAGCTGGGGCAAGGGCATGGACGGTAAGGCCCTAGATGTCTATGTGAGGAAAGGGTTTCAGGGGGGCGATGATAGCCCCATCTATCGGGTGCTACAGGTTGACCCTAAGACCAAGGCCCCCGATGAAGAGAAGTTGATGGTGGGCTTCCCCGATCAGGCTGCCGCCCGCATCGCTTACGAAACCCACGCTGGACGGGAGCGGTTAGGTTCAATAGCGGTGGTGCAGCCTCAGGAACTCGACCCCTATCGGGCTGACAGTCTCTGGCATGAGGATAGTTGTCGCTGCGAAGCCTGCGATCGCCGCAAACGCCAAGCCAAGCGACAACGGGTCGAAACTGAGGACGATGATGAGTCTGAGCGAGTTCTAAAACGGGACGGGTGGATCGGCCACCTAGATGCCCTTGATGCCAACGACAGCGACAATGCAGCCCTATGGCTCCGCAAGTCAGCGCTAAAAGAGAGCAAGCCAGTCCTGCAGCAATGGCGCGCCGTCACCCTTCAGTGGATTAAGGATCAGGGCAGTCTACAAGCCGCCAGCTTTGAGCTAAAAAATAACCCCCAATCCCTGATTGACCGGCTACAGCAGGTCAGCAGCCTAGAGCAAACCCTCTACCAATCCATGGTGCTAGGTACCTTAGCAGGACGTGAGCTGGTCATCAATGAGGGCGCGGACGATTTCCGGCTGGATGGCTGGCGGTGGGATGCCAAGCGCCCCGATTGGCTCAAACAGCCCTTTAATGAGGCGGTGGCTTACTTTCGGCAAAAAACCGGCATTCCGGTCGATAGCTACCAGCAACTGACCAGCGACTATCACGATTGGGCGTTCAGTATCGCCCACATGACCCAAGCTGACTGGCTAGAAGCCGCCCGGTGGTTGCTAGATCGGGCCATGGTGGAGGGCTTAAGCTTTCGAGAGTTTGAGCGCCAGTGGAATCGGTTGATTGGCCGCAAGGGCTGGCAGCCCAGCAATCCCCGGCAGCTTTGGACCCTCTTTGATACGAACATCAGAGGGGCGATCGGGGCAGGGCGTTACCAGCAGATGACCGACCCAGCCATGCTGGCCCAGCGACCGATTTGGGTATGGCGATGGCGAGACAGCCCCCAGCCCAGAGAGGAGCACCAAAAGCTACATATGAAAGGGATTCGAGCCGATCACGCCTTTTGGCGTGGGTTACGGGTGCCCGCTGGCTATGGCTGCCGCTGTGGCATTTTTGCAGTGTCTCTGGACTATGCTCAGCGCCACAACATTCAGATTCTCGACAACCCACCAGACCCTAAGATCATCGCCGATCCGGGCTTCCGGGTGCCGTTTAATGGCGAGTCTCCCTATGGGGGACGGGATTCCAAGGCGTTCTTAGAGGAGAAATTAGCGGGCTACCCTGAGGCGATGCGTGGGGTATTGATGGCAGACTTTAGGCAGTTGAATTTGTTTGCGTCGTAAGGATACTGAATTTACCAAAAAGAGAGCTGAGCGCTCAGTTTTTGCGCTTGGCTGTTTCGGGTGGGTGACTGAGCGGCAAGCCATGTCAACCGTTCGGCATCACTGATAAAACGCTGGGTTTGTCCGACGCGCCCCCGCGTGACGTTTACCCAATGCGGATCAATGTCGCACACGACAAACCCACGCCCCAGATCTTTCGCGGCAACGGCGGTATTACCACTCCCACAAAAACAGTCCAATATGATCGCCCCTGGACGTGAGCTGGCTTGAATAATATGTTTCAGCAAGCCTAACGGTTTCTCGCAGGGGTGCTTCCCCGGATATGTCTGCACTGTGGGGAATGTCCATACATCGGTATAAGGAACTTGATCGGTCACACTGAATGGACGCCTAAGGTCTTCATATTCGCGGCGTAGGTGGTCGCCTCCCAAGAGGCGACGAAGCCAAAGATAATTTTCTTCCGTTGGCAATGTCCATTGCACCGATGTGAACCAATGACCTGCCATACCTGTAACAGTTCGACTGCCTGTTTTTTGCTGGAATGCCTCAGCTACGCCACGGATGGAGATTCTAGCCCGTTCCCGTTCCCCGTCTAGATAAGCCCGCAACGGTTCAAACACAAACCCCCGCAACTCATCACACTTGGCTTGGTACCCCGCCTCACCCTTGGCGATATTGTCGGCCCCGTAGTGTTCGCAGAAAATCACGCTCTCCCAAGGGCTATGGAATTGACGGCTGATGCCCTTGGCGGCTTTCTTATGCCACCCTTCATCCTTGGTCCATCGGATATTATTTAGTACGTTAAAGCGCCCCGATAGCATCACCTCCACCCGTGCCGACATCTTGGGCGATGCGAAGCAGTACAGCGACCCATTGGGCTTTAACACTCGCGCCCATTCTGCGGCGATACTATCAAGCCACTCCAAAAACTTGCTTGGATCACTCCATTGACGATCCCACCAATCCGCTTTGACTTTGAAATAAGGCGGATCGGTACAGATTAGATCAACGCTGTTACTCGGCAGTGTGCGAAGAACTTTAAGGCAATCGCCTTCTAAAACCTCAAACATCGCAGCAATAGCGAGGCGAAAGTTGGCATGAAAACGTGGAAAATCTTACGCTTACTGTAGCAGATATCGCATCACCCTCATGGCCGCGTCCATTCAGCCCACCGTCAACGATCTCGCCGTCCAGCGTCTACTCCGGGGGGCGGTGCTGCGATTCAAAGACCTGTCCCCAGCGATGCGAGAGATTGGGGAATATCACCTGCTGGCTACCGATCAACGATGGGAACGGGAGGTAGCCCCAGACGGTACCCGCTGGCGTGACTTACGACCGGCAACGGTTGCCCGCAAACGCAACGCTGGGCGCATTGTCAAGATCCTGCAAGAGACCGGCACAGCACGGGCCAGTATCAACTACCGGGCAGATCGCTTTAGCGTCTCCACCGGCACCCCCCAGAAGTACATGGCCACCCACCAAAAAGACCGGCGATTCTTGGGCTATAGCGATGACGACTTGGGTGAAGTGAAAACCATCTTGACCAATTACTTAGTCAAGGGTCGCTGATGATAGTGTGAAACACACTCTAATTCACCTACGCCACCGCCTCGGCGTCTGGTGCGGCATTTTCCTTAGCGCGCTCTATGTAAGTTGGCAAAAATGCCGTCAACGGCAAATTGAGCACTTGAGCAATTCCTGCAACCTGTAGATACGTTGCAGACTGTTCCCCTGTTTCGATCCTGGAGAGTGCCGAGCGGTCGGTGATTGTTTCCCCCGACAGGGCCAACACAGCATTAACTTGCTCGACCAAAGCTTTTTGGGACAGGCGCGGCTGGTGGGTGCAGCGGGCGATCGCGATCCGTCTCCCGACTGGCACATCTGGACGTAGCGATATCACTCTAGACCTGGTGCGATATCGCAGGGCCAAGCCAATCTCTTGTGCAGCCTCAGCAAACTCCTCGTCGCTTTCAAACTTCAGCCCGCATTCTTCTAGCAACTTTTTCAGATGCTGCTCTTGAGGGCCATTGAAATCGACTGGGGCCAGCAAAGGCATGAATTGAGAAAACATGAGGGGATTTCCCACCATCATAATCATCGACTCACATTCACGCCATCCTGAAGCAAAGATCCGGCTCTGCTCAGAATGGCTTATCGCGTTGATGCCAATACCTTGCCCACCTTGGAGCCCCACGCCACCAAGGACGGGATTTTGCTGTGTGATGCCGTTTTTGCCCGTGACGGGGTTCTAACCTATCTAGATCCCAACACCGGCAAATATCGCAAAGAATTTCGATCTCCCGAGGAAAACAAAAAGGCGGTCACTCAGTTCGGCGTAGTCTCCGTTGCCCACGAGCACCCCAGTACACCGTTCTCTGCCAACCCCCAAGCCCGAGATCGAGATCAGCTCCGCAAAGGCATCACGCTTCAGGCCCCCACCTATGAGGTGGTGCTTGGTAAGGGGGGATTTGTACGGGGTCAGATCGCAGTTTTAGACGCCTCCACTCAAGAGGCAGTGAAGCGAGGTGACTGCGCCGAACTCAGCGCGGGGTACCAATGCCGCATCGTCGAAGAACCCGGTGAGTGGAGCAACCCAGCTACCGGAGCAGTAGAGCGATATGACGCTCGACAAGTTGACATTCAGGTTGACCATATGGCCCTGACCCGACAGGGCAGGGCTGGCCCTGACGTGCGCGTGCAAGGGCGGTTTGACGCCGCCGATGAGACCGATTTTGCCTATCAAGTTTCCGAGATCCCCCAACGCCTAGACCATCAACCCCCGGTTAATTCCATGACCCAAGTGCAATCCCCCGAACCTTTAGCTCAAGTCTCTTTGCCTGGGGGTGTTCAAATGCCCGTGGCAGTCAGTGCAGCGCAGCCGCTGGCGATGCTGGCAATGCGAGCCGATAGCTTAGACCAGCAGAATCAAGATTTACAGGCTGAACTCACTGAAGCGACTGAACGGGCTGATTCTCTCTATCAGGAATCGGAACGTAATAGTGGTCGTGCTACAGCCCTGCAAGAACAGGTTGAGGCCCTGCAGGCGCGGCTTGACACTGCCGATGCCCTCTTGGCTGATCTCGAAATCGAATTTCGCGGTGATGGGTATTACCGCGTGGATGGTGGTGCGACCCATAAGGATATGGGTGACGACCATACCGACATGGACGATGACGACGACGATGATGAGGATGAATTTCCCTTCAACCAGTCCAAGTCTAAAAAGTCCAAGAAAAAGGATGGCAACTACAAGAAGGATTCAGTAGCACCTGGCCTCAAAGCTTTGATGCAGGCGATTACCGATGCCCAAGGCTTGGGTGTGGATGTGAGAGATCGCCTCGATTCAATCACGTCCCCGGCTGATGTACAGCGGCTGGTCGTTGCCGAACGGTTTCCCAAGGTTGATGTGGAACAGCGTAGCGATGATGCGATCGCGGCGATGTACGAAGTCATTCAAGGTTTGCCCGCAGAGCGTGAAGACCACACGGACGAGCTGGCGGGTGTAGTGAATAGTCGGCGTGATTCGACGGCAAACCGCAACGGCATCCGCGCTGCTAGTCAGCAGAAACGTATGAGTGCCTACAAAAGCTAAGTCTTACTCTCTCTAACTACTGCTCTCTCAAGCTCTCACCCCTTAAACCCATGTCTCAGAAACGATACGGCCTTTACTTTGCAGAAGCTGCCCCAGGAAAAGCGGATGGATGCGGCTTAGACGGCATCACTCCCTATAAGAATGGGGGGCTCAATGCTAAAAACACTTGGACGATTGCCGTTCCGGCTTCGCCAGATGACAGCGATGATTACTCCATCAACGTAGAGGGGGGGCTGATTCCCTCGGGCGGCGTTACTGCCTCTTTTGCCGCAGATGCCGACTCAACTCAAGCGGAAGTGGCGGCGGGTCTACTGGCTGCTATCCAAGCTTCCGAGATCGCTGATTACTTTAGTGTTTCGCTGTCTGGATCAACTATGACCCTGGTGGCCCTGGAGCCAGGGATTGACTACACCGTCACTAGCCCGTCTGACGCCAGCACCACGGCAGACCTCACGGTTTCTGAGACGGTGACTGCGGCCCTGGCCAGCAAGATCCCCTTTGGGCGTTATGTTTGCCAGTCCGATGCCGACGATGCCGATGATGAGGCTCGGTTAGCGACTGCGGCTAGCGGTATGCGAGTGCTCGGAGTCACCCGTATGACCTATGACGAGCCCAGCGAAACCATTGGCGACAACTCCGAGGGCGGCTACCGGGCTAACGTCGGCATGGATGTTGTTCACCAGGCCCGTGATGGCATCTGGGTGCGCTGTGATGCTGCCGATATTGTCCGCACCGATACGGTCTACATCGACACCCAAGAAGCCGCAAACCTAGGGGGACTAACCAAGACCTCCAGCAACAACATTGCTCACCCTGCAAGTTGTCAACTGCTCACCGGCTCTACTCAAGATGCCGACGGTAAGTACTGCGTCAAGGTGCGCGTCAACCTGCCTTAACTTTTGCCCTCTCTGATCTGACTCGCGTTCTCCACTTCTGCAGCTATGTCTATTAACTACCGTCAAGACGCCATTCCAAACGCTTTCCTGCGAGATCTTGAAGATATCGAAGATCGGGTCTACGAGGAAGAATATGCGGGCTTACATTTCGCCAATGGGGAAATCATCCCCCTCAACATCCAGAATCGCCCTGGTATTCGGACCACGACCTATCGCACCTCCACGGCAGTGGGTCGCTTTCGGCTGATTCGCGGCTACTCCACTGCGCTGCCTAGCATTGAGACCTTGTTCCGGGAGTTCACCAACCCGGTTCATGCTTGGGGTGGGAAGTACGACATCTCTTATCAAGATGTCGAAGCCGCTAAGGAAAGCGATTTCCCGATTGAGCAGAGCTACATTTCCTCTGTACGCCAAGCCGGTCAGCAGGAAATGAACCGCCTGATGGCAATTGGTGATGACAGCATCAACATGCCTGGGCTTCTCAATCACCCTGAGGTGTTACGGTCTTACGTGCCTAGTCCCTGGAATGCCACCACTGCGGCATCGGTGATCCAAGCCTCTATGCATGATGGTTGCACCGAAATGGTTAACGTCACAGCACAGGTCGAACAACCTGAGATCATGTACTTGCCGCCTGTGCAGTACAACTACGTGGCTACCACCTATAGCAACCCCTCTGCTGCTAATGAGAAAATCTTGACCGACTTTATCGGCAGCAGCCCCTACATCAAGGAAGTTAAACCCCTGCAAGAATGTAAAGGGGCAGGTCCGAATGGCGAAGACGTGGCAATCATCATGCGTCGCGACCCGACCAAGATCAAGGCTGAAATCTACGAAGATTTCAACTTTAAAAACATGATCCCTCAGGGACTCGGCTATGAGCGCCCCGCTGTGTTCTGCTACGGCGGCCTCAAGCTATATCGCCCCTGGTCTGTTCATCTTTTGATTGGAATCTAGTGGAGTTTTCGGAAACTTCGCTATCGTGAAAGCGTTGTCTGCTCTCTTCTTTCTATGCCTAGCACCACCGCCGAAGCCCCCGCCATCCCCCAAAACGTTGTCATTCTCTATTCACCGGACAAGTTAGCCCCTTTAGGCGCTTTCCCGGTGAATGGTCCGATCCGCTATCAAAAAATCACACAGGCGGGCAAGGCGGCAACGGCTCCTGTTACGGCAGAAGATATGCCCTTTCTGCTGCCAGGGGCGAATCACGATATCACCTGCGACCAGCTCACCAAGCTAGAGTCGTCGGCTCAGTTTCAAGAGCACCTTGATATTGGGGTTTACGAAATCATTGAGCCGGAGCCTTCTGACGAGGGGGGGACTGGGGCTTCAAGAGATTTCAGTCAGGTCAATGTTGGCAAGATTATTCGCGCCACTGGCAATCAAGATTGGCTGGTCTCTAGCAAGACCACTGAGACCCGTCCTCAGGTTCGGCAGCTTATCGACAAGCGCCTAGAATCCCTAGACAAGGAAATGGCTGCAGCCCAACGGAGAATTTAGTATGCCACTGTCCAATGCTTGGATCTTGCATAATCAGCTACAGCGGACTGCATCTGAGCCCGCTGATCGTCCAGCGCCTGAAATCGTGGACGATCGCCTAGACCCCAACGCGGTCACCACCACTGCAGCCGACTTGCAAAAGCTCCCAAACATTGGCGAGGCCAGCGCCAAACGAATCATCGCCGCCCGTGCCGATGGCCCTTTCACGGACCTCGACGACATGCTCACACGGGCCGGTATCACTCACATCAATACTGAAGACGAAAAGAATAAGCTGGGCGATCGCCTACGCTTCTAGCTATGGCCGTCCCCACTGCTAAGCAATTTAAGCAGCTTCACCCAGACTTTGGCGGCTTTGATGATGAGGTGATTCAGACTCATCTCAATGAGCAGGCGAACTACTGCCCTGACCGTACCTGGACCTGGAGCGGTGAAGCAGTTCCAGGCACGACTCAGGTACGGGGGATCCGGCTCAGAGTAGCCCACATCTTAGAGATGCAGCGACAGCAACAGGCCCAAGCGGCTGGGGCGGCGGCAGCGGCAGCAAAGGGCAAGCCACCCAGTAACCCTAGCGCCAAAGGAGACGATTGGGATTTGACGACTTACGGACGGCAGTACAAGCAGTTAAGACGGTCTTTGCCCACCTCTAGCGGCTTTGCTCTGTGATCTCCCCTGCCTACACTGCTGGCCTATTCAAACTGCCTGCGCATGTGTCGGCAGCATTTTTAGAAGGCTATTTAGAAACCCGTGCGGATGGGGCAAGCGGCCCCGGAGATCGCGATGCCACTGTCACCAGCCTGATCGAGACCGGCTACACGTCAGGCATTGACGATCTAGGTCACTATCAGCTCAAAGGTAGCGCCATCATCGGTCTGTTTGCTGCCGATAGTCGGCTATTTCGCTTTCGTCTCACCCCAGCAGAGCTGAGCTATCGAGAAATCAACCTCAGGCAAGATGGATTGATCGCCCCCGTTTTTCGCCGCGATCGCAATGCCCCAGGGAAGGCCACCAAGCGTAAGGGCAAGGTCTGCAATGTGGGTCTGAGCTGCGGCATTAGCTGCATCAGCAAGGTGAAGACATGCCGCATCAAGCTAAACCGTGAGCAGTCTACACAGGTCAGAGACCTGCAAGCGCAGTTGGCCGCTCTGCAAGCTCAAATGGCCGAGTTAGAGCAGCAGAAGGCTCAGCAATCGGCTCCCAAACCTGGAGACGTGCGTAATGAGTCGCTCGACAGCCTCAACTTTGACCCGAACCGGTTCCAGTACAAGATGCTACCCGGTGAAACCGGCAGCACTGGCAGTTTAACCGGAGTGAAGCGGTGGGATCCCAACCTAGCTGGGGTGGTGCAAGTCTGGCAAGACCCGGCAGATGGCAAGACTTACATCGTCAATGGCCACAACCGTGCCACCCTGGCCAAGCGCTTAGGGGTAGATGAGGTGACGGTGCGCTACCTCAAGGCCAAAAATGCGACCGAGGCTAGAGCGATCGGTGCCCTGACCAATATTGCTGAGGGGCGCGGCAATGCCCTCGACAGTGCCAAGTTTTTCAGAGACAGTGGCCTGAGCCGTGCCGACTTAGAGGCTAAAGGCATCCCCATGAAGGAGAAGATCGCCACCGATGGCTTAGCCCTGGCATCCCTCGATGACTCTCTGTTTAGACGGGTTGTAGATGGTCGCTTGCCCGTCGGTCGTGCTGCTGTGATTGGCGGTAGTGGCCTCGATCATCCCCAGCAGCGTGCCCTCTCTGAAATGGTCGAGAAACGAGAGCAGCGGGGCGGCAAGATCACGAACGACACCCTCACTGAACTGGTGGATGTGGTGAAGGCATCCACCCAGCAGCAGGAATTTACCCTCGACCTATTTGGGGGTAGCACCAGCACGCGATCGCTCGCCTTTGAGAAAGCCGAGATCCAAGGGGGCATCCGTCGCCGGTTGTCCCGAGAGCGCCGATTGTTCAATACCGTCGGCAAGAGTCGTGCGGCTTCCGAATTGGAGCGAGCAGGGAATAGAATCAATGTGGAGCAGTCGGCCAACCTAGCCCAACAAGCTCAAACCGGCTTACGAGTCTTTGATCAGTTCAAAAACAGTGCTGGCCCCATCAGCCAGACCTTAAACGTTGCCGCTGAACGGTTGGCCAATGGCGAAAATAAGCGCACGGTCGAACGTGAGGCTTACCAAGAAATTCTGAACAGAATTGGTTCTGGGGACTATTGATGAAAGATGCTTCGCACTACTTGGAAGATCGGGTTTATCAAAAGCTCGACCCACAGCGCAAAAAGTCTGTCCTGGATGAATTGCAGGCCATTATCGGAGCGGATGAGTTGAGGCCGGTTAATGGCGATCGACCTAACTAGACAGTTCCTAGGGGCTAAGGTGGCCGCCGCCAGCCATGCCAGCCAGTTTGGTTTGCCCACAATCCAATGCTTCACCGTGGCCCAGCGCACGGAAAACCAGGGCTTTATCTTCCGCGATATCCGGCCCCTGCCCCACATTGAGCAACTCGACCCCAAGTTTGTGGCGCGCCAGAGCGGTAGCGGAGTGGAGTACGAACTCGAAGATCTGAGGGTGTCGGGCATTGCCAAGACCTACCCTCTACGCCTAATCACCGGACGCGGATTTTTTTACATCATCGGCCTGACGGCTGAGCAGATGCTGGGGTTGACCACTCAGGTATACCGAGATCAGGATGTGTTTGACCGGGGCGGCATCGTGGCCGACCTGGTGCCAGAGACCAAGGTAGAGGAGCAGGACCAAATCAATTGGTCTCTAACTCTCAGGAGACGCGCCCACAATGGCTAAGGCTCAGGCACTGCCACCGCTCCCGAATCTAGGGCAGCTTCAGGCTCTGATCAGAGTACGGGCTAAGGCGTTGGGGGGCCTGCAGATGGCTTATGTGGATGGTGTAGCCGCGATTTCCTTTTCCGTGCGCAATCAGGGGATTGAGGGCTGGTTTTGCGATTTGGGCGGGCAGCATTACACCTTCAGCTGGACTCCGATCCTACTGGCCTATAAACAAACTCTGCACCGGCCCGCCCCAAAGCGACACACCTTAGTTATTCCCAAGGCGCGCCAGCAGAAGCTGCGACGGAAGCGAACTGCTGATCAGATGGCGTTGCTCAAGGACCGGGCAATGTTCTCCTGTGGAATGCAGCGGATCAATCGGAATTTGACCTGCAAGGTGCGATCTCCTCAGTTAGCAGGCATTTTACGGAATGTTGTGCAGGGCTTGGCGGCCATGCAGGACTAGAACGGGGGGCCAATTATGGCGCAATCCTCAGGGCGGCCCAGATCTAGTACAGGTACAAGGTCGGAGGCATCGTCGCTACGGCAGATGACTGGATTCGGGGTCGTCTGTTGAGTGACGCGCTGAAGTGTCAGGGCGTAGCGATTTAAGCAACCTACGAAAGCCATTATTCAGCCAACGTCCGCGCAAGCTTATGGTGTCAGGATCTTGACGTGGCGTGGACTGCAGGTGAAGCTCCCTAACCCCCGATAGTGGTAGCTCTCTATCCCCTATCACCAGCCTCAAATCTGAGACCCCAACAATGTTGGCATGTTGCCTTGCTGTATTTGCTGCCTCTTCACACCGCTGGCGCTCAATTTCTAGTTCTAGGTTCAATTCTGCTGACTGATGCATCACCTTCATCAGCGCGACTTCGGAATCGAAATCATGAGTACGGAATTCTAAGTGTTGCCTATGCGTTGCAACCAAGAACGACTGTGCGCCCTCAACGGAGATCAACCTACCTAGCTCAGCCTGCATGATTTGCAGTGCCGTCTCTTTTTCGATGATCAACGCCTGCATCTGTTCACGATGCTGTGCTCTGAGGGCCTCTAATTGATCTTCTAATGGCAACGCTTGAATTACAACCGTTTTATCCTCAACAACGGGCACCACTGAAATATGGTCAGCACACCCCTCGCAGGGACCACATGGGTTGATGGCGCAGCGTAGATAAGATGACCGGGCGTTATGGGTGCAGGTGCGATCGCCTATAGTCATGGCACAAGCCTAAAGCGAGACGGGTACGACAGGGATATCCCGAACATGAACAGCATCCTGAGGCTGTAGCGCGATAATTTCGGCCTCCTTTCTTCTGAGAAAGAGTGCCATCACCTTATCCTTATCCAGCAAATACTGCGACACCTGGCTAACCTCTCGCTCACGGGCAAATCGAGCTGCAATTTGCGGATCTAGGGTGTAGGCGATCCAATCAGTTTCCTGGGGCCGATGGGCTCGATACACCACCACATGAACCGGTAACTGCTGAAAGGCTTGCCATTCATCCGGCTTCATTAGTGAGGTGGCACGGTTGGGACGCTGAGACAAAAACAATCGTCGCCACAGCCGCAAATCACTCCAGCCCGAATAGCTCACCCACAAAGTACCCAAGGTGTACCAATACCAATAATCCGAAAACCGTTTGCAGTGCTTCGCAAAGACCTGGATTGCTCTGCCCGTGCCTTCATGCTTCAGAATTTTGGCGATCAGGCGCTGCTCAGCGCGATCGCATCCTTGCCAGTCAGGACTGATATTACCGAGGGAAGCAGTCATGGCAAAAGTTTGTTGAATATCCAAAGCATATCAAACCTTATGAGTCAGAACGTTGTGATTCACCTGCAACAAGATCCCTACTCTGCTCAGAATGCAGATTTAATTTGGCCATGCTAGGCTTGCTGGAATGCATGAGGGTAGGCCGATGCCTCGGCTCGAAACCATTCGCACCCAATCGCAGCACCAAGACGTAACTTATCTGCTAACCAGTCTCACGGATGAAGTTCACGACCTGGCTAAATACCCCTGGGCAACCAAGGTGCTGAAGGGGATATGCATTGTGCTGCTCAAAGAACTCGCCAAGACCCCTGGGGCTTATTGGCGACTGATTGGTGTGCGGGAAGGGATGAAAATCTTCTCTCAATACAAGCGCCCCAGCGTACCCAAGTGCCCGCCTTCTGGTAATTTGCAGATTAAGGTGAGAACTCGCCCTTAATTATTTTCAGATCCAAGCTGTTGGGCCTGCTCAGCGATCGCCCTAATCCGACCACTCACACCGGACGAAACGGCATCCGCGATCTCCTGTGCATTTCCCCCGCCTTCGACGGTGACTTGCAGGTTGATTGGCGGCAGTGCAGTGCCCCCACCGCTGCCCCCTCTGGCGGTATTCTCAGCAATCTTGGCCAGGATGCCATTAGCCTCACTCTGTAGCGGCTGTAATTGGGCGATGCCGTTGGTCAGGGGGGCAAACTGGGGGGCGAGATCGGGGGATGCCACAGCGGCCCCAGGGGCGGAAGCGGTAACGGCACGGAATTGGCTGATCAGATCATCAGATGAGGCGCGGCCTGGGTCAAGTTGATTCAGTAGACCCTGCCCTGGCCCTCTACCGGAAAATTCATTGTTAATGAAGTCTTGCAGGCCCCCTCGATTTTGCTGCAAGAAGCTACGGCTATCACTGCCCAGTAGATCCTGCTCTAGTTGCTGCCTGAGGCGACGGCGATCTGCGGGGGCGGCGGTTTCGACGATCTGGGCACGGGCCTGATTGACTGCGGTCTCTTGCTGTTGAGCGCGGGTAGCGTCAGCCAATTGGTCGAGCAAGGGTTGGATCGCCTGCTCTTGTTGAATCAACCCTGACTCCCGCTGCAGTCCGGTTAGGGCTTGCTGTTGGGCCTGTAGTGCCAACACCTGAGCGTCAAATTCAGCCTGACTGATATTACCGGCCTGCAGCTCCCGTTGAGCCAACTGGACCTCTACTTCCTGTTGGGCGATTTCGGCCTGTTGACGGGCGATCGCGATTTCATTTTCAATAGCCCGACGCTCTAGGGCTAGAGCGTTCTGAACCTGCTGAATGCGGGCCATCTCGTTTTCGATGCGCTGCGCTTCCCGCAGACCCTCTAGACGGGCGGCGGCGGCAGTTTGCTGGAGCTGGCGGCGGCGGATTTCGCTGGTTTCGAGGCTGGCGACGATATCAAGGGAGCTGGTGAGGCCATCAAGCTGGGCGTTCTGCAGGTTTTGACCAGCCTGGAGCAGGCGGTTTTGATTATCTAGTGCGCTAGCCAGTGAGTTGAAGAGCTGCAGCTGATCCTCAAGAACCTGATTCTGAGCTTCTAGCTCATTTTTATAGGCTTGGGCGCGGGATTCAAGCTGTTTACGGATCAGCGCGGTTTGAGCATCGTAGAGGCGTTTTTCCTCTTCTAGAGCCTGTTTGGTTAGGTCTAGGATCCGTTGCTGAGACTCGCGGGCAGCGGATGAGTTTTCACCCTGGGTGGCCTTGATCTGCTCTAACTTGACTTGCTCGGCTTCGAGTTCCCCCTGGATCCGCTCTTGGGTGATTTTGGAAAGTTCAACCGCTTCTTCTTCGGCGGAAATTAGTCCTTGATTGCGCAGTTTCTGGAGTTCAATTTGGCGCTCGGTTTCGGCGGCCTTGATCGCGTCGAGCGCTTCTTTTTGAGCCTTCTCGATCGTCTCTTGCTGTTGCTTTGCCTGATCCTCAGCAATTTGGGTGCGAATATCTGCCGATTGCTTCTCTAGCTTTTGGATTTCCCGCAGTTGCTCAGCCGCTTGGGCCTGTTGCTCTGGGTCAAGGGCGTTGTAGGCTTCTTTGAGCTTAGCGACCTGCTCATTTACCACCGCCAACTGATCTTGTAGGCCAGCGCGAGTGATTTCTCGTCGCTTTTTCTGAAATTCCGACTCATTGATCAGCCCTTGGGCCAACTGCTCCTGAAGATCAGCAAATTGCTTTGATTGGTCAACGTCAATATCGAGTTTATTGTTCTCGATCGCCTTGCTGGCCTGCTGAACATCACGCTCTAATGCTCGGAGCGGATCACCTACCAATTCAATATCACTGGCCGTAGTACCCGCTTGTCCACTGAAGTCTTCGAATGCCTGCTCTAACCCTCCCATGGCATCCGAAGTGCCCTGGAGCGCAGGCTCTAGCTCCTCTCGAATCAGCCCTAAGTCTCGTAAGGTTTGGCGGGCATTAATGATTGCGCTGCTCAGTCGCTCTAAAATTCCTAGAATTGCCCCGACTACTGTGGTGATCACAGCACCCAAAACCTGAAAAGCTTGAGGTGCAGCGCCCTGAGCTAGATCAATGAGCCCTCTGAAGGGACCGCTAAAAAAGGCGACAAGGCTCTGGAGTGCTTGGAATCCATTGTTGAGTTGTCCAGCACCGATTCTAATGACATCAAAAAGCAGCCCCCAAGCCTGCTGAGATGCCTCGACGAGAGGGCCTAGACGCTTAACCTGCTCAAAGATGAATCCAAAAGCTTGGCCTACGGGTTCGAGGCGATCGCGGGCATCCCCCAACCGGCCTTGCAAATTCCCAAAAGCATTCCCCAGCCCTTCCCCAACAACAGAGATCACCTGAGAAACGCGGGCCACGATCGCTTGGAATACTGGGGAATCCGCGATCGCACTCAGGGTATCGATCAGCCGAGTAACCAGATCGATGGTGGCCTTGGTGCTCGCCCCCAACGCTGCGCCAATGGAAATCCCTAGGGACTTTAGCTCCTCGCCATAGTTATTGATGATGATGTCAGCGAGGCGAAGTAGTGAGGCCCCCAGCTCATTGGTGGATTTGCGGATGGGCTCTGAGATCTGGATCAGCGCATCGATGGTGCCGCCGATAAAGTTTTGGATGCGATCGCGGTTGGCTTCCAGGAACCCATAAAACTTTTCCAGTTCTTCAACAATGGGAGCGAGCAAGGGTTCCCCTGAGATCCGGGCGACCTCTTGAAAAATCTCCAAGATATTTGAGGAAATACCCCCGATTGTCTGAGCTGCCAGTGCATTCCCTGCCCGGAAAGCCTCCAGCCGCCCACGCAAATTCTCGACCAGAGTTCCTTGCTCTTTCCAGAGCTTGACCTGCTCATTATTCAGGCCAATAGATTTAGCAAGTTGTGAATCACTGTTGATCTGGCCTTGGAGAATTGAGGCGATTTCCTGCCGTGCAAAATCCAGCGGAATGCCTAGGGTGCCGAGCGCTGCAGCAAAATCGATAGTGAGATCGCCCGCATCCTCCAAGCTGGCCCCAATTCCGCTACTCTCTTGGGCCAAAATCTGAAAAATTGGCACGAGCTGAGAGCTGGTGACCCCAACCAATTCCAGCGAGTCCTGGCGGATCTTCTCTAAGGTGTCCCTTACCGGCCCCTCCAGGGCTTGGATGGCCTGGGTCGGATCATCTATCTTAATGCCGCCCTGTAAAACATCGTTTGTGGCCGCCAGTGAAGCTTGGGTGCTGAGGAGTTGCTCCTGCAGTTCAACGTTTTGGCCGATAAAGAGGTCGTAGACTCCGCTGAGGGCTCCGCGAACGGTCTCAACGATGCCGAGTAAGTTCTGAAAAGCAATACCAATAAAGGCGACCTTCTCGGAAGCGCCAGCCAACTTGTTAAAAGTGCCACCGAGCCCCGAGACGGATTTTTGTACCTTTGTGACAATCCCTGAAGCCAAATCACGGGCTCTCAGGATGATTTCTACGACATTGTTTTGGGCAGCCACGGAAGGGAAGGCAATACGCTCCCTCGATCCTGAAGCCTTGAAAGTCTCCCCACATTCATGGTGGGAAATCCCCTCACGTTTTTGCTGGGGTACCCTGGGGGAAATTCTGAGGGCTTCAATATGTGGCGGACTGGATTGATCGGCTTAGCAGCGTTGTTCCTGGCTGCTTGTTCTCCTGAGGTTCAAGAGCCCGACGCCAGCGCACCACCAGCTTCAACCGCTGCCGAAACGGAGCCATCAGCCTGGGATAAGGCTATCAGTAAAGCTCTAGAAGCATCGGATTCAACCCAATCTGCTCAATCAACAGAGGACTGGGAAACAGTAGCCGATCTCTGGGAAGAGGCGATCGCCCTGATGAGAGAAGTGCCAGCCAATAGCCCGCAGTTCCCAGAGGCTGGGCAAAAGGTGATCGAGTACCAGAGCAACGCTGAATATGCCAAGGGAAACGCTATACCTGAGCTGGATGCAGAGACCAAGATCGCCCTTTACGGCGCTCTGATGAGAGACGTAGATCCTGAAGCAAACCTGATCCTGGAAGTGAAACTCAAGGAAGGCACCGAAAACACGGCACAGGTGATTGTGGACGAGTTCTGGTGGGAGGCTGGAACCTTAGACGATCGCAAAGCCTTTCTTGATGCATGGGATGAAGGCTGGGCAAACATTCACGGAGATGACTCGGCGCGGCTAGAAATCCGAGCCCAAAACGAGAGCGGCACTTATGGCGTGGGGGGCCGCAATGATGAGGGCAAGTACTTGAATGAGTAGACCTGACGAGCTGCAGTCCCTATCTTGGCATCTGCGATCGCGGCTAGGGCAAAATGGAAATATAGAGATCGCCCCACCAACCCATGACAGAACAGAATCAGTCAGCAGCACAATACGAACTTGAAGGAGCTAACGCCACAGATGAAGGGCTCGTGCTCACCCATAAAAACGAACTTGATGCCCAGCGGGCTGCATTGGACTTCACAGCAGGGGGCGCTAATGTCAGACGAGATGGCAGGGATGTCGTTTTGCTAAAATCAGAACCTGAGATCTGAGGGAGCGAGAGCCGGGAACTCTCGCCCCCAAACCTACTAGGGAACCGTCACCGTTAGCTCACATTCATCTTGGGATGCTTTACAGCCCGACAAGGACCGGGCGAATGTTTCAGCAGCCTCAGAAGAACGGAATATCAGGACGACCGTCTTACCGCCGGAATAACGGTATCCGACCGCACCTGCTGCTATGGCCGTATCAGCTAGTAGGCTCAGATGCTCGATGGTCACTATCAATCTCCTTACGATACAACTCACAAACGGACCCCGACCCCTCCACTAGGTAGGCTCTGCCCAGAGGTGACCCCCCCAGTTGTCCGTTCGCTTATCTTTATTATAGCTCTTATTGCCTGGTTAACGCGGCATAAAAGGGTGTTCATTAATCACTATTTCCGCCTCTGGCCATCCTTGTTTATAAGTCAATCCTATGCTTTATGCCTGGTTAACGTGACATAGAAGGGTTACAATGAAGATGTTAATCGAAATTTTGTCATGGCGAACGATTCACCCAAAACGGAACACCTGACCTCAACTCAGTTTCAGCCAGTCGGTGAAGTCTCGATGGGAAAGGTGATAGGAACTCGCTACCCAGTAGATGTAGACAGTGCCTTGAATCAAATGGATTCCAAGAAGAAGCAGGACTATATCAGAGAGGCCGTTGAGTTGAGACTGCGGCAAGATGGGCGGCTGTAAAAAACTTGTTGGTAATTGCTAAAGGTGAAAATGAATCCCAAAAGTCTAGATATCGCTGCATTGCCTTCGGTGCCTTTAGAAGGTCGCAATCTTTTACCTGAAGAGCCATGCGTTTACCTTGCCATCAACGCACATGGTCAGGTCCAATACATCGGGCGGTCTGTAAATCCAAGAAAGAGGTGGCAGCAGCATCATAGGCAGAAAATGCTGGATGCCATGGAAGGTGTCCGCATTGCTTATTTGTTTTGTGATGAAGCCTTGTTGGATGAGATCGAGGCTGCACTGATTGAGTGGTTTGATCCATATCTCAATGGGCTTGGTGCCGGTAGACCTGGGGGAAACCCAGATATCGCCCAGCACGGGTTCAAGCCGAAATATGATTGGGGGGAGTCCTGCGATCTCAAGATGACTTTGCGGGTGCCAGAGTCTATGCAAAGCATGATCAAGGCTGCCAAGCTTGAGGCTTGGCCGGAAATCGCTAGGGTTGCGATCGCTAAAGCTCTCCTAGAGCTGCCTAGGGAACAAGTGTCTGAGGAGTATTGGCCCGTCCTAGAGGACTGGGCAAAGGTGGTCGAGGACTAAACATGCCCCCATCCCCCCTAGCCTCAGACGACAACTATCTAGCCCTGCTGAATGACCTGAAACAGCAGATCCAGCGATCTCGGGTCAAAGCTGCTGTTGCCGTCAACAGCGAGATGATCCTCCTCTACTGGCACATAGGGCGTGAGATTTTGGCGCGTCAGGAGACGAATGGTTGGGGAAGCAAGGTGGTAGATCGCTTGGCTAAAGACCTCAAGCAAGCGTTTCCTGATGCCAGAGGCTTTTCGACCCGCAACCTGAAATATATGCGCTCATTTGCAGCCGCATATCTCGATGAGCAAATTGTGCAATGCTGCATTGCACAAATTCCATGGCGGCAGAATTTGATTCTACTAGAGAGACTTAAAGCCTCAGAGGAACGGCTATGGTACGCCCAGAAAAGCATAGAAAATGCATGGAGCCGTGACGTGTTGGCGATCCAGATCGCAGCCGATCTTTATCACAGCACCAACACCGCGATTACCAACTTCTCCAACACCCTGCCCCCGGCTCAATCTGATTTAGCCCAGCAGTTGATCAAAGACCCGTACCAGTTTGATTTCTTGACCCTCAGGGAAGGAGTACAGGAACAGGAACTCAAAGCCGCTTTGGTTGCCAATATCCGAGACTTTCTAATGGAACTAGGCGTGGGGTTTGCCTTTATGGGCAGCCAGTATCCCATCGTGGTGGACGATGAGGAATACGAAATTGATTTGCTCTTCTACCACACGCAACTGCGCTGCTACGTGGTGATTGACTTAGAGATGGGTGCATTTCGCCCCGACCGCGCAGGCATGATGAATTTCTATGTGTCGGCTGTGGATGACCTGATATGTCACCCCGAGGATCGGCCCACCATTGGGCTGGTGCTATGTCAGGACAAGCGTAAGACCACCGCTGAGTACGCCCTGCGCAATGTCAGCACACCGATCGCCATATCCACCCACAAGCTCCCATCGGAACTAAAAGGGCGGCTCCCATCAGTGGATGAACTGCAGGCCCAGATGAAACAGGTAACCCAGGAACTGGGAGGCTCAGCAGACCCTTAAACGTAAACCGTGCTGTTATAGACAATCTGCACCGTTGTGGTGGAATTGCTGCCCACCTGAATCGGCGCTTCCGTGATTTGGACATCACTGAGCAACATTGAATAAAGCGTGTCAGGGCCGATCACAATATTGTCGCCCGTAACCGGTGCGGTTGCATTGAGCAACGTCTCAACCACATTTTCCCGTTCTTGGAATAGGCTCGCCAGTGCGTTGGCATTTACCCCTCGGGCAGTCAGGGTAAGCTGCCGTTTTCGTAGTGGCACACTCAGGATGTCTACGCCCACGTTTACGGGCACATCCAGGGTTTCGACTTCCCCAAAGGAGATATCTCCCTGGGCAAAGGCAAGCGTAATGCTGCCGATTACGAGGCTAAATAGATTGACCTGGATAGGCATGGGTTTAAGGCTGTGAGGCGATCGCTCCCTCAATTCTGAGTCTTTGAGAGTTACTTAAATCTCATCGTGGGAAATCCCCTCACACTTCAACGTGTCGAGCCTAGGAAACCCGACATAATGGGGCTATTGCTTGCAGTGCCTCTAAATGCTTTGCAACAGAAACAGTGAACAGACGCTGGAGATCGCCCTAGCAACGACACCAGAGCAGATCCGAGCCTGGCTGCAGCAGGGAGTTTTTGTAGAACAGGCCGAACGCTGCCTGGGAAGTAAGGAGCTTCGGAATGCATAGCTTGGCTTATTTAGAGGGGTATCAGAGTATTCAGAGTAGTGAGTCACGACGTTATGACTCATTCGATGTCACCCCCAAGCATGATGTGGTGGTGAACCTGCGAGATGGGTTTATTTCGGTGATTTTCGCTGAAGTGGCTCCCGAGTCCTTGCTGCAATCGTTGAGGCGGCTGCAAGGACAGGTTGAAGTCTTAGGGCGTTTCGCCGTGCCTGATATCGGCTATGGGCACGACGAACTCAGAACCCACAAGGAGATCAGTTTTAATCCATCGCCCGTCTACGACCTCAACGAAGTAGCCTCAAGCATTGCCGATGGCTTAGAAAAGGACTGGGGGTTAAGGGTTCAGCGGATGCAGATCCCGAAAGTTCGGGACAAGTACACATCCCGTCCTACTCAAAACTTCCGCAAAGATGCGGTGTGGCGACGGGACTTTAACGTCACCCCAACCCACGATGCCGTGATCATCTGCCGTTCCAGCCGCTTAGAGCTGCATTTTGCACAGTCCCCTGGGGATGATCTGCTGCGATCTCTTAATGAACTTTACACCCGCGTCAGTCGCTATGCCGATCCTGCCGAGTACTTAGAGCAGGTGCTGCCCGACGGGACCACATCTAAGCTCATGCAGCCTGCCGAACCGCGGTACAAGCCGGGCAAACGGCAATTTATGCTGTCGGTGCGGCCCACCTATTCACCCGGTGAAGTCGCTGAGGCGATCGCTCAGCATCTGACCAAGCGCCACGAAATGAAGGTGCTGCGCCAGCAGGAGGTGAAGCGACCCCAATCGCTAAAGGCAACTAAAAAGTTTCGAGTTGATACCTCTGGAGAGGGTGTGCCTTGTGGAGCCAGTTACATCACCCCTGCCTACAGGTGCAGCAAGGCTAAAGCTAAGTCCACTCCAAAGAAGCGGCTCAAAAGGCTAACGCAACAGCGGAGATCTGCACAATCCGCCTCGAAGCGCTCAACCTTGGAGAAGGATCGGCAAATTGCCAGCATGTCTGAGCGCGATTTCCTAGAAGGACGCGATCCGAACAGTCCTGTCGGCCAAAAATTGCGTGCAACGCGCAATCAAGCTATCGCACGTGTCAAAGGCCGCTAGTTCTCATTCTGCTCAGAGTTAGGTTATGCCGCTCACCGTTTCGACTGTCACACAATTCAAGGGCTGGGCAGTGCGACCCGAAGACATTCAGGTGGGTGAGGCTGCATCGACCACCTTGCCCGTGGTGTCGCCCGGTGGCCAGCTCCTAGAGGCCAAGTTTGTTCGCAAGCGCCTGCAGCTCACTATTTTGGGGCTCAACTACACCGTTGCCAGTGATTTTGTAACGGCGGCAGATCAGGCCAATCTACAGATTTTTCAGGGCAGCCCGACCAAGGAAGATATTGCCATCAAAGGGCAGACGATCGCCCAAGCAGTCCTGGTGTCAGCAGACATCACCGAACCCCTGCAGATCGGACCCTCGCTGCGATTGGTGCAGAAAACCGAGCTGGTTTATGAGTCTCAGGTGTTTGTCTAATGATTCGCCTCACCCATCCTGATTTGCCGACCACGGCTCAACACTTCCCCGGTCAGGCCCCTGGGGCAAAGATCAACGCGACCACTGCCCCCAGCGTTCGCCCCCCGCTGTATCGGGTGAATGCTTATAGCCAGTATGGCGATCGCCCTGGCTTTGAGGTGCAACAGGAGCCCATGCCCGATCCGCTGCATGTGGGTCGGCTATTTCAGGTGGTCTTCAGTGCTGCTGGGGTGGATGGTGGCCATAAGGTACTTGATGTGGGCAGCGTGGTGATTAATGGCCAGACTTTCGCGATCGCCCGCACTCCCGAGCAACTAACCCAACCGATTCCGGGCATGGGCTGGGCTGATCAGGTACGGCTGCACCTCTACACCAGCCAATACAGCACCCCCACCTTTGCCGCCAGCGCTGGCGATACCGTATCAGCCGAGATCAGCCTGCAGGCGATCTCCCCCTTGCCCGACGGAAACGACAATTACAGCCTCGATCTAGGTGACTTCACCGGCTCCAACACCTTCACCATTACCCGAGTGGTAGCCGATGGGCTAATCTTCACCGCTGCAGACAATCCCAGTAGCCCCCAGACGGGGGAGTTCAATCAAGACGGTACTGATCTAACCCTGTATGGCTCTGCCACATACAACCCCCGCGCTTTACGCCCCTTAGTGCTTGAGGGGACGCTGATCAAAACCCTTGGCGATCCTTTGGCGGTGCTGGCCACCTTCGACCTCAGAAACAGCGGTATTGACTACCTGGATGAGGTGTCGTATCTGAGCTGCACCTTTAGGCCGATCCGCGATCGCTACCAGCCCCAAACGGCTGAATTCTTCGCTACCCGCACCCTGCTCACCTTGGTGGCCCCCATGGCTAAGGCGGCATGGCTAAGGCCCGTCATGAGCATCGCGCCCTACCTATCCACCTTGGGTCAGACCAGTTATCAAAGCACGCTTACAGGAGCTGTCTAATGTCCATTGCCGCTTTTGCCGCGATCGCCCCGTCTCTTTTTGCCAGTGCTGACAAAGTGCGCAGCCTAAAACCTGTTCTGCTCAAAATGAATGATTGGGCAATGGAGCAGTATGGCGATGTATTTCTAGAGGTGAATTGGACATATCTCGATTCACTCAAATTCAAATGGGATTTGTTGGGGCTTCAGTGGGAAGCTATCAAAGGCGATCTGATCACGGAAAATCCGCTGTATCAGGTGGCAGGCGGTGGTGCGGTGGTGCAACCAAACCCCTTCCGCCCTTTCTTCCCTGGCTACGGCACGGTCTGGATTGAGCGACTAGCCGATGTCCAGACCTTTGAAAATATCGCCTTGGAAACTAACGTGATTGGCTCAAAGCGCTTTGCCCTGCATCCTGAGGTCGAGTTGGATTAATGCGCTCCACAGCCTTCCTAGTTGGCTATTACGGGCTCCGGCTCGACAGCTCTCCCGATTACGTGGCGGGCTACATTTCCGTGCGGTTGGATGCACCGGGTGAAGGGGTGGCCTGCGGGAAATCGTGGATATCCCGTCGCAAGAAATGCAGTAAAACCAAGTCGGCGACAACTCCCCGAGAGAACCTCGATAAAACGATCCAGAAGCAAAAGGATCGGCAAGCGTTACGGGGTTTAGTGGAGCGCTCTAAGGGGCTAAAACCTTACGTCAAGGCTAAGGCTGTAGGTCCAGCCAAACCACCCCACAAGAACCCCCAGACACCTCAGGAATACATTGAAAACGGTCGAGCGATCGCGGCGGAGTTTTTAGAGCAGTCCAAGGGCATGAAGGCTCAGATCGATAGCTTAACCCAAGCAAAGCAGCGGGATGAGAATGAACTCAGGCAAGCGCAGCGGGCTGTCATGAGCAAGGCGGTTGACGAGGCTAGGCAAGACCCTGAAGTCAGGGCTAGCGCAGACAAGGCAAAACCCTTTAGCGCTGAGATGCGTTCACTCAACGATCGGCTATACCTCAAACAGATTTCCTATGAGGAGTACACCCCACAGTTTAAATCCGCCCAGAAACGGGTCAAGAAAATCAAGGCAGAAACTGCGGATCTCGTCCTCCAAAAGGCAGAGGCATTGGTAGCCAAAGATCCAAAGGTCAAGGCTGCTCAACGTAAGGTGGACTCCAGTCAGAGGCTGTTAGATCAGGTGTCTGAACCTGCCCGGAAATTTAAGGCCAACCTACTGGCCTCCAGCAGTGTGTCGAGATCTGATGCAGAAGTGATCGCCAAGAAGGTCAAAAAACCCAGCGGTTACAAGACCAAAGATCCTGAACTGCCCAATCAGATCGCTGACTTTATGCAGTTGACCAACGGTAAGGGGTCCACATCGCTCAATCGGATTACTATCACCAGCCAGCGGGCGCACTCTACTCAGGATGGACTGGTTCGATACCACGGCAAAGGCAGTCATGATGTGCTTTTTCATGAGATTGGGCATCAAGCTGAGTACACTAACCCCCAGGGCAAGCAAGCGGCGCGGCAATGGATAGAAGAGCGGGCCACGGGTCCGGCCAAGTCACTGCGAACGCTAACCGGAAACAGGGGATATGGACGATCTGAGGTAGCCTACCCTGACAAATTTGTGAACCCCTATGTGGGCAAAGTCTATAAAGGCGGCATTACCGAGGTGCTCGCGGTCGGCCTAGAACACTTTGCAAGTCCCGAAAAAATGGTTAGGCTGGCCACAGAAGATCCCGACCATTTCGCCCTCACCCTGGGCATTGTTAGGCAATAGCCATGTATCAATACACCGCCACTAGCCCAGACGGAAAACAGGCGATCTTGGCCCTCAACACTAGCGATCCGAATACCGTCACGCAGCTAGACCTGAGTGGAGAGGCTGAGATCGATCTGAAATATGCGCTACAGGATGGTTATGGAGCGTTTGGCCATAGCTTTGACGTTGAAGCAACAACCGCGATCGACCTGGATTATGCCTTGAATCAGCTTGATGGTTGGAAGATTGAAAGCACGGGGACGCATCAGGTCACGTCCTATGATCCAGGTATTCCGGCTGAAGCTCAAACCTGATACTGAGTTGGCAGCGATCGCACAAAATCCCTAAGACTTTATGCTCAACTTAGCGATCGCCCTCATTCCCATCGCGGTCACAGTATGGGGCATCTGGTGGCTAGAGCGCATCTTTCGCATTCTCGGCAGTCGCAAGAGTCGCCCTGTCATGAATGCGATCCGCCGATCCTATCCACTGTGGGCCTTGGCAGCACTGCCTGACTATTGGCTGATTGAGGCTGCCACAGGTATCTATGCTCTGGTGCTGTGTGGCATGGCCTTTTACATGGCGGAAAAGCTTCGCCATCGCCTTGAGTGGGAAGAGCAGATCCGTGAGCTGAGGGAAGATGGCCAGCGACTGATCCAGGAATTGCAAGGGGCCTTAATGCACGCTCGGCACATTCAGCAGCAGCGCCAGAAGCTGGCTAAATATGGATGCCCTGCTGGTTTTCGATGTAGAGAGATGGGTTTAAATGGCCGTGGTGACTGCCTCAATCTAACGGTCTGCCAATCGCTGCGTTGCTGGCCGCAAGAACTGTCATAGCCGCTAAGAACTTGGCCCGCTTGGAACGCCTAGGTTTCTTCCTGGTGGGTTTGGCATGGGTGGGTGGAGCTTCCACCGTAGCTGTCATGGTTGAATCCGGGATCTCCTGACCGCAATGCGGGCATCTGCGAACGCTATGCGTAAATGGATCGGTCGCTTCAGTTCGCATGGCTCGCCAAATACTTAGGGGCAAAAACACTCATCCGATGAATATGCGCACCCCGAGGCAATTGCGGTATTTGACGTATGCTCATGACGTTGACCGATTCGTGTTCATCCAAATTTTAGTCGTGAGACTACATTAATTATCATCGCTAATATTAGGGCAGCATTTCCATAACCATGCCCCTAGTCGGTCGCACCAACTTTCAAGGCACCCCCCTAGTCTTTGAAACCATCAATCTCCCCTACCCCCTTTACAACGGAGAGATCAGCTTTAGCGAGGGCATGAAACGAGAGCCGAGCGGGTCGGTGACCTACAACGGCATCACCTCAGACCAGCTCGGCATTTTAGAGGCCGCTTACCCAATTCAGTCCCGCCTTAGCTTCTACGGCTGCCCTATGGAGGTGGTGAGCCGGTCTTGGCAGCAGACTGACGTGGTAATCAACGATGAGGAGCAGCTCGTCTCCTACACCGTCACCATTGATCTAGCCCTTCCCGCGATCGCCCTCCTCCTCCAGGCTCAATATGGCTCCCAGTGGCAAACCGCCCAGGCAGCGTTAGAGGGTGAAGCCGACAAAATTGGATTCATCGCCTATTCCGAAGGGCTCCGCGCCAAAGCCCTTGGCAGTGGGCAAACCTGGAACTTCACCCGAGAGCAAATCATCGAAACCGGCGGCAATAGTGTCTCGCTGCCCAGCGAGGGCTATAACGAGGCCACATTAACGTGGGGCAGTGATGACAGCAACAGCAACTCGCCCCAGGTCACCCTAACCCCGAGGCGTCCTGAGACCCGCGTCTTTGAAGAGAGCAGCGAAGATCCGAGGCTACCACCCCTCGACAGCAATGCCCTGCGAGACACCAGCAGCAACTTTGACGAGAGCGGCCCCACCAAATACGAGCGGTTTGTGATCCGGGTTGATGGCACCCCAGACAAGGAAGATTTCATCCTTTACGGCTTTGCCTACCTCATGGAGCAGATCGTTAACGATGATGGCTTGCTCAAAGCTGAGCGCCCAGAGCAGTACTGGGTGCCCGTAGAGTACAAAAACACCCAGTACATCTACAGCCCGGTGGATGCGGCGACCCTAGATGTCGAGATTCGGGATCCGAGCGATCGCAACCGTAGACTCGATTTTGTCGTCCCCCCTGAATACGATCAATTTGTGACGCTGACAGCAGCCGGTCAGCGGGTCTCGGTCAAATCTCTGACCCTCTACAACATTGAAGTGATCACCACGGGGCGCAAGCTGGTGCGCTTGGTGAAAGAAACCGATGGCCGCAACACTTTAGACGACACCGATCCTCGCTACCCGCTCATGAAATTCGAGTGGATCCCCTTCTATGAGAAAAAAGCCTTCTTGCTCAAGCCCTCGCGGGGGGTGTTTGTCGCTGAAGATGAGTCACTCCCCATCAGCGTTGAGTTTGCCGACTACGACAGCCTAGAGCCTCGCCTCAAGGCACGGGTGAGCGGTCGAGATGCCACAGAGGATGGCCGCGTGGCTATTCTCACGCCTGACCCAGAGTATGTGGAGCCGCTTTACATTGCCCTAGACCAGCAGCAGGCCAGCAGCTATCACTGGGCACTGGACCCTGATGGGGAAATTGAAGAGACCGAAGATCCCGATGCGCCCCCCAATCCCCCGCCCCATTTCCAGGTGGGTCAAGAGACCGATAACGCCGTGGTGGTCACCCCCACCGACCCAGCCAATCAGCTTTATAGCGAACAGAGGAAAACCTACTCTGCTCAGGATCCACAATTCACCTCAGTGGCTGAGCAGATTGTGTTTGCCGACATGCAGGGGCAGCCGTCGTCGCCATCGGTGCGCGGTCGCATCATTGAACCTGAAACGGCCCGCGTCTCCGGTCGAGACTCAGACACTACCTTGCGGTATGTGGTCACCATCCCCGCCATAGCCGCACGACTCCCCGCTGGCGGATCCGTTTCCGTGCCGGGTGCCGAGACTCAAGCCGAAGCGATCGCTGCCCTAGAGGTCAAGCTCCGGCGATCTGGCCTGCAGTCTGCCCAAGCCCAATATGACCTGGCGTTCTTCTACCCCCGACTGAAGCCAGGGGACTACGTGAATATTGAGGGAGATCGCCATGCTGAGTTGGGCCAGTGGGCTGTTGAACAGCACTCTTGGACCCAAAAGTACAGCGGCAACAACCCCGCTTTAGGTCCTGGTGGGGTCAGCATCACCTGTGAAAAGCATTCGCTATCGTTGGGCTTAGATCAGGCTCGACCGGTCGAAATTCAGGTGCGGAGCGATCGCGGTAGCGGCTCTGGTCCCACCATCAACGCACGCGCGGTTGGCTCTACCGCCTCCCTAGGGCGTGTTCTCCCACCTTTACCCAATCGTCGAAATTTTTAGCCATGGCCAATAACACCCAAGAAGATCGCCGCATTGCTCAGTTGTTTAGGGACGTGGCACGACAGCAACAAATCCCGATCCGCCAACAGGGCAACCAGTTGATCATCGGCAACGCCAGCCAGATCCGCTATCCCCTTAACCGCTCCACTGCCTTAGCAACCACCATCGCCCGCAGTCGATGACCACTCAGGAAGACCGTGACCTAGCCGAACTCCTCCTGCAGTCTCTACGCAGCGGTCAAGGGCTAGACCTCAGCAATGGACAGGCCCGCATCACCAGTAATGGTCAGACCTTTGACCTAGGCCGGCCCGGATCGGTGGAGAGGGGTAGCAGGATTGTGCGCGATCGCCGTGCGCGAGAACAACCCGCGACTCAACCCCGAAGAGGGAAGATTATTGCCTTGTTTGCCAAGGTGAGTGAAGGCAATACAGAGTTATGGATTGCGGGAGATCGAGAAGCTGAACAGGTTGCAGTTTTACCCTACGAAGCCTCAGCCTCGGGACCTGGGTTGGTACTGCAAATCACTCTCACCGGTTCAGGGCGAAACGACTGGCTAATTTATGCTGGAAGACCTAACACTAACTTTGGAGGCGGAGGAGGTCGTGTTGGCTCTGTCGATATCATTACAACAGCAGGACGCCAAGAAGTGTGGAACGCCGGGCCAGCAGGAGAGCAAGCTTTGTTTGATGCAGCTCGGTTTTCAGACTGGGGATACTGGCAAGTGCGGGAAGTAGACCCGGACCCATCTCCTCCGCAAGAAACTACAACTTACTTGTATGACGGCAGCGATTTAATTGATTCACAACTTCAGTCAGACCCGTTTGTTTCCCTAACCTCTCCCTTTTTGCTGCCAGGCATATCTGTTGCGGGTGCCCTCTATTCAACAATTTTGATAGAGCAAGGCTTGCAATACGCCTACGGAATAGGATTTACACAAAAGCGATTTCAGAGGGCTGATGGTAGCTTTGTCGAGGATCCCGTCACAACTGGCATTGGGACCAACAACGCTTTATTCATTGGGACCCGGATATACACAGCCAATTTCGACGGGAGCAGCAACTCTAGCGCCACCGTTTACGATATTGACCCTGCGAACGGAACACCTACAGTCAGCGAGGTCCGGAACCTAACAACAACAGGTGTAGACGCCAACCTAGGCTTAGGTCTTGTAAATGCCAAATATTACCCTGCTGACACGCTCTGACCTACACTTAAGCAGATTATTCATGCATTTTCATGGTTCGCTACCAATACGCAGCGCCCCCCGCTCAACCCCCCGCGCCTACCGTGGCGCTGATTGCTGGCAACCTGACCTCAGCAGCAGCGGGCACTAAATCAATTTGGCTGCAATACCAGGGCCGTGGTGGCTCGTCGCTGGTGAGCGATCGCGTGGAGGTCACCCCAGCCACAAACCAAGCCATCCAGATCACCATTCCGGCCAATGCGCTACCGTCCCCCAATGGGGCCGACATTCGCAAATACAACATCCTTTTAGGCGAGACCACAGACCCCAGCACAGCGGTGATGGTGGCCAGCCAACCAGGCTATGACACCGACGGTGAGACGGTGTTGAGCCCACCTTTCATGCTCACCCTGAGCGAGGATGAGCATGTCAACGTCACGAGCTTGATCGTGCCCAACGCCGCCAGCTTGCCGATTGGGGGAGATCGCGTCAACGGTATGCGCCGCTCGATTGACGACCAAGCAGGTGCGATCTTCGAGTGGAATGCCGCAGCCTCTCAGTGGGAAACTGCCATCCCTCAAGATTTCACCCCTCATATTTCCGACCTACAGGGACCACAGGGGGCGAATCGCTCGCTGGGGGCATTCCAAGCTACCAATATTGGGGATGTGATCTTTCCTGACTATGGCCTGAGTGGCTTAGGCGTGGGTGTGGGCTTCTGGTTGGTCAATGATGAGTCGGCGGCGATCGCCCAGGATAAGCGAATCGCCCTAACTATCACTGCGCCGATCAATGGTGTCGATACCGACCTGACCAATCACCCAGGCATCCTGGCAGGGCTCACCCTCGACTTTATTGGGTATATCAACGTCACGACAGGGGTGCTCGACACCACTGGCCCCGGTGGTGCTGGCACCATGGATGGCGTTAACGATGACCCGATTACGTTCACCGGAGAGAACACCGGCCTGTCTTTGCCAAAGGATCTAGATCCGGGCTGGGCCTATGGCCTAGTGGTGCGGATGAACACTGATACCGCCAGCTTGAACGGGTTAATCCCCCAAGATACGGTCCTGAGCTTCACCCCGTCCTTTTTCAGTGAAGCCGCCACCCCTAACCCCGCCGCACGGCTCACCGGCTCCCTGATCCTGGCAGAATACCAGCGCCGTCGGATCGTGCCCGCTGCTGGCCTGAGCGCGATCGCCCTAAATGGCTCCGGCATGATGCAGGTGGATCAAAACGGTTTCAGCTTCGGTAACGTGGGCCAGCAAACCGTAGTGAACCTGCTGCCAAACGCTCTGAATCAGAACGTTACGATTAACTTTGCGGGCCAATGCTTAGTCGTCCCCACGGTGCCCAGCTACGCCCCGCTCAGAGCCCTGGTGGGCACTGTGGACGGGCAAGGCAAGGCAACGGACTGGAGCGGCCCTGTCACGCTGTCCAATGCGGTCTATGCCCAGCTAGAGATCACTTACCCCACCACGATCCGAGCGGATTATGATGACCCCATCGCCGCCAGCCCCGACGGCACCTTTAATGCCACCCAGATCCGCATCTATGCCCGTCCCACTGGGGGCGGCAATGCCATCTATTGGGACCGGGCCATTACGCCAGATGTCGCCAGCGAGGTTTTCACCTTAGGGGCCTTGACGGGCACCGACAGCGGGGGAACGGAGCCCCCAGCCGCCCCCAATAGCCGCTTTGGGCTGTATGAGAGCGCTGCAGCAGACGCCACCATCACCACGCCTGCTGGCTCAAGCACCTTTACCAGCGAGGACTATGAGTTCTGCTGGGCTTACATCTACAGCAACACCGTCACCAGCCTGGATCACCGCACTAGCTCCGGCTGCATTACCGAGGTTTCGGCCAGCTTTGCCGAGATTTTCCAGATCCTCAACTATGTTGGTCCCCCAGTCGATACCCTATGGGATCTGCGGTCGGTCCCCTTCAGCGATCGCGCTTCCAACAAAGAATTTTTTGTAGACGAAGCATCGAACCCCTACCGGTGGAAGCAGTCCGAGACCACTACTCAGGACGCGGATCTCACCTTCGACGACGGCACCGGCCCTACCCCAGGAACTGGGGAAATCCGACTCAACAACGCCGATCCGGCCTTAGCCACTCTGCTCAGAGTCAGTGAATCAGACGGCACCAATAATCTGGCGACCGCCTTCAATACCTTGGTCCTGGGGCAAGGGCTACGAATCCAGAGCAAGTCGACCGAAACCACCTATCGCGACTACAGCATCTCAGGGGCCATTGTCGATAATGGGGGCGATCGCAATATCCCCGTCACCTATGTGGGCGGTGCTGGCAGTTTTGCCGATGGGGATGCAGTGGTCTTGAGCTGGGGCGATGACTACATCCGCCCCTTTGACGTGCCCTACTCGACAGCGGGCCGATTCGTCAAAGACGACTCTGATCAGATTCTGGTTCTAGATGCAGTCCCCACATCGGCCAATGGTGAGGTGGGCGATCTAGCGGTGATCCGCAATACCGCCTTGCCCGAGTATGGCGATGTGCTCAAGAAAGATAGCGTGGGAGGTTGGATCACCCTATTCAACCTGTTGCCCTACACGCTGACGACGGCCAACTTTAACCAACCGGCTGTTGATAGCAGCGTTACGCTCTCGGTGCGTAACAGCCGCATGTTCCCCATAGGAACCAATGTCGCTGTAGACGGGGGCGGGGTTTATCTGGTTGCAGCTCAACCCAGCGCGACCCAGTTGCAGATCACGAATAAGGGGGCGATCGGCAATGCCGCACCCACCACGGTGATCGCCAGTGGCGCTGTGGTGGCAGCCTCTGGCCCCGGTGACGATGGCGGGGCGTTAGTCCTAGACCATATCCCCACCCCTGCCGCCCCTGGAGCCGGAAAAACGCTGGTCTACGGCAAAGAAGACGGCAAGGTCTACAAACGTCCTGCTGGAGGGGCAGAGGAGGAAATTGGGGTCGGGAGCGGCGGCGGTACGGTCACCAAGTCAACCTCAGTCCCTAACGTAGCCCCCACGTCGCCCCAGGCCATCTGGGTGGTTGAAACCGCCACGTCAACAGGTACTGAGGTCAGCGAGGTTTATATGGGCCTTTATCCAGAAGATTCGGTTAACGCTGGCGCTGGCATGACGGTCGTTCAGGCGGGAGGGGGAACATGGGTGAAAATCGCCTAGAGTTTGGCCTGGGTAACATCGGCTCAGTCCAGTCCGAAAGTCGTTGGGCACAGTGGGTGCAACATGCCACCAACGTCGAGGTCAATATTCACTCATTGCCCTGGGATGCCGAACGGGCGATCGCCTTCAAAGCATTGCTGGACCGCATCCGCGAAATCAATCCTCAGATTCGAGTTAAAGGGGTTTCTCTTCTGGCTCGGGATAGCGTGCGAACTCTCACCTCAGTGACAGCGATCGCCGAGCACATTAACCAGGCAGTAAAGATTGCCGAGCAATTCCCAGGGGTTGAGTGGGTGGCATTCAACGAAATTGGCTACCGCAACCCCGTCTCCAATCTGATGAGCTTGTCTGAGCTGGCTGAGCGCACCTTCACTGCGCTACGCGAGGCCACAGACGCCGATCTCTGGATTCGTGACCTAGCGCCAAGCAATGACATGGCTTTTTGGCGTGACCTCATCCCGATCGCGCAGGCGAACCACGCCACCGGCATTGAGCTACAGTGCCGAGTTGATATCGGGCAGCCCGCCCATTACCCAAGCCGCATCCCCATCAAAAACGTTCTGAAGCAAGGGCGACTTTTCAGAGCATTTAAGACTCAGCAACTTAAACAAGTGATTACGCAGGCTCAATCTCAAGGGTTGAAGACCGGCTTAGTCGAATGCACTGTTTTTGTAGGACCAACACCCAAGCCGAAGGACTATAAGGTGCAGGCTCGCTTTTATAGCGACTGGGTTGCCCTGGCCAGGCAAACAAGCAGCCACATTACGTTTTGGAATTGGCAAGATCCAAGCCGGAAACTGACATACTGGAAGCACATGGATTTTCCCGGCTTAACTCAAAGCGACGGCACACCCAGGCATCCTGCAATCATTGAGATACTTGTAGGTGACGTATAAAAATAGCCACTCACATCAGCCTGTTACGTTTATCTACATACTCTTGTCAGTCAAAACCATTACATCCATCCTGAATAAACGCCCTTAGGATAAATGATCCCGTTCCCTGCGCATCTACTGTAGACCTCCGATTAAATGCCCCCACTTCAGTTTCGTAATGGTCAACATAGAAATAGGTCAAATCCTTCTCAGATGGCTTACAGATGCGATCCCTTGCCTACATGGGGTCGCGCCTGAGTTGCATGTTTTCATCGAAAACTCGACATTCTGCATTGAAGGTATCTCAGAAGGCGTAGCAGAGTTTGTTGCGTCTGAGAAGACATTAAAAGTTTTGAGGGAAAGAATTACACGGCTTGACTTAGAAATTCAAGAGATTTCCCTTAAGACGATCGAGGGCGGCGGGCCGTATAAATTAAAGGTGTCGCCATCCTTTATTCCTGTGCTACCCAACCGACAGGCAGAGACCTCGCCCACGTCACCCACGCCGCCGATCTCAGACCAAGTGAGTGAGATCTTAAGTAGACCCGACAGCACCGGAGTGATTGAAATCAAGACCGACAAAATTATCACCGGTTCAGCGGCATTTGCTCGCCAGGTCGGATTCTTGAGCCCTTTTGATCCTTTAGGTCTAAATACCCGGAGCACTTGGATTCCGGCGGAGTATGAAAAACTCCACGATCGCTTAAATCAACTGGGTCTTGACGTACCTTTAGGCACTGCCGAAGAGCCCTACGAATACGTCGCCCGATCTCTGGCTCATAAGGAACAACTCAAAGCCGGGGGCTTGCCAGAGTGGCAAGCTGTTGAAGAGGCCAACTTGGTCCGCTTAGGCGTGATTTGCCGACGATCAATAATCGGTGGTGCCCTTTGCCGGGTTACCACTGTGATCGACATGCAACGGGTAAACCGAAAAGCCTAATTAGCGCTGCAGCACACCGTTGCCATTGAGATGATTGGGTTTCGTGTCCTCGCTAGAGACATCTAGGGTTAACTGCCTTCCCGCCTGGGTGTCTCTAGCCCGAAGTTCATCAGCAGCCCACTCAACACCATATTTAGTGAAAGCGGCTGCCAATCGTGCGGCCTCGAACTCGGAGATGGCACGGTTATCGGAGGAGATCGCCTCCAGTGTATTTATATTGTTAAGGTCACTCTCGGGGGGAAACTCCGCCTGGAGGCGTTCTAAATCCCATTCAGCATCTTTTATACCGGTATGTCTAAGTAGAAAATCTTGGATAACTTCAGAAAGCGAAGTTAGATCATCCTTGTTTAATTCGGCCATTGCGCCTCCCATCGCTAAAAGTGTAGTTTCAGGAACACCAAGCAATTGCCCAACGGTTTGCCGGTGCTGGACCGGCAGCTTCAAAAACCGCTTTAACAGCAAATGACCCCAAGGGGATCCATTTCCGTCACGAGAAGAAGGCTGTAGAGTCGGGATTTCCAAGGCTTTACCTATCGCGGTCCCCATTTCGACCAGCTCACGCCAGCGACCGCGATAGGTGAAGTCCATATTCTGAACTTGCCAGTACGGCACGTCTAACGTGTTGATGTCGGGCAGATTCACATGGATGACCCGATGAATCTTGCGGCTATCGGGCTTCAGCTCAAAGCCGGTCACTCTGTAAATGAAGGGTGAGAGATCCTTTAGCACCTGGCAGTTAGCCCGGTTAGGATCCTTGGTCTGGCCTGCAGCATACCGACCAATTGAAGTGTGGTACCTGTGTTCCGCTAAACGGGCCAACTCCCTTACACTGTCAGGATGCAAGCCCATGCGCTGATTTAGCTCTAGGGTGGATACAATGGCCGCAGCCACCCGCATCCTGCCTTCAGCAGTCCAGTGATATTTTTCTGTGATAGTCACTGGCGACGAAACCATAAAGCCCTTCCCATTGCTTTGTGCTATTTTAGCTCACGCATAGATCAAACCCAACGGGATTGTAGCGACTCCCCCGTAAATTGGAGCGTTTTTAGCACAAAGTCGATAGATTCAGAATGCCCCAATCGAGGGAGTGCGATCGCCGCACCGATTTCAGGATTTTGAACTTGTATTAAGCTTTAGTCTGCACGAGGAGACTCCCATGCCCAAGGCAACAGCGCTGGGTGACACATTCTTAAAGGCATCGATCCTAGGCTCTCAAGACCTCAGGGATTCAGAGAAAATCAAAGTGCCGAAGGGTCACGTCTTCTATGTGAGTCGGTTTTCACCTGACCGGGATCAGCACACCTGCATGACGCTGGCGTCTCCGCTCACATCTATGGATGGTGAGACGCGGATTCAAGAGGTGTATGGCTACACACCCCACTTTAAGTTTGAAGGGGAGCCTGACAAGCCTGCAGGGGGTGGCACCGGTACGCTCGACACCACAAAGCTGATCAAGCTGGATGTGCCTTACTTCATGCAGCTCGACAACGACCCCAATGTCTTTGGCCCTGGTTGGCGACAGTGCAATACCTCTAGCAACTGCATGTTGGCCGACTACTTGCTTAAGGGCAAAGTCAGTCAAGACGCTAAGGCTAAAGGCTACCCTGAGGCTGAATCACTGTATATGCGTCTGGTCAATAAGTATGGCGACACCATTGATCACGTTGCTCAAACCAAGGCATTGAGAGAGTTGGGGATTGAGTCCTATTTCAGCCGCGCCCTATCCCCTCAAGATTTACTGCTCTCACTCAGTCACGGCATTCCGGTGGTGGTAGGCTTTGCCTATAAGACCAGCGGCCATATCTGCCTCGTCACGGGCCACGACCCAGATAAGCGGGTCTACCTGGTGCATGACCCCTACGGCATCCGCCATGGAGCCAGCGATTCTTATGATGTGGGGGCGATCGCTAAGTTTGACCCCTATTCTTACGATGTAATGCAACGCATTTATTGGGATATCGGCAGAGAGGCGGGTTGGGGAAGGATCGTGACCAGCGTTAATGGGCAGGTCACGGGCTTACCAGAAGGACTTTAAGTGGACAAAACCATGCTCTCTATTGACTTAGTTCAAGATAAATTTCGGCAAGACCCACAGGGGCATACAACGGATCGCCAAACGACCGGGGATCCCAACATCAAAACAAACTTCGTAGTTTTAGCTCGAATAGTTGCCCACACCGCAATGGATCAACCTTCTAGAATCCTTGTGGTGAAGTGGTTTTGAGGATCTGACAATTTGTCAGGACTAAATTTGGACTAAATTAGCTAGGTGAGAGTCGAACTCACATTCCCCTTGGGTTAATCAGCCGTGCAAATAGGCTGTTAGGCGTTTTGCATCGCCTCAACCGGTGCAGATCCGGCGCGTCTACCTGTTTCGCCACTAGCTGTTAACAGATTATAGGTGAATAGACACTTTGTTTACAGAGCACATGCGTGTCAACGGCATTCAATGTCAATAAGTGCTCTTAATCGGAATAGATCGGCTTGAACTTTGCCCTAAGCGGGCCAGAGGGCATTCTGCTGCTGCTTCAGATCGTCCAATCTTGCATGACAGCTACAAACAACCTGATTCCTGCCGTTGCGCTTGGCTGCATACAGCGCCTGGTCGGCCTCCACTAAATCCTGCCCTACTCCGACCGAGACGGTGATGTGAATGCTCTCGCCACCAGGGAGCTGAAATGGCTGCCCTGCAACTTTCTGGCGGATGCGCTCTGCAACTTGATGGGCTGTTGGTTCGTCGGACCCTTGTAGGATGGCGGCAAACTCTTCTCCGCCGTAGCGATACAAAACATCATCATGCCGAGTCGTCCGAACGGACTGCTGAATCCGTTCGGCAACCTGCCGCAGGCACTCGTCCCCAGCAGCGTGGCCGTAAGTGTCGTTGATTCGCTTGAAATGGTCGATGTCAATCATTAGGGCGATCGCCTCGCCTGCATCATCGTCACCCATGGCCTGCAAAGCCTTGCTAAGCCCTCGACGATTCTTGATATTGGTTAAGGCGTCGTAGTCAGAGATCGCCGAAAGCTCTTGAATTCCTGAAAGCAGAGCCCAAAGCGTTTTACTGTGGATGGAAACCATAAGATCGCGCATTGCTCTATTCCGTGTAGCGTTGTTTATAGTGTCCGACGCTGCACCGGATAGCGTGAATGGTGATTTCACTGGTTTTTGCCGTCGCACCCCTGGATAGATGAGTGAAAATACGGGTTATTTTGCGTTCCGTTTGGGAGCCATCGCAGCTGAGCAGGGGTTGAACTGGAAAACCTTGGCGGCAAAGACGGCTCAGGTGGATCCAGATGGGTTGGGCCTCAAACCCAAGACGGTCTCAGAGCATCTGAACTTGGAGTGGTGCGATCGCATTGAGGGTAAGACGGCTTGGCTTTACTGCAATGCGTTGGGGTGTGAATTTGAGGAGCTATATGTGTTACGCGATAACCCATGTTCTTGAGCACACTTTGAATATTAACGGATGTTCAATTACAAAAATTGAAATACGCTTATAGAACGATCGCGCGTTATCGCCCCCCTCCTAATCCATGCCTTTCAATATTCGAGCCTGGCTCCATGTCTTACGCAACAAGTGGGGTCAGCTACGGCATCGGTCTTTGCTGCCTTCATCTTTAAGAGGCGACCGATACACCATGGACGTGATCCTCAATAACACCCCCGTCGGCATTGGTCTGTTTCGTGACGATGGTAGAAGGGGGCTGACGGTGGTCTATCTGAATCCAGCCGCGATCGCTGATTCAGGTCAGATTCTGGGGCAAAACCTGTATGAGGCCCTGCCTTACCACAATGTTGTTCTGCCAGAACTAGGGCGATCCTTACGTGACCTTTACAGCAATATCCTGCAAACTGGCCAGGGGCAAGATATTCAGTTCTATTTTCCTAGCAAAGAGGTGACTGGCTGGTTTGAGACGCGGGTTAGACGCCCCAAGCCAGGGTTAATCCTGTGCGTATGGCGCAACATTACCGAATTAATGGAAGGCAAGATCAGAGACCCGCTGACTGGCCTCTATAACCGCACCTACCTAAAGCACCGCACCTTCGAGCCAGCGTGCCTGATGTTCTTGGATATGGACGGCTTTAAGCGGGTCAACGATACCTTGGGTCATGATGCTGGAGACCAGCTACTAAAAGACATTGCCAACCGACTCAGGCGGACCATCCCCAAAGAGCACACCATCGTAAGGATGGGTGGCGATGAGTTTGCCGTTCTGCTCAGAACAGCAGATGAGCAGACAGTGTGGTCTTTGGCTCTATCCGTAATTGAATCCCTCAAAAAGCCGTTTTTGCTGGCAAATCATACCGTTCTGCTCACCACGGCTTGCGGTTTAGTCGCTTGCAATACCCGCTTCTCGCAAGCAATGCGGAATGTGGATCTGGCCATGTATGCCAGCAAACGGGAAGGTCGTCGCAGTGCCCACGAAACTGGCGGCACCCCAATGTGGTACACCGCTGCCATGGGGGCTGAATATGAAGACGATCAGGCGATTTTAGATCTACTCAAGCGTCGCATTGCCGCTAGAGAGGTTTACCTGGATTATCAACCCATTGTCTCCTTGCAAGAGCCCGAGAATCCCACCTGTGCCGCCGACTTTCCCATTGTGGGCTATGAAGCCTTAGCCCGAATGAACGATCACAAGGGAAAACCCGTCTCGCCAGGGCGGTTTGTTGGCGTTGCAGAGAAGCACGGCCTGATCACCTCGCTGACGCTGCTAACTCTAGAGATAGCCTGCGAGCAATGCAAAGCCTTAAATGCCCTGCCAAATCTGCCACGCCCACTCAAGATCAGCGTCAACCTGTCGGGGCAAGATATCAATAACCCCCGACTGCTCACGGGTATCGAATCTATTCTGAATAGAGCTGGAATTCAGCCGCGCCTGATTTCCTTTGAGATTACCGAGTCCGTCATCCCCAACCCTATTGCCGCCAAGCAGGTAATCCAGCAGATTTACGACAACCTAGGGGACACCGGCCTAGATGATTTGGCCACAGGGGGTGGCACCTTGGAGTTGATGTTTATCCTGCCACTGAAGTTCTTGAAAATCGACCAACTCTTTGTCAGGAATGAGCTGCAATCCGTAGCGCCAATGATAGCCATGGGGCATTCTAAGGGGCTAGCCGTCATCTGTGAGGGTATTGAGACCCTTGAAGCAGCCTTAGTACTGCGAGAAAATAGGGCCGAGATGGGGCAGGGGTATTTCTTTTCTCGCCCAATGTCGGCAGAAGTGATGATGGATTTTTGGCGCACTTAGTGGAGTTTTCGGAGTTTTCGTTACGCTATGAGTGAAGTATCACTCTCACTAAACCTATGCTCGACTCCATGATTAGCCTGCACCAAGCCTTAGATGATGCGGGTATTGTTACCGCCATCATCGGATTAGCGATCGTCGCTTGGAATCAGAAGCACCAAGCCAAAAATTTAGCGATCGCTGGCAAACTGAAGCCTGCGATCGCAGAGATCGAGAGTAAGCTTGCCGCGGTCGAAACAGTGACCGACAAAGCACTAGATCGCGGGCAAGAAGTACTGGACGTAATGCAAGAAGCGCAAACTGCTTTTGCTGACGGCGCACTCACCCGAGGTGATTTAGATCTGCTCAACCAAGGGTTAATCAAGGTCAAAAAGGCGATCGATGCTCGCAAGGATGGCTGATTTCTACGACATGCCAGACTGGTGCCTCTCATCCAGCTATCCGCTGGATGAGAGGCAGCAACCCAAACAGTCCCATCAGCAGGGGCTGTGTTTTCGGCAGCGATCGCCTCAAGAAAAACGTGGCCTACTGACGATCGACCAGTTTGGGGTGAATGGTTTTACCGAGGTTGGCCATGGCACCTACACCCATTTCTGCCCTATCCCTACTGATGGATTCACCACCGGCCAAAAACCACCCCAGCATGAAGAACCGGTGATCATCGCCCTGACTCAACCCATAACCCAACGAAATGGGGGCGATTTATGGCCTCAGCACTTACTGATGGGTCAATGTCTCACCGAGACTGAGGGGCGCAGCTGGTATTTATTCTTGCCGCGCTGGATGCTGCTCAGGATGCCAGATGTCCCCGTCGAGCGCACCATGGTGCGGGCATTTGCAAATCTCGTAATGTGGCTTCCAACCCCAAGGCAATGTCCATAGTCGGAATTGCTGCGATCTTCGCCATGTTCTTTGGCCCAATCGTGTTGCTGCACCTGTGGGAGCGGTGGTTTCCGCCCAATGAAAAACCCCGCTGAAACAGTGAGGCCTGTCGCTCTATCTAATGGTGAATCCAAGCTGATTATACAGTCATTTTCTCAAAGCGTGGGCGGCTCCAAACCCCACTCTTGCTTGAGGAAATGCTTATACATGGTTTCACGCATCATCATCTGCTCGTAGAGCTTAACCAGGAAGTCTTGAGCCTGCTCATGGCTCATATGCTGCACTTGGGTTTCAAAAGACCTGAGACTAAAACGCTGCTCTAAAGAAAGCTGTACAGAGTCACTCATGGCTGGGCACCTCGCAAGAAGCGGTAAACATCGGCTTGCCCTCTAAGTTTTGCCCAGGATAACCGATCAACTCTATTCCAACAAAAACGCCCCGGACAGGAGTCCAGGGCGATATGCTGCTGTGTTGAGAGGAGATACTACTCAATACATTTGACGCATTTTCAATATACACCAATGAGTCATAACGTCATGATTCAAAGCTCTCTAAAAGTGGTCACAGACCATTTTTAGAGAGTGATGATCACGGGGGGATCTAGTGAGTCGTAACGTTATGACTCAAAGCGATGATCATGGGGGGATCATTATAATGGCGCTGCAGGTTACCAGATAAATGAGTGGGGATGTGTAACCCCCTGCCATCAAAGCGTTTCACGGGTTACCTCAAAAGTGATGATCTCCCCATGATCTAGCAAAGTGGCCTGATACCACTTTGCTTTAAAGACGGAAATTCCCGTTTTTAGAAGTTGTGACAAATGGCTACAACTTTGGCTCAATAGTGCTTGATGCGGCCAAAGCCGTAGCAACCTAAGGAGCCGAAGGAAGCGGCTGCGTTGTGACAGCTCTTCCTGTCTCCAGAGTTTGAGCAAATGGCAGCAAGCTGTCTCCAGGCAAATAAATCACTGCTGTGTCACCCTTGTCCTGCCCTGCTGCAACCTCAGTGATCCATAAATAACGCAGATAGGCATCGTTGCCTTGTAATGATGCGCCTAGAACCTTATTAGCTTCAGCCAACTTTTCAGCTCTAATGATTTCGGCATCGCCTAAAGCTTCTGCGGCAGTCTTTTTCGCTTCAGCTTCAATGACAGCAATCTGACGATTGGCCTCAGCCTCAGCAAGTTGAGCTTTGCCATCCATGCTTTTCCGCCAGACGTTGTAATTAGGCCAAATTAAAAGGGGAATTGCGAGGACTACCGCACCAGTGATCAAGAGCAGTATCCAGCCTAGAGCTTCGCTAGAAGTTGAACCTTGTTGAGAACGATCCATAAACTCTCCAGGGTTGAGTGTTCTAAAATTTTCAGATGGTGCTATTTTGGCACACCCTCAGGACGCCTGCGTAATCCGTGATGAGGAGATCGCCCTCAAGCTGTGACAAATGGCTACAACTTCGGCTCAATAGTGTTTGATGCGTCCAAAGCCGTAGCCGATCAGACGATCGCCCTCAAATTTGGAGTAAATCACCCAAGGTCGATCTGTCGCCCAGCGCTGGGCCAGTCGCAGCGGCGTATTGATGGCGACTTTAAAGCAGGGTTACTATGGGGCTGTTGTTGAAAGCTTTGAACCATGCCTAATCATGTTCGTAGCCGGATCACAGCTCCGGCTACAGTACTGTCAGCTTTGCTAGGGACAGACGAGAATGGTAAGGAGTACGTGGATTTCAAAAGGGTTCTCCCTTGCCCCGATATTATCGTTCAGGTCGAATACCCGTCCTATCTCAAGGATGAAGCGGAGATACGAGTAGGCGGATTTATCGATATGGACGCCGCTCAGCAGCCTGGAAACGTTCTTGCTGATTATGTGAGACAGGGAAATTTCGGGGCTGCGGCCAAAGCTCTTCACTCTCAGTCTCTAATTAAGCAAAAGATGGAAGGGCGAACGTTCACTGAGGATGAAGAGGCTTTGATATCTCAAATGGTCTCCGCCTACCACCAAACCGGCTATATGACCTGGTTTGACTGGCAGCGAGGTGTATGGGGGACAAAATGGAATGCCTACAATTTTGGGAGAGTGTCAGAGTACATTGTTGAATTTGATACGGCCTGGAACGCTCCACACCCAGTAATAGAAGCCTTGGCGGGCACCCTGAAAACTCAATTCCTGCATGAATGGGCAGACGAAGATACAGGGCACAACGTAGGTTGTCGACAGTATAGGGATGATGGACTCTTTTCTAGCGAAGAGTTGTCTAAAACAAGAGAGGGGTACGAACTTTGCTTTAAGCTTCGCCCCGAAGATGCTGAATACTATCAATTAGTTGATGGCGAGTACGAATACATTGACGAAGACTAAGGTTCACAGAGTCTCACCCTCCCCATGACTGCAGCAGTGGAAACGCCGTCATGGAGCATTTTATTTCAGCGCTCCTTCAGACCTAAGCCAACTCCCTTTGTCACCTTTTCGGCTGCATTTGAACAGAATGTCTCTAGCTCAAATTTTGTTCAACCAGTCCGCTGCATTCTTCTTGGGATCATCCGTGGGCTGATAAAACAGCATCACCAACGCATCCAAAAAGTCGGGCGATTTGAGGCCCCGCGCCTTCATCGCCTGCTTGCTCTCGATTTTAATCAACCCCGTATCGGTAAACTGTCGCTTGGGCCATGCGATCTGGCTGATCAGACGGGAATGGTTGGGGATGCTGATCAGGTCGTGGGGGTCATGGGCGATCGTGCCGTCCTTGACCTCGGTAACGCGCTCAAACCGTCGCCGCACCAGCCAGGTAGTCTCAGCTCGGTAGTTCAGAAAGATCTCTTTGCTGGAGCGATCGCTAAACTCAGGCCAGCGGCGATCGCCCATGTCCCGACTGCCCGCCGGAAAACCCACAAACTCAAACGGCAGGGTGAAATGGCCCCGTCTCTGCTTTGCCGTTCTGTTCAGAGCATCGAGCAAGGGGGCAAACTCGGCGATATCGCCATAGCGGCCTAGGTACTCCTTAGAGAGGCTTTCGAGGTTCTCTAAGATGCCGCGCACCGTGGCCCCGACCCCATTGTCGTCATAGACCAGGCGATTCACGTTGTATTGCAGACAGTAAAACAGAGCCTGGTAAGCGGTCGAGACCGTGTTGCCCGCATTCCAAGAGTGGATCGTCTCCACAATGGAGCCATCCCGCACCATAAACACATTGTCATCGCCCCCCTCATCGGCCACATCCAGAGAGGCCACCTTGACCCCAGTGCGGGCATAGAGAGAAGAGGAGATCGCCGGTAGGACAAAACTGCCGGGAATGGCAATGTTTTCGACCGAAGCTTGGTAGTCGATGTCAATCTCTGAGGCCACCACCACCGGATCGAGCTTGGCTTTTTGCTGCTCATACCAGGGATAGATCGCCCCTTCTGGTGCCCCAGCCCCCTTGCCCGTGGCGCTGATGCCGCCCACATCGTTGGGCACCACCCAATAGTTCTTGCGGGGGTCTTCCAGCCAGTGAGAGCGGAATACCTGCTCTCTCGGCAAATTAGTGGCCCTCTGAAAGAAGGGACCGGTGGGGCCATTGGCCGAACTGGTGTAAAAGACCGTATTGGTGTTGTTAGATAGGGCGGCATCCACCTGCATGGGGCGAGCCAAGAAAGCCGCCTCATCCACGTCATAGATTGATTTACGCCCCCCTCGACCAATGTTGTCGCCCCCTTCACCGGTGATTGTGCTGCCATTGGCAGGGTTGATCAGACGGCTATTGAGTGAGCAGGTTTTCCAGCTAAATCCCGCAGGCAGCATCCATGAGGGCATACTGCGCAGCTGGATGCGGATTTTCTCAAAAATGGAGTCTGGATCGCCCAGAGTATCGACCAGCTCCAATTTGCGGCTGCCAAACCCACCCGCAAACTGAGGCTCAAACAGCCAGCACCAGGTTTGATGGTAAACATTCAGCCAGGTCATACCGGCATCACGGGATTTTTCACATACGCCTGTCTCTTGCTGCGATCGCCGTTCTTCACGCCAGAGCAGGTACTCACGCTGCCTTGGAAAGGGCTTAAAGGGCAGTGTTTTGCCCCTAGCGCGGCGCGGGTCGTAGGTTGTGGCCCAGTTGTCAACCCAGTGCAATAAACTCTGGCGACACTTCCTCAGTTCTAAGGCTCGGGCCTCTGGCTTACGCTCTAGCTTCCGAGTGTGGCGAATGCGGCGGATGCGCTCAGCTCTGAGATCCTTCTCAAAATCAACAGCGATCGCGGCCTGCATCAACCCAACGCCTCTTGATAGAGCCGATCTACCTCTTCATCTGAAAGGCTTTCGAGATCCTCGACCTGTTGGGCCAGACTCGATTGATCCTCACCCGTGAGAACGTGAGGGGGCAGCTCAGAAGCCATTACAACCGTCTTGAGTAGCGCGTTCACGGCTTGAATTCTGACGGCTGGGTGAAGCTTGCCGGAGTTCGCGACGTTGCGGGCCACCTTTCGAGCCAGTTCAAAGTCACTGAGCCCGTCTGAGGCATCCTCCAACGGGATATGCTGCGCATCCTTTGGAATGTGCTGGGCGTCCTTGGGACGGAGGGGTACCACAGTGGCAGAAACCGCGATCGCCCTTTCTCCTGGGGGGGGACGGTGCTTTGAAGTGGGGGATACGGGAGGTTCTACTGATTTTTCGCCCTGATTTCCGAGATCTGTGCTCTGCTCAGAGTCAGAATTGGAGCGCAGCGCTTCC